>WNGF01009314.1_pt1 | contig 19456 bp, 22 predicted proteins | sample 5400641 | NCBI WGS metagenome assembly WNGF01 (sample SAMN13153371, study PRJNA577476) | soil metagenome | isolation source: 80 cm soil or saprolite under grassland replicate 2 | place: USA:California | collected 2016-06-15
GCCTGATTTCCCAAACCCTCATTTTGGTTCTCAGCAATGCGCTGGCGTTGGCGCTGCAAGCAAAATTTCCCGGCAAACGGCTGATCCGTTTCCTCATTCTTCTACCGTGGGTAGCACCGATCTCCATAGGTACTATTGCTTGGCTGTGGATCTTCGACTCGACTTACAGCGTGTTGAATTGGATGCTGCGGCTCGCGGGACTGATCCACGGACAGGGGTACATGTGGTTGGGATTGCCGCACCTAGCCATGGGATCGATCATCGCCGTCCATGTTTGGCGTCAGCTGCCGCTCGCTACGGTCATTTTGCTCGCCGGCCACAGCTCGATACCGCAGGATATTCATGATGCGGCGGCAGTCGACGGGGCGGGTTTTTGGCGTCACTTTTTTCAAATCACCTTGCCGCTGATCCTGCCGATCAGTTTGGTCGCGCTGCTGTTCGGATTGATTTTCACTTTCACCGATATGGTGATCATTTATAACCTTACGCGCGGCGGGCCGTACGACACCACGCAAGTCCTTGCGAGCCTGGCATTTTATACTGGAATCGCCGGCGGCGACTTGGCCGAGGGCGCGGCGATTGCCTTATTTCTTTTTCCTTTGCTCCTCGCCGTGGCGTTGGGCTTCCTAATCATTGCGCACCGAACCGAGGTCACGTGAAGCGATGATCGAACGAATCAAGATCTGGGGCGGGCGAGCGACCCGCTGGGGCATCCTTGGCGGGCTCACCTTCTTTTTCGCTTTTCCGTTTGTCTGGATGCTCATCACGACGTTCAAGCGGACCTCCGACTTGTATGATCTCAAACACAATCCGTTTTTATTCTACGAATGGCCGACGCTCGAACATATCCATCGGCTGTTTTACGAAACGCTCTATGGCCAGTGGCTTCTAAACACGGCTTTCGTTGGTGTCCTGGTCGTGTTGATTACGCTCGCCCTCGCGGTCCCGGCCGGTTACGCTTTAGCGCGGCTCACGGGAAATTGGGGTGCGAAGCTTGGCATCGGCATCTTCCTCACCTATCTAGTACCGCCGACGCTGTTATTCATCCCGCTGTCGCGCGTCGTGGTAAATTTAAATCTGGACGATTCTCTTTGGTCTCTTGTATTGGTCTATCCCTCTTTCACCGTGCCTTTTTCCGCGTGGCTGATGATGGGTTTTTTCAAGGCGATCCCAAAAGACATCGAGGAAGCCGCCATGATCGACGGCTGCAGCCGCTTTGGCGCATTCATCAAGATCGTCGTCCCGATCTCGCTCTCCGGCATACTGACGGTGGCGATCTTCAGCTTCACTCTCGTGATGCAGGAATTCGTTTATGCCGTGACTTTTATTTCTTCCGTGCGCAATCTCACCGTCGGTGTCGGCGTGCCGACTTTCTTAGTGCATGGCGACGTCTATTTCTGGGGCTCTCTGATGGCCGGCTGCTTCATTGCCAGCGTGCCGATTGCGATCCTGTACAACTTCTTTGTCGATCGCTTTATCGCCGGCTTCACCATGGGCGCTGTCAAGTAGCCGCCAATGCGCGGAACCATGGAATCGGCCAATGCAAATAAATTTTCACATAACCATCGGCCAATATTTGCAGCCATCCAACCGCCAACTCAAAGTCGAACGCTATGTCACGTCGGAAGAATTCCAGGCATTCAAATTCGAAGCCTACAAACTCGGCTTTCGCCAGTTCGAATCAGGCCCCTTGGTCCGGTTCCTATCACGCGTTGAGTCATGTTAGTTAAGGTCGAGGATTGAGGATCGATAATGGAGGATAGAATTTTTCGATCGTCGATCTTCCATCCTCTATCTTCAGCTGATCAGACGAGTCGTTGTAAATCATAAGCACACTCGCTTCTCCTCTTACTCAATCTCGGCCTTCACCGTTCTGCTGCCGCCATCGTCGCCGATGGTGAGACTCACGGTTACCGGGTTCGCGAAACCTTTTAGGTTCGCACCTTCAGTCTCCACCTCGAACTCGAAGGCGCCGTTGCGCGCCGGTCGGATCGATGCGTCTAATTTCACCCTGTTGATAGTTCCTTGGAATTTAAACGCTCCGGCCCTCTCGCCTTGAAGGAGCCCGCCGGTATGCTGACTGAGAATGCTCCGCTGCCTCCCGTAAGTTGGAGGGTGATCATTTCTTTGGGGAGATCGAGTCCATTGCTGCCCGCGCCGAGGGTGAAGGTAGCCAGCACCCCAATTTTGCCATCCTCGATATCGATATCAACCTTGGCGTTGAAGGTGGCAAAGGGTTGATGTGTCTCGGCGGCGAAGACGCCTTCCGCTGCGCCGAAATAACATAGGATCGATATCAGAGAAAATACCGCGCAAAACATTTGCGCTGACTTCGGAGAGTGAGCGGTTAAAGCAATCACGTTACCCACTCTTTCGTCCACTGTTGTTCTACCGATACCCGCCGAAAACCGCTACGAACGCAGCGGGTATACTTCAGCGCTCACCACCAGTCAAGGAGATCGTCGGCCAAAGTCGGCCGCGGTCGAGCCTTTGTCGGCGCGCATCCAGAGTTCAAAGTTCAAGGCTCAAGTATTCACTAACTCCGGACTTGCTCCCTTTACTGACCTAAATGACTTTTCCGGCCCTAGGAGCCGGCTAGAACAGTTTGTGCTCGACGGAGAAGTACAGGAAGACGCCGTAGTTGTCGGCCGGGCCGGTAACGCCAATCGGGATTCCGACACCGAGGACCGTTTGCAGGCGGTCTTTATTGATGACAGCAGTGCGAATTCCGGGGGAGAGGATCGCCTTGAAATCTCGCTCCCTTTTCCCCTGATCGTTGATCTCATCTTCAAATTCACCTACCCATTCCAGCAACATGTGAATGTTCGATGAAAGAGCAAAGACCGCGCTTGCCCCAACGTCGTAAGAGACCAAAGAGCGCTTGGGCGAAAGCCGCTGATTATCATCCAGCGGCACGCGAACTTTGGGGAGATAGGTCAGCCCGAGATTGGCATGCAAGGCGAGGCGCGAAGCGACCTTCTTACTGGCAGCGACACTCCACTCGTATCCCACAACGCCATTGCCAGTTCCTTTGTCGCGGTTCCCGGTTGGAAGGATAAAGCCGAACCCAGGCGCAACGGCAGGAATGTTTGGCCCCTCTTCCGTTAGCTGGTAGCGATACTCGATCTCAATATCGCCGACTCCCCGCTGTTTATCTCCTTCTTCTCGAAGATGAGAGAAAGGAATGCTGAACGCAACTTGATGGTCTTGGGTAAAGAGCCACCATTCCTGTTCGAAGTTAAACGACCAGCCTCGGCGCCAAAAGTCATTGCTGTAGACAGCGTTCAAGGTATGCTGCACCTCGCCCCTGTCCTGGTTATAAGCCTCTTCGAGCAGGAAACTGTGGTCCGAGAATCCGTCAATAGGACGCGGTTCAGCTGCTCGCGCTGTAACGCCTGATAAAAGAGTCAGAACAGCAATCCACAAGGCGAAGATATACCTCCGTTGATCCATTCAATTTATCTCCTGTTGAGAGGGTTGTGCGCGACTATAGTGAAAAGAGGTTGCGGCATCAACCCGAGGCGTAGTAATCAATCCCTTGAAGCTCCAGAATACTGGGTAGCATTATCCTTGTGGCGTCAACAAGAATATCGGTCAGGAGTGGATGCTCTATTCTCTTATTAAGCAATGGAAGAACATTGAAATTGAACTGGTGGGCGCTGCGTTTCGAGCGGGCAATGCGTACGGAGCGCTATCGGGGAGGATGGTATACGGCCTTTTTACAAAAGTGACGTACGAATTTTGACATACCATCGTCGGATCACAGTATCGTAAGCTCGAGTTTTTTGATATCTGTTATTGGCGCTCGGCGGTAAGCCCCGACGAGAACTATTTCTAGGAGGTTCACTATGAAAGTTTTGCGCATGCGCTCGTGGAATTTTCACGCGGAAAACTTGGATGCGATGACGCGCTTTTATCAGGGTGCGTTAGGCGCCGAATTGCGCACCCAGCACACGGTGGCCGGCGTCAAAGTGAACCGGTTGCGCGCCGGGGAGACCGGTCTTGGTCTTTTCGACGCCTCGGAGAAGCGCGCGCCGCAGGTCCCGCATCATACCTTCGACATCGAGGGACCAAGCGACCCGAACGATTTGATCAGAGAGCTGCAAGCCAAGGGGATTAAAGTAGATGACACGCGGATTCATGGCGAAGGTCCGGGCTATTCCGTTTACGTCACCGATCCGAGCGGAAATCGAATCGAGCTGTCGAAAGACTAAATTGTAGAGCTATTTTTGACAACTCGTCTCTGACTTTTCGATGAGTCTGTCATTGACAGAGGCGAGTTCATCCGGTGGCACTCAGCTTGGACAACCTAGTACTTTATTTCTAGGGACTCCTGTCTCAGTTTTTGCCCTAGAACGATTTTTACAAAATTCGAGAAGCTTGTATTATTGAGACCCATGGCGATCGCAGCGGACGATCTGTTTAAGCTTTTATTGGCGCTTGTTTTAGGAGGGCTCATAGGTTGGGAGAGAGAGCTCTATGATAAACCCGCCGGTTTCAGGACGAATACGCTGATCTGTGTCGGCTCAACTCTCTTCACTATCTTCTCCTTAAAAATTGGAACCATTCCCGGAACTGACTCAGCTCGCATTGCCGCGCAAATTGTATCGGGCATCGGGTTTTTGGGGGCAGGAGCTATTATACGCCGTGGAGAAGCTGTTCTGGGACTTACTACCGCCGCCACAATTTGGTTCGTCGCTTCCATAGGCATGGGGGTCGGCGCAGGATACTACGTGACGAGTTCTGTAGGAACGGCGCTGGCATTAGCTATTCTTGTTTTATTTCGGAAGTTCGAGCATCTGGTAGACCGATTCCACACTACCAGGACCTACCACGTGATACTGTTGGCTGAAGATGAAGCGGTCAGAGAACTGAGCCGCACTCTCGATTCATGCGGATTGAGAGTATTAGCCAATAAACAGATAAAGTCTGACAACCGCTATTTCTACGAGATAACGCTTTCGGGGAGGAAAGATCAGCACAACCCCCTGCTGGAAAATCTCTTAAAATCACCGACGGTAAAGGAAGTGAAATACTAGTCTTCCGCTCCCGCGAACAAATTGTGCCACTCAATCGTTAATCTCTAGCCTGGATGAAACGAAACCCGGAACCCATCCATCATTTGCGACGGTTGTTCTCATCCAGCCGCAACACGGGCCGCTAGCCAACGCGCCGTGCGGAGTAGGCGCGCATCGCCCAGCCGCGGACCGACGAGTTGTACGCCGATGGGCAAACCCGTCGAGCTTTGTAGAAGAGGAAGGCTGATCGCGGGCATACCGCACAGCGTCCACAGCGTGCAGAACGAAGGATCGCCGGTTGAGGCAAGGCCTTTCGGCGCGGCGCTCGGAGCGGCGGGCGTTAAGATCGCGTCGTAGCGCTGCTCAAACAATTCGACAAAACTTTCGTGAATCGGATTGATGCGTGCTAGCGCCCGTTGGTATTCAATTGCGCGAATTTCATGGCCGCGCTCGATCAGCGTTCGCAATTGTTCCGATAGGCGATCACGGCCTTTTCCCCATTCGCGTTCGAGATTGACCGCCATTTCGGCGGCCATAATGGTTTGTTGCCAACGCCACGCATCAACGGCGGACGGAAATAGGCCGACTTCTTCCACCTGATTGCCGAGATCTCCAATGATCTCAGAGAATCCTTCCTTCGTCTCATCATCAGCACGTTCCCACATCGGCGTTTTGATGAACGCAAACATCGGAGGCAGCGGCGGTTCTTCGGCGGCAACTTGAACAAACGGAATGCGCGCCCGTGGGCGCGTGTCGGGATCATTCTCGTCGTAATCGGTGATTTGCTCCGCAAGCAATGCGATATCTTCAATAGAACGCGCAAACAGCCCGACGTGATCGAGTGTGCGCGACAGCGGAAATACTCGGTGTCGCGAAATCAATCCGTGGGTCGGCTTGAAACCGATCACACCGCAATAAGCGGCCGGTCGAATCGTCGAACCATTCGTCTGACTTCCAAGCGCGAGTGGCACCATGGATGCGGCAACAGCCGCCGCCGAACCGCTCGACGACCCGCCGGGCGTGTGCTCCGGATTGTGCGGATTGCGCGTTTTACCTGGCGAAAAATAAGCAAACTCAGTCGTAACCGTCTTGCCCATGATCACCGCACCTGCCGCGCGCAACATTGAAACGACCGTCGCGTCGCGCGACGGCGTGCGCCCGGCGTAAATTGGTGAGCCATATTCGGTCGGCATGTCGGCGGTGTCAAAAATATCTTTGATGCCGACCGGCACGCCGTGCAGGGGACCGATCGGCTTCCCCTCCAGACGCAAGGCATCCGACGCGCGCGCCTGCTTGAGCGCATAGTCGGCATCGAGAAAAGTCCAGGCTTGAACTTGCGGATCAATCTCACGTATGCGCGCGAGGCAAGCTTCAACCAGTTGCTCCGAGCTGATAGCGCCGTCGCGAATCAATCGCGCCGCTTCCGTTGCGGACAATAAGTGAAGATTAGTTAGTTCCATTACAGAAAGCGTGGAGCAACGGAGTATTCGAGTGACGGATGATTGGGAATTTCAATATTCCAACACTCCACTATTCCATTCTTAACTTTCTTCGTCAGGTAGACCCTGTGCCGTGGGGAGAAGCGAGCAGCCCAAGGCCCGAGGGAGGAGGGCACCGGAAGCGTACGTGTGAGTACGTTGAGGATGCCTGACGACCGAGAACGCAGGGATGCGACGCTTATCGTCACGCCACTATCCGCCGTACAAGAATTCCGGCAACCACAGTGTCATGCCGGGCCAGATATACATGAAGACGAGGCACAAGCAGACGATGAGCATGTAAGGCATCATCCCCGCAAAAATCTGGTTGAGCGTCACATGCGGTGGCGAAACGCCTTTCAGATAGAAGGCCGACATTGCCACAGGCGGCGACAGGAAAGCGGCTTGCAGATTGACCGCGACCATGGTGCCGAAAAGAATCGGGTCGATCTGAAAGTGGCTAAGCAGCGGAATGAAGATCGGGCAGAATATGACAATGATCTCGGTCCACTCCAGCGGCCAGCCGAGCAGGAAGATAATCATCTGCGCGGTGAACTGAAAACCGAGCGGCGAGAGATTCATGCTTAGCACCCACCGTTCGATCAGCGATTGACCGCCGTGCAGCGCAAATACCGCGGAGAAGAGCGCCGATCCGATGAAGAGCCAACAGACCATCGCGGTCGTCTTCGCCGTGAGGAAAGTCGCTTCCTTGATGTTCTGACGCAGCTCGGGTGAGGTTTTTAGATTTAGCAGCACGGGCACGACAGTCCCCGCAAACGTGGCGCCAAGGGAACCCGACACGAGTAGCTCGACGAAATCCGCGTGCGCCCAGCCGAGCGCGACCCCGCCGATCACGCCAACGATGCTCCACCTATAAGCTTGGCGCGGAAATTTCGCTATGACCGCCAGATAGAGCGCGCCGAGCGCTCCCACTGCGGCCGACTCGGTTGCGGTGCAGATGCCGAACAGGATGACTGCGAGCACGACGACGGTGAGCACACCGAGCGGCACCACCGACGCCGAAAGCTCCTTGAGGATCTCGAACTGTTCGCCGTCCATGCGCCAGTAGTAATAACCGAGCACCAGCGCAGAGAACGCGGCCAGTCCCCAGAACCAGCCGTAGAAATGCGCCGGCACCTTGCCTGCCGTCGATTGGGTCGTTGATTCCCCGAGCGTGCTCATCTCTTCGGGCGGCGCGTCTGCGCTGCGCTGGGGCTCGGCGCCCTTCACCTCGGACTCCGCCTCGCCGAGCTCCTGCGGCTTCTCTTCAGCGGGCGCGGGCGCCGCTTGCGGTGCCGGGCTCTCCAACGGAGTAATCGGCGCGGCAGGTGCGCCTACGGTTTGCACCGTCGGGGCGTTATAGATAACCACATACCACCAAGCCGTGGCGAACGTCCCAGCAGTGAGCGCCAAAGGTACCATGAGCGCGACCACGTTGTTGAGGATGAGGCCGTAGCCTACCTGACTAGCATCAGGCGTTGTTGCGTTACGGACTAGGCCGGGTCGAAACATGCCCGCAATGACGCCAAAAAAGATGCTCCGTGACGGTCCGCGCTCCAACCGCTTGAGCCAATCCGGTACCGCGACTCGGTATTGATCGGGGGCCAGCTTAGGGGCGATTTTGGGATTTATGATCGCCCAGCCGAGAATGTAAATCAGATACAGAAACGTGAGGAAAAAACCCGGCAGCATCGCCGCCGCGTAAAGCTTTACGATCGATTGACCGGCCACCGCCGCGTAGACGATCAGCATCACCGACGGCGGGATGAGAATGCCGAGGGTCCCGCCGGCCGTAATCGCTCCAGAGGCAAGCCGCACGTCGTAGCCGGCATTGAGCATCGGCCGCATGGCGATTACGCCCATAAGGATCACGACCGCGCCGACGATGCCCGAGGCGATCCCCCAGAATGCGCACACCAGCATGGTGGTCACGGCGAGTGACGCGGGGACGCGGCGGAACGCCAGCTGCACGGAGTGGAACATCCGATCGACCAACGCCGCCCGCTCCATGATGTAGCCCATGAACACGAACAGCGGCACCGACAACAGGGTGTCGTTGGTCATCACCCCGTAGGTCCGCTGCACGATCAAGTCGAAGATTCTGTTTTGCCACCAGTGATGAGCTGGATCCCAAAAAGCGATGTAGCCGAAAATCATCCCGAGCCCCATCAAGGTAAACGCGGTCGGGAAGCCCATCATGATCGCGACCACGATGAGCCCGAGCATGGTTAAGCCGAGTGCCGGATCGCTCATGGCTTGTTCTGCTCGTCCTCTTTGATCGCCCGCTCGTGGACGACCCCCCCTTCCATGACACTACGATGGCGCGCAGCCTCGTCGACGGCGTGCGCCGTCTCCATGGCTGTGCGGCGCGACTCTTCGTCGACGTACTCGCTGTGTGACAGTTGCGTGTCGATCACGTCGATCTCCTCGACGTCGGCGAGACGCGCGGGCCAGGCACCGGTGCGCAGGCACTCGATGCAGCGGATAATCTCGGCCAACCCCTGGAGCATGACCAACGCGCCGGCAATCGGGATCACTGTCTTAAAGTGATATATCGGCGGCCCCTCGGAGGTGATGGTCGAGTGTTCGCCGATGCGCCAGGAGTCGACCGCGTAACCGTACCCAGCGTAGATGAGCCCGATAATGCCGGGAATAAAAAATAAGAAGTACAGCGCCAGGTCGAGCGCCGCTTGGCCACGCGGCTTCAGGTAAATATATACGAAGTCGGCGCGCACGTGCGCGCTCAGTGCCAGTGTGTAGGCGCCGCACATCATGAAGAGCGTGCCGTAGAGCATGTTGTTCAAGTCGAAGATCCACGAGGTCGGCGCGTTCAAGATGTAACGCTTGAAGACCTCGATCGACACGACGAACGTCAGGGCCACGATCAGCCACGCGAAAGCCTTGCCTGACCAGTAGCTGATCTGGTCAATGCCGTGGAGCAAACGCTGCGCGTTCATGGATTCGACGGGTCTGTCCTGAGCCAAGTCGAAGCACTCACCACGGGTCGGCACCTAAAAGACACCGACCATCCGGTCAATGCCGGATGGCTGGCGAAGCGGGTCTGAGGCATCGCGCAATGGTCAACTTTTTTTGCCTTCCGTTGTCGCGGCTGGTTTCGCTGCCGGTGCCGCGGGCTTGGCAGCCGGCTTGGCGAAATAGTGGTTATAGGCCATGCGTCGGCCAACGTTGGTGTCGAGGTCCCACTTTACCGCTCGCGCGGCAAAGGCGCGCTGCGATTCGGCGACATCTTTGAACATGGGGACCTCGGCCGATTTCTTCGCCTCGACCTGGTCGAAGACCTCGAGCTGCTTTTGCAGCACCGAATCCGGGGTCCTGTAGAACCTCACCTTGTCCTTAGTTTGCAGCTCGATGTAGTCTTTCGAGTAGCGGTCGATCGCCTTCCAGGACATGTCCTGAGATGCCGCCTCCACGGCGTATCCGATGATCGCCCTCATCTTCTCTGGGAGCCCGTCAAACTTGGTCTTGTTGAATAGGATCTCAAACTGCTCGCCGTTCTGGTGGTAGCTCTGCAGCATGCATACCTTTGAGACATCTTGGAAGCCGAGGGCGCGGTCGGAGGACGCGTTGTTGAACTCAGCGGCATCGAGGAGCCCACGGTCCATCGCTGGAATGATCTCGGCGCCTGGCAGAGCGTTCACCGCCGCGCCCATGCCCTGAAACAGGTCGATCGAGATGCCCACGGTGCGAAACTTCATACCCTTGAAGTCGTCTGGTTTCGTGACCGGCTTCTTGTACCAGCCGAGCGGCTGGGTCGGCATCGGACCATAGGGGAAAGAGACCACGTTGACGCCGAGCGAGTTGTAGATTTTGTTGAGCAGCTCCTTGCCGCCGCCATATTTGTGCCAGGACAGGATCATGTTGGCGTCCATGCCATAGGCGGGACTCGATCCCCAGAGGGCAAGCGCATTACTCTTGCCGTAATGGTAGGAGAGCACGCCATGGGCCCCGTCGAGGGTGCCCTTCGACACCGCGTCGAGCACGCCGAAGGCCGGCACTACCGCGCCCGCGGGCAGGACTTCGATCTTCAGATCGCCACCGGTCATCTCGACGACCTTCTTGGCAAAGTCGAGTGCGAACTCGTGGAAAATATCCTTGGTCGGCCAGGTGCTCTGCCAGCGCATCGTCGTGACCCCTTGCGCCTTGACGATATTCGGGAAGCCCAGGACCGCCGCACCTCCGGCTGCAACCGCCGCTTTGAGGACATTACGGCGCGATACTTTCTTGCTACCTTGCTCCTCGATTTGCTTTTGATCAGTCATGGCCTTCCTCCTGATTAAGGTTACTGCCGTTAAATAGTCGCGTTTCCCGCTTATATACACTTCGGAATTTTCCGTCAATGTCCTTCTGGGCACCGAGAATTTGCTCCTTCCAACGCGTCGCGCGTTTAGCCTCTTCAGTTTAGAGTTAAAAAATCGCTTCAAACCCTCGACTCCAATCTTCCTATCGTGGTTGACACTCAGTTCTTGCCTCGGATAGGCTTCTCAATGTCATGACACGAGGAGAATTGCTTATCGCGCTACGTGCTACCGTCGGCGATCGCTACGTTCTTGTCGAGAAAGAGGACGTCATCGTCTATGAACAAGACGGCTCGATCTTTCAGGTTATACCGGAGATTGTTGTGCTCCCTGCTAACGCGGAAGAAGTGTCCGCGGTGGTTAAGCTTGCCCAACAAGCCAATGTTCCGATCGTGCCGCGCGGTTCGGGCACCGGTCTTGCCGGCGGCGCCGTGCCCGCAGAAGGCGGGATTATTTTGTCGCTTGCTCGGCTTAACCGCATTTTGAAAATCGGCGGCAACGTGGCAAATAATTCCGGCGGCCCGCACACGCTTGCCTATGGCGTCACGACGAATCACGTTCTCGGCGTCGAAGTGGTGCTCGATGATGGGCAAATCCTTTGGCTCGGCGGTGAAGTGCCGGACACGCCCGGCTACGATCTTTGCGGCGTGTTCGTCGGCTCCGAAGGGACGATGGGAATCGTTACCAAAGCCGTCGTCCGGCTTATGCGGACCCGCGAATCCGTCCGCACGCTGCTGGCAATTTTTGATCAAATGGACAGGGCGACCCAGACCGTCGTCGATATCACTGGGGCGGGAATCATTCCAGCAGCGTTGGAGATGATCGACCGAACGACCATCGAAGCCATTGAGACCGGCGCGCCGGTTGGTTTTCCCCGCGACGCCGAAGCGGTATTGATCGTCGAAGTCGAGGGCCTGATCGAACATACGGAGCGTTCGATGAAACTCGTGTGCGATATTTGCACGCGTAGCGGCGCGCGCGAAGTCAGAGTGGCCAAAGATGAGACCGAACGCCAGCTTCTTTGGAAGGGGCGCAAAGGCGCCTTTGGCGCCATGGGCGCTTTGGCGCCTAACTATTACGTGCAGGATGGCGTTGTGCCGCGCAGCAAACTGCCGGAGATAATGCAGCGCATCGCCGAGATCAGCAAGCAATTTAATCTGCGCATCGCCAACGTATTCCATGCCGGCGATGGCAATCTCCATCCAAACATTCTATTTGACATGCGCGTGCCCGGCGAATTGGACCGCGTCGTCGAAGCCGGCGCGGCGACGCTGCGTGCCTGCATCGAGCTCGGCGGCAGCATCACCGGCGAGCATGGCGTAGGCCTTGAGAAAAAAGCGTACATCGGGCTGCTTTTCAATGAAGCAGATCTGGAAGCGATGACGCGCGTGCGCCGAGCATTCGATCCTGATGGCCGGTTCAATCCGGCAAAGCTCTTCCCAACACCGATAAGCTGCGGCGAAATACGCCGTCAACCGGCAAGTATTCCAGCGGGGTTATGGATTTGAAGACCCCGTTTCGAGTTGCGGGTTTCGTGTTACGGCTTGAAAACTCGAAACCTTGAACCCGAAACTCGAAACCTAAAGAAGGTCACCATTGGAACACACCCATCCCACCATTGACAGCGCCAACCAATCCAAGGTCGCAACTCTCGATCTTCCAGAACTCTACCAGTGCGTTCACTGCGGTCTTTGTCTGGACCAGTGCCCAACCTATCGCGTGCTCAAGCTCGAACCGGAATCACCGCGTGGAAGAATTCATTTAGTCAAAGCGGCCGCCGAGGGGCGCATCGACCTCAACGAGCGCTTCAAAGAACACATCTATCTTTGTCTATTGTGCCGCGCCTGTGAGACGGCCTGTCCTTCCGGCGTCCAATATGGACGCATCGCCGAGACCGCGCGCGAGCATCTCGGCCCGCCGGGCTCCGATCTCACACGCGCGGTTCTGAATTTCGTTTTTAGCCAATTGCTCCCCTACCCGCGACGGCTACGTTTTGTTTTCACACTTTTGCGGATTTACCAAAGCAGCGGGCTGCAGCGAGTCATGCGATCTTGGTTGCCAAAGAAGTTATGTGAAATGGACGCGCTGTTGCCGGTGGTATCTCGAAGTTTTTTCTGTCCTGAATCGAACGCGCATCTAGCGATCGGCCAACGCCGCGCTAAAGTTGCCATGCTTAACGGTTGTGTCATGCCCCTGCTCTTTGGCGAGGTGAATGAAGCCACCGTGCGCGTGCTGCAACGCAACGGTTGCGACGTTATATTTCCAAAGAGCCAAATCTGTTGTGGCGCCTTGAATATTCATAACGGCGAAAGCACCGCGGCAAAGCAGATGGCGCGGCGAAACATCGACGCGTTTTTGGCCGCCAATGTCGATGCGATCATCGTCAACGCCGCCGGCTGTGGCGCCGCGATGAAAGAGTACGGCTACCTGCTGCGGGACGATCCCACCTATGCCCAGAAGGCGGATCGCTTCGGATCACTCGTTAAAGATGCAGGCGAATTTCTTGCTGGCCTCGGCTTAGTTGGCAAACTCGGCGCCGTAAAAATGACGGTAACCTACCAGGACCCTTGCCATCTCGCGCACGGCCAGCGAATTCGCTCGCAACCACGTAAATTGCTGCAATCGATTCCTGGGTTGACGCTCGTCGAGATGGAAGGTTCCGACCGCTGCTGCGGCAGCGCGGGAATCTATAACATTACTCATCCGGGAATGTCGCAGCATCTCCTCAAGGAAAAAATGCAAACAATCGCGTTGACGGACGCCGAAGCAGTCGTCGCGCCGAATCCCGGCTGCATGCTTCAACTGTGTTACGGCGCCCAACAGCATGGTCCCAAACTAAGTGTTTATCACCTGATGGACCTCCTCGAACGCTCTTACACCGCCGCAGAAGCTGCGTCCCAAAAATGAAGGTCAACATTGAGCAACTGAGAAGACAGCTCGAAACCGTGCTAGCTGCCGGCGCCGTAGCAGAAGCCGAATCCGGCCTTGAGAGCGCCCATTCGATTGACGGAAGGCGGCCAATTCTCGTCTGCCGTCCTGAGTCTGCAGAACAAATCGCTGCGGCTCTGCGACTCTGCAATGAAGTGGAAGCAACGGTAACTCCTTGGGGCGGCGGCACAGCTATGGCAATCGGTAATCTTCCACGTCACACCGACGTCATTGTCGAGACGAGGAAGCTCAATCGCATGATCGAGCACGATCATGCCAACCTGACCGCGACCGTCCAAAGTGGGATTACGTTGAGCGATTTGCAAGCTTCGCTGGCGCCACAAAAACAGTTCGTGCCGGTCGAGGCTCCCTTTCCGGATCGCGCGACCGTCGGCGGCGCGATTGCCAGCAACTTGAACGGGCCGCGGCGAAGCTACTACGGCAGCGTGCGCGATCTAGTCATCGGCATGAGAGTCGTGCTTGCGAGCGGCGAGCAAATCAAAGCCGGCGGCAAAGTCGTCAAAAATGTCGCGGGATATGACATGTGTAAACTTTTGGTCGGCTCTCTCGGAACTCTCGGCATCATCACTGAAGTGACGTTGCGGACGGCGCCCGTTGCGGAAACGGCAGCGACCGTGATCGCTTCCGGAACATTGGCTCAGGCTGAGCGACTCAGTGAAGAGCTTTCTCGCTCAGCGCTGCTGCCAGCCGGGGTCTTTCTCTCGAACGATGGAGCCGAGGGACAATGGCAGCTCGCTATCTGGTGTGAAGGATTTGAGGAAACCGTAGCGCGCCATCTGCGCGACCTTGACGACATCGCGGCTCGAATTGGCATGAACACGACGATTTTGCGAGCTAAAAGCCATGATCAATTCTGGGGAAAGCTCCGCGACTTTCCGCTTCAGCCTGATTGTTTGGTTTACCGCGTGACTCTGCCTCGCGCGAAAATTTTTGATTTCACTCAGCTCGTCCAAAAATGGGCTGGTGTGAAACTGATCAGCAATATCGCCGCGGGCACGGTATGGCTGGCTTTGTCGGCACACAGATCCGGCGTGGAAAAGTTTGTTGAATTGATTGAAGTGGCACACCGGCAGCACGGTCACGCGGTCGTCTTCGCGGCGCCGGCTGAACTCAAGCAGGGAGTTGAAGTATGGGGACCATCGCCAACTACGATCTCGCTCCAGCGAGAGATCAAGCGGCAGTTCGACCCCAAAGGATTGCTAAACCCCGGCCGCTTTTGGAGCGGTTTGTGAATCAGCGAAAAAACTCAGCACTCAGTCCTCAGCACTAAGCAGTTAAAAAAACCGTATCACCCAACCACCGATCCAATTATCCACACCGAAGTCGGCGCTTCCCCTCACGGCGAAATATGCGGCGGCAGCAACAAAAACAAGATTGTCACGAAGGCCGACCTCATGCGCGTGATAGGATTGCCGGTCGAAGGAACGAAAATAGTTTTGTGCCCTGTCATCTTTGATCGCCGTTTTCACTACCGGCGCCATCGTCGGCAGAATTTTGAGCCAGTGCCAATGAAGTCCGAACGTCGGAATTAAGAAAACTATAATCATCACCGCACAGATTGGAGTTTGAATCCCCGCCGCGACTCCGAAACCGCCGACGACCATTAAAAAAGTGGCCACGTAGCCGAAGAAGGTCGCGCCCTTGGGAAAGAGGATGCTCGCAGTATTAACGGGGTTCGGCCAGCGACGGACGTTACTTAGCCCGCTGATCAGCATGCGCCAACCTAAAATTACTCGAAGCGTCGCTTCGGTGAGCAATACCATCGTCGAATGTTCCAATGGAGTCCTCCTCTTGCCTGATCCGAATGGTAATTTCGGACGCAATATAGCCAGCAGTGTCAATGCCGTCAAACCGGTGGCTCGGTGGGACAATAAACGAACTTGCTGCCCGATTTGCGTGCGCGTCTCCCAGTTGTAGCTGGGCAGTCGGCCAGTCGGAATTGTCTGAAAAATGCGTTTTTATGATTGTTTCTGCCAAAAAATTTCTCTACAATGCGGCACTCGGCGATGTTGAGACGCTGGCACGTGGGTTGCTCGTCTTGCATCGTGAATCGGAGGTGGCATGAAACACGCTCGACGATGGTTACTCGCATTGTGCTTTAGCATCTTGACATTATCGCCCGCCGGCGTGATTGCCGAGAGCGAACTATCCAACCGTTCTCCATTTCCCGTCCCCACTGGCCTCGAATCTTCGGTCGATTTTTGGAGAAAAGTCTTCACCGAATATAGTCTTTCGCAGCTGATTTATTTCGACGCCTTGGACATGAGCAAAATTTATGAAGTGAATGACGTTGGCGAAGGCGGTCGCTCGAATGAGTATCTCAACGCCGAACGCGCGCGCGTTGCCGCCGCTAACGGCGTCGACATCGAGCGCGTCAAAACGCAACGAGGAGTAAAGGAACGAACCGCGGCGGGTTTGAAACGCTCAGGTCGGTATATAACGCAAATTCAGCAGATCTTCCGCGATCGTGATTTGCCGCCAGAGCTCACATATTTGCCGATCGTGGAATCATCTTATGATATCTACGCCCGATCCTCCGTCGGCGCTCTGGGCATCTGGCAGTTCATGCCTCGTACCGGGCGTGAATATATGCGGGTAAACACCGCTATCGACGAACGACGAGATCCATTTGAATCGTCCCGTGCCGCCGCAGCCTATCTCAAACAAGCATACGAATTCTTGGGTAGTTGGCCCTTGGCGATTACCTCTTATAACTATGGACAAGGGGGTATCGCTCGTGCGGTTGCCGAGGTCGGTTCAGATAATTTAGTCGATCTGATCCAGAGGTATAATCATCCTAACTGGGGCTTCGCACCGAAGCAGTTCTACGCCGAGTTTATCGCAGCCGTCGAAATCGGTACGAATCTCAACAAATATTTCCCCGATCTTGAGCTTGACGCTTCAGTGGAAATTAAGGAAGTCGAACTTAGCAGCACAACTGCTTTGGCATCAGTGATCACCTCGTCGGGACTTAGCCGCGATGAATTCCTGGGTTGGAATCCGGCGCTTGGTACCGCAACCCGTATAGTACCCGCCGGCTATCGCGTAAAATTGCCCGTGGACCGAACCGTGGCGCCTCTCGTCACTGTTGCGCAAGTCCAGCAGGTTGCGCGCCAGCCACAGGCCAAGCCCCAAATTGTGCACCATCGGGTCAAGCGCGGCGAGACGGTAATTGAAATTGCCAGGCGTTACGGCGCATCGGTGGAACGCATCCTGCAAATTAATGGTATCCGTAAGGCTCATCTTGTCAAAGTCGGAACCACACTGGTAATCCCGAAGATATAAGATCCCATCTTCTTAGGATTGATTCCAGCAAAGCCGAGACCATCTATGATGGCTCGGCTTTGTACATTGAAGGATCTGCTCTGGCTTCACTGCGTTCATAAAGCCCTACCCCATACATTCTCAAGGGACTACACGCGTTGACAAGTTTTCTGCACGCTGGTTATAGTCACCGGCGTGATCGCAAACTTCTTGAAACATGAACTTGCCTTAAGTCACGCGCGGCGGCTCATCATCAGAATCGGCCTCCTGCTATTCTTTCTCCAACTGAGCGCTTCCGCGCTCGCCCAAGAGACAAAAAAAGTTCGTATGGCCTACTCCGCTTTCAGCATCTCATTTCTGAATGTCTTTATTGCGCGCGATGCCGGACTGTTCAAAAAGCACGGCCTGGAAGCCGAGCTGATTCAAATGGCCGGACCTTTGCCTGTCGCCGCGCTCGCGGCCGGCGAAATCGATTACTTAACTGGCTACACAACCGGCATTGTCGCGACGGGTCAAGGCGCGCCGCTCAAGGGGATCATGATCAGTTTGCGCAAGCCCCCGTTCTTTCTCGTCGCCGAGCCGAGCATTCAGCGGCCGAGTGAACTTGCGGGCAGGAGAATCGGGGTCGACAGGATCGGCAGCCTGCAGCACCTGGTGGCTCGTCTGCTGCTGAAAGCGAAAGGGACAGATCCCGAAAAAGCCATTTTCACTCAGACGGGTTCCGTGTCGAACACCGTAACCAGCTTGGGTCAGGGCGCGGTGTCCGCCGCCGTTTTGTCGGGGCCCCATAACGTCATCATGGTGCAAAAAGGCTTCCGGGAGATCGGCTCCGCCGACGAGCTGCCGATGCAATTTCCGACCAGCGGGCTCGTCGTCAATGAAACCAAGCTTAAGACCGACGCCGCCCGGATCAAGACGGTCATTCGCGTGATGCTCGATGCCGCCGCCTATTGCCGAAAAGAAAAGTCACGCGCCGTGAATTACGTCAAAGACAAATGGAAGTTGGAACAAAAAGTGGCCGAGACGGTCTACGAACAATGGCTTTCGATTCTTACACCTGACGGCAAGATCAGCATCAAAGACATGCAGGAATATTTTGACCTGGCATATGGTCAAAAACAGATCTCGGCGCCGATCAACGTCGCCGCGGTAACGGATTACTCGCTACTCGATCAGGTTTTGGCGGGAAAGTAACAGATCGCAGGGATCACTTGTCAGTCGAGCTCGAAAGTTAGACTCTAAACCAGCAAAGTTAAGGAGCGAGTTATGGTAGACGGCAAAGCGCTCGTCGAATCAGTGAAGAAAGAAATCATCGAACCGGGCATTCAACGCCTGCTGGAAACTCCCTATTTCACGGAAATGCGCCAAGGGAAATTATCGATCAAACGGCTGCAGGGTTGGTCCATCCAGCACTATTTGCACAACAAGGCGATTCTAAAATCCTTCGCTTTGGGCATGGTGAAGAACGCCCAGGACCAGACCATGTTCGATTATTTCACTTACCAGTTAAACGAAGAACAGTCCCATCCTGATCTAGCGAAGCGGTTCGGTCTCGCCCTCGGTCTCAAAGAAGAAGACTTCACGGAAGCAACGCAAATCTTTGAGTGCCAGATTCACTCGGCGCGCACGGTTTACAATACGCTCACGGGCATCGCGCCGCAAAATCGCGCATCGGCGATGACCAGTGAAAGCATGGTGTGCCGTTACTCGGAAGAATTTTTAAACGCCGGGCGCAAGCATTACGGTCTCGACGATCGCGATCTAGTGTTTTTTCCTACCCACATGGTGGCGGACGTTGAGCATACTGCGCAATCGGCGGATCTAATCGCGCGCATGGTGAAGACGCCGCGTGAAGAGCGTTTGGTGCGCGAAAGCGCGCAGTACATGGTACGCATCAAGCTCGGAAAGTTCGACGGAATTTACCGGGAATACAGTTGAGGCATGATCCTAAGTTAGCGGGCTGTTTGACGGCGTTCTCCAGCCGCCTGGTAAATATTTCTAGTCGTTGCTATGGGTTCGGCTCTATTGAAGAACGCGGCGAGTACATCCATTCAGCATACTGCTTGACCATGCGACGCGTGCTAAAGCGGGGCATGGTCGTGCGAATCGCCTCCTTCACCATCCGGAGCCAGCGCCGCGGTACTTTGTTCGCATCGCGATCATAAAAAGCTGGGGCTATTTCTTCTTCAAGGAGGCGATAGAGCGCTTCCGCGTCGGCTGCATCTATCGCGGCCGGGTCGTCTGCCGCCACGCCCCCCTCAATCAACCATCCGTTCGATCCCGTGTGGCCTTCTGCCCACCAACCATCCCCCGTGCTCAGATGCAGTGCGCCATTGATTGACGCTTTCATTCCGCTGGTTCCGCTCGCTTCAAAAGGCCTACGTGGAGTATTCAACCAAACATCGCATCCTTGCACTAAGAAGTGCGCAAC
>WNGF01004022.1_pt1 | contig 19445 bp, 11 predicted proteins | sample 5400641 | NCBI WGS metagenome assembly WNGF01 (sample SAMN13153371, study PRJNA577476) | soil metagenome | isolation source: 80 cm soil or saprolite under grassland replicate 2 | place: USA:California | collected 2016-06-15
TTGATTTGCCCTTCATTTTTCAGCGATGCCTGGCAAATAACATTGCCGTCAAACCATTCATCGACCTGAGCGAATTTCACGTGCACGGAGTTTACGACACGATGCGCGCCTGGTGGCTGGGGGGCCGCAATCGCGTCGCGCTCGACGACATCGCATGGGCGTTGGGGATCGAATCGAGCAAAACTTCGGAAGTCGAAGGCAGCCGCGTCTTCGAGTTGTATCAGGCTGGTAAACTCGCTGAGAACCGTGAATATAATTTGAACGACGTGCGCGTCACGCGGAAGGTTTATGAACGGATGGTGGCCTGTTTCGGTGGGTGAAAGCAGTGCACCCGACCGTAAGGGAGGGTGCAGACGAGTGTCACGTCGGCAGAAACCCGACCGTTAGGGAGGGTGCCATGAAATGCGCTGGCAGAAACTCGACCGTTAGGGAGGGTTGCACATGAAATGCCTGGCAGAAACCCGTCAACCGTTAGGTAGGGTGCGGTAGCAGTCATGATCCGATTTCCACCCACTTCGCTGATCCTTAGCTTTTTGCACCCTCCCCAACGGTCGGGTTTCTGCATTGCGACGCTGTTTCATTTCCGCAACAACGTCTGATAGACTCTTAATCAATGAACAGCATGGTTCCAGTGGCGCTGGTTTTCTTCGGCACAATCATTGGCGCCATGGTGGTCTGGCTTACCCTGCGCGCTCGAGGGACAGAGCGTTACGCAGCGGGAAAGGCAGACAGCGTCACCCAAATAGCCACCCTGAACGAGCGGCTCGCCTCCAAAGATCGCGAGTTGCAAAGACTGCAGGACGCATTCGAGAAAGAACGCGCTGAGCTTTCCAGCACGAAAGAACAAAATTCGCGTCTGAAGGCCGATCTCGAAGGCGAGCGGCGCGCGGCCCAGGAGCGTGCTGAATCGTTCAAACAGGCTGCGGAAGCGCTCGCCGAAAAATTCAAGGCACTTTCACGCGACGCCCTCAAAGATAATAATCAGGAGTTTCTCAATCTTGCGCGCGCGACCCTCGAAAAATTTCAGGCGACTGCAAAGGGCGACCTGGAACAAAGGCGGCAGGCAATCGATCAGTTGGTCAAGCCCTTAAAAGAATCGCTCGAGAAAGTTGACGGGAAGATTGGTGATTTAGAGAAGGCGCGGGCCGGAGCTTACGCAGAGCTGCGGGAGCAGGTAAAGACGCTCACGACTCAGCAACTGCAACTTCAAAACGAAACCGGAAATCTGGTAAAGGCCCTGCGCGCTCCACATGTGCGCGGCCGCTGGGGTGAAATTCAATTGCGTCGCGTCGTAGAACTCGCCGGAATGCTTCAGTACTGTGATTTTACCGAGCAGGAGACAGTCGCGACCGAAGATAGTCGAATTCGGCCAGACGTCATTGTCCGTCTGCCGGGTAATCGGACGATCGTGGTTGATGCGAAGGTTCCCTTCGAAGCTTTCTATCAATCGATCTCTACCACCGATGATGTCGCTCGCCTCGAACACCTGAAAGAGCATGCCCGTTTGGTGCGCACTCACATCGGCGCCTTGAGCAAGAAATCCTATTGGGAAACCGTTCAGCCGACTCCGGAGTTCGTGTTGCTCTTTCTGCCGGGCGAAACTTTTTACAGTGCCGCCCTTGAGCAGGATCCAAAGTTGATCGAAGACGGGGTGAACCAGGGAGTGATTATCGCCACGCCGTCAACGCTGATTGCTCTTTTGAAGGCCGTCTCGTATGGCTGGCGGCAGGAGCAGATGGCGGCGAATGCGCAGGAAGTCAGCCGCCTCGGCAAAGATCTCTATGATCGCCTGCGCACCTTCACTGGATATTTTACGGATATTGGCAAGGGTCTCGATCGCGCTCTCGAGTCATATAACAGGGGTGTCGGTTCACTTGAGGCACGCGTGCTGGTTACCGCGCGCAAGTTCAAAGAACGGGGCGCGATTGCCGGCGAAGAAATCGAAACCGCGGAACCGATTGATAAGTCGACGCGCGCCCTGACTCTGGATGAAGGTGGATTGTTTCCAGAAATGGTGGCCAAACAGACAGAGTTACCAGATTATGATTCATTGCCATTGCTGAGTTCGAAAACCGCCGCCGCAGGTGAGAAGTAAGATTGTCAAAAGAAATCTGGTTAGGCCCGGTCCTCGGAAATAATCGCGAGCGTTTGCTGGCCCGCTGCGCTGAGTACATTTCGAGCGGCCGAACTGACCGGCTCCTATACCTTGCAGCCTCGCATCCTCTTCTCGATCTGGTTACCGAAAGGCTGCTGGATGGCCGAACGGCTCCTGGCGTTTGGGGCGAGTTCCCGGTTTATCTGTTTCGCGGATTTGTCCGGCGGGTGCTGGCAAACGCTCATGCGTCAGAATCCCGGGATTCACAGCCGGGCGGCCCGGCTGGGGTGGGGCGGTCAGCGGGGACAATTGTCGGTAGCGAGCCCATGCCTTCGCGCGGGCTTCTGGCGCCGCGCGTCGCAATTGATCGCGAAGAATTCCCTTTGCGCCGCAGCCTAATCTCACAAATCATCAAACAACTCAGCAGTGCAGAAAAGCTAAGCGCAATTCGGCCGCTCGCGAATCGCGAGGGTTGCGTCACCACAGTTAGTTCGTTGATCGGCGAACTGCAACGCGCCGGGAAAACGCCGGTGGAATTTCAACAAGTTGTTGAGACGCGGGCCGCCGAACTTCCGGTCCAAAGTCCAAAGTCCAAAGTCCAGAGTCCCAGGTCCCACGGTCCTAAGTCCAAAGTCCAAAGTCCTAAGGCCCAGATTGATTTTGATCGTGAGGTCGCATTGATCTACTCCGCTTACGTAGAAGCACTCGATCGCTTCGGCCTGACTGATGAGGACGCAGATCAATTGCGAGCATTGGAAGTCCTCCGCGGCGAAATTGACGGGCAGGTCATTTCAAATCCGTGGCTAAATGAAATCGATCTGCTGGTGCTCGACGGCTTTTTCGATTTCACCCCGGTGCAGGGCGAGATTCTTCGCGCCCTGATCCCTTCAATCCCCAACGTCGTCGTCAATCTCAACTACGATCAGCGGAACGAAGAAATCTTTCGGCCCTTTCAATCAACGATTGAACATCTCAAGGCGATGGATCACTTCGAGATCAGGATCGATAACACCATCTCGCCGGTAGTCAACGAGCTGGCGCAGTTGCGTGAAAACTTATTCAACTCAACTGCTGGCATTGCGCTGTCCGACGAAAAGGTCTCGAACGCCTCCAGGAATGCCGGCGAACCCCGGGCAGCGATGGTTGCGCACCGCCCGCAGGATGCGGGCCCTTCAATTGGTGCTCCAATTCCGAACGCCTCTGTTACCCTGCTGGAATGCAGTGATCGAGAGACCGAAATTCGATCGATTGCGAAGGAGATCAAGACCCTCATCTTTCAGCAAGGCTATCGTCTGTCAGAGGTGGCTTTAGTAGTGCGCGAGCGGGCTGCCTATGCCGACACGATTCTGCGGGTCTTCGAGCAGGAAGAAATTCCGTGCAACCTCGAACGTCGGATCGAAGCTCAGGATGTGCCGGCCTTGCGCGCTTGCGCGAAACTCTTTCAGGTTTTCAAAGACTCCCAACGTGAGAACGTAAAAAATGCCCGTGCCGGCGATCTCGCGCATCTCGTAAAGACTGGATACTTTCGAATTTCTGCCGACGACTTATCAGCGTTGGCCCGCACGTTCGATGAAAAATACGGCCCGACATTCCGAGCTGATTTCGCGAACCAGGATTCCGATGCCAGGCTGCGCGAACGATTGGGGATTGGTCGATGGTCGCCGGACGCGATTGAAAACGTGATCGCATACGTGGGGAGCGAATTGCGGGTCAGGGCCTGGCTCGAACGGGCGCAGCGCCTGCTCGAAGTCCTGCCCTCAGATGAAGCCGCTCGATCGTTCATTGCCGGCGACCAAAGCAATGAGGGCGATGATGCCTCGGCGGTCCCCGAAGAGGAGCCGCCGCCCGAGGATGCTCCGGTTAGAGAAAGAAGAAGAAGACCAACACCCATCCATCCGGCCACGATTGCCTGGACGTCACTGGTCATGGAGCATCTCCGCGAGCTGATTACGAACGTGCCGGATGAGGGGCAGCCTGAAGAGCTGCGATCCGCGATCATGTCGTTGCTTGAGCGGCTGGAGTTCTCTCAACAGGTAAGCCGTCCCCTTAATCGAACGCCCCTGATAGCGGATGTCCCGCAGACAACTCTGGACCTGCGCGGATTGGAAAGTCTGCGACGCGCAATGGCCGCGGTCATTCGCAGCTTCGGTTATGCGGAGAAGGTCGTGTCGGAAGCCCGGCCGTCATCCGGTTCAACCACGACCGACCCCTCGCCGACGGTCGGGCCAGCACCTCGCCCCACGCTATCGTCTTTCATCGACGAAATTGAGCGGTCCATTCAGTCTCAAGTTCTCGCCGTTGCCTCCGGCAATCGCGATGGCTTGCGCGTGCTCGAGGCTACCGATGTGCGCGGCCTGCGCTTTCGCGCCGTCTTCATCGCGGGCATGATCGAAGGAAGTTTTCCTTTGCGAACCGGTCACGATTGGCTCTATCCGCACGAGGAACGAGAACGGCTAAAACAATATGGGGTCGTGCTGGAAGATATTTCGAGTGACACGCTGCTCAAAGAGGAACACTATTTTTACCAGGCTGCCTGTCGCGCAACCGATCGTTTGTATCTGACCCGGCCACTGGGGCTGAATGATGGAAGTGAAACAGTGGCCTCTTACTATATTGAAGAACTAAACCGGGCGATTGCGCCGGCTGAAATCAAAATCGAACCGATTCGCAGTGACATTGATAATCGCGAGCTGTCAAAGTCTTCCACGCGTTCAGAATTAGCAGCCGGACTCATCAGGCAATCTACCAGACCCGATCATCTCACGCAGCCGGCTAATCGGTTGCCCCCGAACGAAATTGCCGAACTGGTCGAGAATGCGCGGGCGCATGGCTGTCTCTCGGATTCCGTAATGCGCCGCGTGTCGGTCGAACTGGAACGGAATGGGCCGTCCTTCGGTCCGTACGATGGCCGGATCACGCATCCTGATTTGCAGGCCATGATCCGCGCCCGCTTCGGCCCGGAATATATTTACAGCGCCAGCGGCCTAAGCGCCTATGGCAACTGCGCGTTTCGATTTTTCATGGCGCGCGTCATGAAGCTCGAGCCCCGCAACGAAGCCGCGCTTGATCTGCAGGCCATCGATGCCGGCAAACTCCTTCACGATGTTTTGCGGCGATTCTTTGAAAAGCACCGGAAACAGTTTCTGCCTGATCTCGACCGCGAAGCTCTCCGCCAGGAAATGATCGGCGTTGCCGATCAAGTCTTTGGCGAACACGAGCGCATGGTGCCGCCCCTGAATCAAAGAATCTGGAAAATCGATTGTGAAATTCGCAAGCTGATCCTCGAACAGGTCCTGCTTTACGAATTGCGTTTGCAGGAACGCACCAGGCCGCGGGGAATCCTGCCAACCTATTTTGAACTGGCGTTTGGACGGGCATCACAGGCGAGCGATCCCGCGTCTTCGCCGGAATATCTAAGGCTGGAGCGGCCAGACAACACCGAGACCGCGCTGATCCAGGGTCAAATCGATCGGGTCGATGTTAATCCGCACGCGCGCGAAGCAGTTGCTTATGACTACAAGATGTCGTTCGGCGCGAAGCTTGATGATATTGAATCCGGCCGCCAGGTGCAGATTCCGATCTATCTGGCCGCGCTCGAACAGATCTTTGTGCGCGACTTTCAATTGGCAGGCGGCGGTTATTACAAGCTACGCGGGCGCGGGCCGCGATTGAACCAGGGTCTGTACCGCCGAATGATGGAAGATTGCACGGATGTCAGCAGTCGCAATACGAAGTTGGATGACATCGAATGGCAGCGGATTCGCAATCAGGTAGGCGCGCGAATCTGGCAATTTATTGATCGTATGCGCGGCGGAAACTTCGAAGTAGATCCGTCCCTGGGCAAAGAGACATGCAAGTTTTGCGAATACTCGGCCGTCTGTCGCTACGATACTTATCGCATCAGCCGGAAACGAACCGCATAAGAGGTTTTTCTTTGCGGCCTGGAGCCTTTGCCGGGAACCCTTTTTCTCGCCGGGACGCAAAGGCGCAAAATTTCGCAGGAACCTGGAGGCACGCCATTGGCAAGCACAGACCGGGACAAGTTGTTACGCGATCATCTGGTTGACAACCTTCGTGGCCGCAACGCGCACATCTCTTTTGATGATTTCGTTGCGGATTTCCCGGCTAATCAATGCGGCGAAAAGATTGCAGGCTTGCCTTACACCGCCTGGCAGGTGCTTGAGCACATGCGCATTGCGCAATGGGACATTCTGGAATTCAGTCGAAACGCAAAGCACGTTTCGCCGAAGTGGCCGAAGGGTTATTGGCCGCAACCGGACGAGCAGGGAGATGAAAAGCTCTGGAAGGAAAGCGTTGAGAAGTTCGGCGAGGATCTGAAACAAATGGAAACGCTGGTCACGGATCCTTCGGTCGACCTCTTTGCCAAGATTCCCCATGGTGATGGTCAAACAGTTCTCCGCGAAGCGCTGCTGGTCGCCGATCATAATTCGTATCACCTCGGCGTGTTGCTGGCGATGAGCCGGATTTTGAAAAGCTCATAGGACTCAAAATGTGGCCTGATAGACGTGATATAATCGACCTATGAATGAAGCTTCAGGATCCAGGGAAATCACCACAAAAGTTCTGCGCGAAGGAGAACCCGAGCCTCATGATGATTGGAGTAGCTTTACGCCAGAGGAACGGATCGAAGCTGTCTGGACACTTACCAAGGCCTGTCTAGCCTGGAATAATCAAGTATCTGATGAGTCCCGACTTCAGCGAACTGTTACGGACATTCAACGAGCACGAGGTTGAGTATCTGATTGTCGGCGCTCACGCTTTGGCCGTTTACGGTCATGTGCGGGCCACGAAAGATCTCGACATCTGGGTGCGGGCAGATAGAGAAAACGCGCAAAGAGTCCTGACAGCTTTGTCCCAGTTTGGGGCGCCCCTTCGGGATCTCGCAATTGATGACCTTAGCCGGCCGGGCACGGTTTTTCAGATTGACCTACCACCGTTGCGCGTTGATGTAATCACGGGGATAGACGGCGTCGACTTTTCGGACGCATGGCCGGCGCGGTTTGTGACCCGGCTCGGAAGCACTTCTGTATTTGTGATTTCTCGTCAACATTTGATCGTTAACAAGAAAACAGCAGGAAGGCTGCAGGATCTCGCCGATGTGGAGCGACTGGAAGCCACCAGATAATACGATTCAAAAGGGTGAGAAGCTCTTAGGCTTCTCACCCAATTCAGTAGCTGCTGGCTCATTGACAGATATTGCACCCTCCCTGACGGTCGGGTTTCTGCCTTGCTGCATGCTGCTTATTGCCCACTGCTCACTGCTTACTGTTCCTAGTAATCCATCTCCCCGCCGGGCATGGGCGGCGCGCCTTTCCTTTTATCTTCCGGATATTCAGCGACCACCGCTTCGGTCGTCAGCAACAGGCTGGCAATCGACGCGGCATTCTGCAATGCCGTGCGCGTGACTTTCGTCGGATCGATCACGCCGGCTCTAACTAAATCACCGTACTCCTCACTCGCCGCGTTAAAGCCGTAGTTAGGGTTCTTATCCGCGCGAACTTTTTCCACGACAATCGAGCCTTCGTGGCCCGCATTGTTGACGATCTGGCGCAAGGGCTCTTCGAGCGCGCGGCGGACGATCTGCACGCCGATTTGCTCATCAGCGTCGTCCAGCTTGAGATTTTCGAGCGCCTTCTGCCCGCGCAGCAAAGCGACGCCGCCACCCGGCACGATGCCTTCTTCGACCGCGGCGCGGGTCGCGTGCATTGCATCTTCGACCCGAGCTTTCTTTTCTTTCAGTTCAGTTTCAGTCGCGGCGCCGACTTTGATTACCGCCACGCCGCCGACTAACTTCGCCAGCCGCTCCTGGAGTTTTTCGCTATCATAGTCAGACGTCGTTTCTTCGATTTGCACGCGCAGCTGTTTCACGCGACCTTCGATCTCGGACGATTTTCCCGCGCCCTCGATAATCGTCGTATTGTCCTTGTCAACCACGATTCTCTTGGCCCGGCCCAGATCCTCAACCTTGATGTTTTCAAGTTTGATGCCCAGGTCTTCGCTGATTGCTTTCCCTTTCGTGAGAATCGCGATGTCCTGGAGCATCGCCTTGCGACGATCGCCGAAGCCGGGCGCCTTGACCGCGCAGGCGTTAAGAGTGCCGCGCAGTTTGTTCACTACCAGTGTCGCCAGCGCTTCGCCCTCGACGTCTTCGGCAATGATCAGCAACGGCTTGCCCTCGCGAGCGACCGACTCCAGAAGCGGAAGCAGATCGCGCAAGGCCGTGATTTTCTTTTCGTGAATCAGAATCAGCGCGTCTTCCAGCACAGCTTCCATCCGGTCGGCATTGGTGACGAAATAAGGAGAAAGGTAGCCGCGATCGAATTGCATGCCTTCGACAACTTCGAGTTCAGTTTGCATTGTCTTGGCTTCTTCAACCGTGATGACCCCGTCTTTGCCGACTTTGTTCATCGCTTCGGCAATCAGTTCGCCAATAGTCCGATCCCCGTTGGCGGAAATTGTTCCCACCTGGGCGATCGCGTCACCTTTGACAGGCTTCGACATCTTCTTAATTTCTTCGACGACACTTTCAGTGGCCTTCTGGATACCCCGCTGCAAAGCCATCGGATTGGCTCCGGCGGCCACCGTCTTCAAGCCTTCGCGAAAGATCGACTGCGCCAAAACAGTCGCGGTCGTGGTGCCGTCGCCGGCAACATCGGAAGTTTTGGAAGCAACTTCGCGCACCATTTGTGCGCCGATATTTTCCAATTTGTCTTCGAGTTCGATTTCCTTCGCCACGGTCACGCCATCTTTGGTGATCGTGGGCGAGCCGAATTTCTTGTCGAGTACTACGTTACGGCCTTTCGGGCCGAGGGTAACTTTTACTGCTTCAGCGAGCGTGTTTACGCCATTCAGAATCGAGCGGCGCGCTTTTTCGCTGTGGACTACCATCTTTGCTGCCATTTCTCTTAAGCCTCCTAAGAACTAAGTTGTTTTTGGATTGGGCACCCTCCCTAACGGTCGGGTTCTGCCCGAACCTCACGGTCCGGTTTCCACCGCTATTTGGCGGCGGATTTTGCTTTTGCGGTGGTAGTGAAGACACCCAGGATTTCATCCTCGCGCACGATCAGGTATTCCTGATCGTCAAGCTTCACTTCTGAGCCGCTGTACTTTCCGAACAGCACGCGATCGCCGGCCTTAACACCCAGCGGCTGGCGGGTGCCGTCTTCCCGAAACTTCCCTTCGCCGGCCGCGATTACCTCTCCCTGCTGCGGTTTTTCCCGGGCCGTATCGGGAATGATGATCCCGCCGCGCATCTGCTCCTCTTCATCGAGCCGCTTAATAATTACGCGGTCGTGTAACGGACGAATCATTGTCGCCATGACTTACCTGCCTCCTGAAATATTCAGTTTTTTTCAGAACCTGAGTGGTTTTGAAGAGAGATACTAGCAGAAAAGGCGTGAGAGTGCTAACTACGGCGCATTTTCTCCCGCCAATGTGTGCGTGAGGTTTCGGCGTCGAGTTACCGACGTTAAATATTCACCTTGAGGCCCGCGAAAGGGTAATAATATACTTGACGTAAGCGTTAGGCGTGCAGCATCTCAAAGGAGTTGAAAGTTATGAAATCAGCGCTCGGTGCTTTTCTAGTGTTGGTTGCTCTCTTCACTTATTCATACTCTCAAAATACAACCAAGCAGATTGCTCAAGTGTCGAGCGTTGAGCAAGAGATCGTAAAATTGGAGCAGGAGTGGAGCGACGCTATCAGGTCAGGCGACAAGGACTTCATACAAAAGCTCTGGGCTCAGGATTTCATTCTTACAAACAGCTCGGGTAAAGTTCTAACCAAAGCGCAGCTAGAGGCGATAGAGAAAGTGAACCCAGGTACATCGGCAAGAATCAGTCCGCTTTCGGTGAGGCTTATGACCGCGGATCTTAAGGTAAAAATCTATTCAAGCACGGCAATAGCGACCGGTTGGATAAGGTTCGAGGAGCCGGTTAGGAACTCGCAGTTTGTGTTTGAATATCGATTTACACACGTGTGGGTTAAGAGCCACACAGGGTGGCAGGTTGTCGCCGCGCAGTACACAAGTGTTTCGAGAGGGCTTGGGCCCGCCTAACACCCTGTTCCAGCGGAGTGCGAGGAACGTATTTCTCCAACGCCGTCCGCTGTGTCAACTATATTATTACCCGCGAAAGGCCAGTCAAAGCTGACTAGGGACGGGGGTTCCCCAGCTCTTTCAGAAGCTCGTTCACCGCAGCCTCCAATTGGCTGTCACGCCCTAAATGACCCTCGCCGATTGGCCTATCGACCGGCAGGTCAACCGGGCGCGGGTGCATCTCCATGAGCGTGCCGTCATTCGCGACGATCCGATCGTACGGCAGGCGCAGCGCCGAACCATCGACTAACTGAACGCCGGAGGTGTAAATGATCCAGCCGGCAGTCGGTTCGCCCACGACTTTGCCGAGATGCGAAGCCCGATACCCTTCGGTAAAGTCCTCGCCGTCTGAGAGTGTGTGCCGGTTCGTGATCAGGATCGTGGGCAGTTCCAACGCGCGCTGCCCGAGCACGGTCCGCGATGGCGAGGTTGAGAATCCGCGCGGCGTCATTGTGAAATAACTGCGCCGGGTAAACACATCGATCGCGTAGACATTAACGAAACCGCCGTTGTTGTTACGCACATCAACAACCACACCCTGGCGCTTCTGGTTTTCAGCATCCAGATCGATGTAAAGCTGCGTCAAGGCTCCGAACGACATGTCCGACATGTGAACGTACCCCAGCCGGCCATTGCTGAGGCGCCCGACCAGGGCGCGATTGTCTTCGACCCAACGCCGGTAAAGAAGATTACGTTCGGCGGCGCCGTTGATGGGGCGCACCACAACTTCGCGCTTCTGCGCTCCGTTGGCAGCCGAAGCAATTGTCAGGGCGACGCGTTTGTTGATTTTGTAAGCGAGCAATTCATCGAGATTCGTATGCGCGCTGATCGCAACGCCGTCAACCGCGATCAAATATTCGCCGGGCTTGATATTGCTGAGCGCAGCCGGCGTCAGCAGGATAACTTCAGTAATTCGCAGCCCGCCCTTGTTTTCGTACTCCTCCCGATCAAACCGAAGCCCCAACCTTCCGATCACGGCGGGTTGCGCGTTGCTCTGCGGCGCGGCGATACCGGAATGCGAGGCATTCAGCTCGCCCAGCATCAGCGAAATAATTCGTCGCAGTTCGTCAGGCGTGCGCGCCCCGGCAGCGAGTGGGGCATATTCGTCGTGGACCGCCCCCCAATTCACGCCGTTAAAATTTGGATCGAAAAAATTGTCGCGAATGTAGGTCCAGACCTGCCGGAATACTTCCAGCTTTTCGCGCGCAAAATCGACGTCCATTTCGGCCGTGACCGCCAATGGTCGCGCCTGCCGATTCTCGAGTGGAATCACGTTAATCCGGCCCTGCTCGAGGTAGAAAACTTCTTTACTGTCCGGAGAAAACTGCGCGCTGCTTTTGAAACCCGCGGTCGAGGTTAGCTGTCGCGAAACGAAAGGATCCTTCGACAGCTCGTCGAGGGGATAGATGTAAAGATTCAGTTGATTTGCTACCGAGGCAATCATCAGGACCCATTTGCCGTCCGGGCTAATCGCCTGATAGCGAACATCGATTCCCACCGCCAGCAAACTGAGCCGCCGCCGTATTTGATCGAAATTAATCTCTACCGGCTTGGGAGTTGGTTTAGCTTTCGGTTCGCCTGCCGGCGTCGATGCCGGCGATGGCGTCATAACAGGCGCCGGAGAAGACTGCGGTTCGGGCGTCTGCGGCTGTCGCAGAGGAGTTCTCGGCATCTCCTCTTTGAAAAGATCGCGAAATTGATCTTCGCGATATTTCGGCGTGCGCGGGATCAGATCGACGCGAGCAAGTTGAGCGGTTTCGGTCCGCTGCCCGGTATCAAACAACAGAAACAACCCATCAGGACTCCACGAAATCGTGTTGCTTCCGCCGTTAGCGACGAAGCTCACTTGCCGCGTGTCGCCGCCGGTCACGGGCGCAACAAAAACATTCTTGAAGAGTTTTTCGCCGACCGGCATATAGGCGATCCATTTGCTGTCGGGCGACCAGACGAATGGCCGATCAGAACTCAGTGGCGGCCGCTCGAGATGCGCACGCGCAATGCTGTGTTCTTTCTTTGAATCGAGATCCAGAACGCGGATCTCTTCGCCGCCTCGCTGAAAAGCAACCATCTTTCCGTCCGGCGAAAATCGCGGCGTGTCGTCGCTGGCGCTCTCGCGAGTAAGTTGCGCCTCGCTATTAGTAGCGAAGTCATAAACAAACAGGTGCGTGGGGCCGTCACGATCTGAGACATAAACGACGCGGCGGCTATCGCCGGACCAGACGATTTGCGATTCTTCCGCAGGAGTGAATGTTACGCGGGCAGCGTCGCCGCCATCAGTTGCCGAGGCCGCGAAGACTTCGCCGCGTACGACAAAAGCGATCTTCTTTCCGTCAGGAGCGAGCGCGATTTCTGAGATTTGATCCGTGAGCCGCAGGTGTTCCACCGCCGGACCAACCGGCGCTCCCCGGCGAGTATTGCTAATCGTGCCGGCGCGATCGCTGGCGGTGTCGAGTTTCCAAATTTCAAAATTGCGCTCGAAAACGATTGTGCGCCCGTCGTAACTGATGCTTGGCCAAAGCACGCGCCCGTCTTTGAATTGTGTTATCTGGCGCGATTTGCCCGCGAGTTCGCGGGCCCAAACGTTCTGCGCGCCGCTGCGATCTGAAATGTAATAAAGAATGCGACCATCCTTGCTCCACATCGGCCACATCTCTTTGGCATTACCGTCGCTGATTTGCTCGTAAGCCGGCTTTGATCCAAAGCGCATCAACCAGATTTCACTTTCATCGATATGACTGTGACCTTTGCGCCACCATTGGGAACCGCCAATACCGTGTCCCGTAAAAGCAATTGTGCTTCCATCAGGCGCGGGTGCGCCAAAGTATTCGGCCGTGTAGAGATCGCCGCTGACTTCCATCGGTGTCCCGCCGTCGCTGCTCACGCGATAAACGTCAGGGGTGCCAACGTCGTGACTGGTGGATGTGAAATAAATCCAGCGACCATCCGCTGACCATCCATCGAGCAGATCGATGCTGTCATCGAAAGTTAGTCGCCTAAGGTCGCCGGTGTTGAGAGTGAGTATGTATATATCTCCATTGCCGGTGCGCGTCGAAACGAAAGCGAGCCGCGAGCCGTCGGGTGAATAAAGCGGCCGCGATTCGTTTGCCGGATGTGAAACCAGCAAGTGCGCTTCACCACCGACCGCCGGCACCGTCCAAATGTCGCCACCGGAAACAAACGCGATTTCTGCACCATCGGGCGAGATTGCCGGCTCGGTAAAATATGGTTGGGCGGTCTGGGCAGAAGCCGTCATTGCAAAGCAAATGAAAGCGCCAAAGATCAGAGCACGTCTGACAAGTCGGTGTAGTCGCCAAGCGGATTTTAGTTCGGTCATTAGTTTCACCTGATGGTGTGATTTGGCAGCAATGAAGCGGACAACAGCCCCGCATACTACAACATTTGTCGCAGACTGCAAGCGTCGTCCTCGAGGGAATATCTGAACTGCACGTGATAGAATCAAAGGTTTGTTTCCAGAGGCAAGATCCAGACATCGCGCGCTATAACCCGCGAACATATGACTAATCAAAGAACCGACATCCGAAATATCGCAATTATTGCTCACGTCGATCACGGGAAGACGACCCTGGTTGACGCCATGCTCCGCCAGTCCGGCACCTTCCGCGAGAATGAACAAGTCCGCGATCGGGTGATGGATTCGATGGACCTGGAGCGCGAACGCGGCATCACCATCATGGCGAAAAACACTGCGGTCCATTATCGCGATGTGAAGATCAACATTGTCGACACGCCGGGCCACGTAGATTTCGGCGGCGAAGTCGAACGCGTCCTGGAAATGGTCGACGGCGTCATGCTGTTGGTCGATGCTGCCGAAGGCTGCCTGCCTCAAACGCGTTTTGTCCTGCGAAAAGCGCTGGAAGCGCGTCTTCCGGCAATTGCTGTCGTCAACAAGATCGACCGCCAGGATGCGCGGCCGGAAGAAGTCGTCAATGAAATCTATGAACTATTTCTGGATCTCGATGCCACTGACGATCAAATCGAGTTCCCCATTCTGTATGCGATCTCGCGCGATGGCGTGGCCAAAAAACATTTGTCGGATGAAGCGCGCGATCTCAGGCCCTTGTTTGATCAGATTGTCGAGACGATTCCCGCGCCAGGCCAGTTGCGAAACGACAGCCTGCAATTGTTGGTGGCAAATCTTGATTACAGCGACTATGTCGGGCGCCTGGCAATCGGCCGGATATTTTCCGGCGAGATTGCCATTGGCGATCAGGTCGCGATCGCGAAACGCGACGGCACAATTGAGAAAACAAAAGTCTCTCAACTTTACGTGTTCGACGGATTGAAACGCGAGCCGGCCGAACGCGCCACGTTCGGCGAAATCGTCGCGCTTGCGGGAGTTGAAGGTATCGAGATCGGCGAGACTATTACGAGCGTGGAAAATCCGCAGCCGCTGCCGGTGATCGCGGTCGACGAGCCCACGATCTCGATGATCTTCGGCGTGAACAACGGTCCATTTGCCGGAACGGAAGGGCGCTTTGTTACTTCGCGCCAGTTGAAAGAGCGGCTGGAGAAAGAAGTCCTGGGCAATGTCGCGATCCGGCTGGAACCGACTGACTCGCCGGATCAATTCAAGGTTTCCGGGCGTGGTGAATTGCAGCTGGCAATCCTGATCGAGATGATGCGGCGCGAAGGCTACGAGCTTCAGGCCTCAAAACCAGAAGTCATAACGCATCGCACTGATGGAAAATTTCTGGAACCGATTGAGCTGGTGGTCGTCGATTGTCCGGAAGAGTTCATTGGCGTTGTCACTGAAGCGATGGGGCGGCGCAAGGGACAGATGACGAAGATGGTAAACCACGGGACCGGGCGAGTGCGCCTGGAGTTTGAAACTCCTTCGCGCGGCTTGATCGGTTTTCGCAGCGAGTTCCTGACCGAGACCAAAGGGACAGGTTTGTTGAATACACTTTTCCTGCGCTGGGGCGAGTGGCTGGGTCCGATGCGCGGCCGTTCGACGGGCTCGCTGATTGCCGATCGAATGGGCGAGACGACGACCTACGCGCTCTATAACATTCAGGAGCGCGGATCTTTGTTCGTTCGTCCGGGAATTCGCGTGTATGAAGGCATGATCATCGGCGAAAATGCGCGGGCCGTCGATCTCGACGTGAATGCGATCAAGGAGAAGAAGCTAACCAATATGCGCGCGGCTTCGGCGGATGAAGCAATGCGACTGGTGCCGGTCAGAGATCTTTCGCTGGAACAGGCGATTGAGTTTATCGCTGACGACGAGCTGGTCGAGGTGACACCAAAAAGCATTCGCCTGCGCAAAAGATTTCTGCGGCTCAACGATCGACCAAGGAAGAAAGAGGCATAAACGCCACGCTGCGGAAAATGAGAGCAACCGCCAAAACCAGAGTCAAGATTTGCTGCATCGCCAGCATTGAAGAGGCCTGGATGGCCATCGAACATGGCGCATCGGCAATTGGCCTTGTCTCGGAAATGCCCAGCGGACCGGGACCGATCTCGGAAGATCTAATCGCCACAATCGCTGCCACCATCCCGCCCGCGATTGGATCTTTCCTGCTCACGTGCAAACAGGATGTCTCGCTGATTATCGATCAGCAAAAACATCTCGGCGTTAATACAATTCAAATTTGTGATCGCCTCGAGCATGGAGCTCACAGAGAATTGCGCGCCGCCTTACCCGGCATCTCACTGGTGCAGGTCATTCATGTAACGGGCCTTGAATCACTCGAAGAAGCCGTTGATGTTGCGCCGCACGTTGATGGGATATTACTCGACTCTGGAAATCAATCTTTGCCGGTGAAAGAGCTGGGCGGCACGGGTCGCACGCACGACTGGAACCTGAGCCGGCAAATCAGAGAGAGTGTCGTGGTCCCGGTATTTCTTGCGGGTGGTTTGAAAAGCGAGAACGTCGCCGAAGCGATTAGACAAGTAGGGCCGTTTGCGGTTGATGTTTGCAGTGGTTTGAGAACCAGCGGTTTACTTGATGAAACCAAGCTGAAAGATTTCTTCGCAGGTATGGCCGCGGTTTAGAGTTTCTCACGCGATACCGGGATTGTGGTGTAATCGAGCACGCCGGTGTGCATGGTCATCTTCCACTCGCTGCCAATTTTTGCATAGACTTTGCAAACTCGACCCTTCCAGTGATTTTCCTTGCCGGCGCGATCGATCCAAAGAGTGTCAATGTCGACGACAGCAAAGGCGCCATCGCCTTCGCGCGAAGCCTCGATCTTCCGGACCACCCGTTTGTTGTGCGCCAGACGGTGGGTGTCGAATAAATCCTGCCAACCGCGCTTCCATCGTTCATGATCAAATCGCCCCCACTCGATCACCCAATCCATCGGATCATGCGATTGTGGTGTTCGCGGCCACGGCCAGACCATGTCGGGATGAAAAACAGTTATCAGCAGATCCACGTCCTGGGTGTCCCAGGCCTGCGTCTCGCGGTTAACGATCTCTTCGATTTGTTTTTTGACGTCTTCACTCGTCATCAGCAGAGGTTCTGTTTGAACAAAAGGCGCAGAGGATGGTCTGCGCCTTCGGTTGTCAAGCAGACGACTACAAACCAGGGGTTTGTGTCAGGACCTAGAAAGTAAATCGCAACGCCAACTGCAACTGCCGCGGATCACCCACGCCCTGACGCAGGAAGCCGTCAAAATTGAACAGCGCTGCCGTGCTCAGCGGGTTAATGAGGTTCTTGTTGTTAAAGGTATTGAACATCTCGACGATGGGGACTAACGCGTAACGACCGTCAGAGCCAAACTTGAAGGGACGTTGGATTCGCCAATCGAAAGAAAAGTACTTGTTGTCCTTTCGCAGCGTGTTGCGGTTCGTGGCAGTCCGAACAGCAGGCGTTATCGGCTGGGCGCCGCGGGCCTGCACGCGGAAGTTTCCTTCCAGGCCCCAGCCCATTTGTACTAAAGAATAAAAGTTAAACTTGTGCCGGATGTCGCGATCTGAGAGAGCGTAATCAAAACTCAAATTGTTGATGTCAAACGATCGATCCGTGAACGGATCACGCTCGTTCGAGTCGTCGTCTCGATCCTTGGAAAACACGTAGTTCCACTCAAACTGATACCTCCTGCTCATGCGCTTCCTCATGCCCACGGTAAAGCCGTTGTAAAGAGATTTGCCGACGGCGCTCGTGACCATTACCTCGCCAAGATAATCGCCGAAGATTGGGAAGCCCGCAGCATCCAGCTTGCGATTGACGTTCAGAAAGCGAGTCAGGTGGACGCCCTTTGAATGGGTGAAATCAAAATAGACAGTAAGGTCGCGGGCGATTTCCTGTTCAAACTGAACGTTCGCCGTGTAGATGCGCGGATTGGCGTAATCGCGGCTGAACACGCGCACGCCGCTAAAGCATGGGAAGGGATTAGTAAATGGGCCGGCCGCCGAGAAATTGTGAATCGTCGAGCACGAGCCTGCTGTCGGCGTAACCAAACCCGGCCACGTGGGGCGGATGAACGGGTTGGCAAAGAGACCACCCGCGATGGTCTGTTGCTGCACACCATTAGTGGTAATCGATCCCACCTGGCTTAACATGTTCTGGCGTGCATAGTAGACACCGTAGCTGGCTCGCAAAACGGATTTACCTACCTTGGAAATATCCCAGGCAAAGCCAACTCGCGGCTGAAACTCCTTCTTCGGACTATGCAACGTGCCGTCAGATGGAAACCGCGGATCTTTCAAGGCGAATCCGTAGGCAGTTTGTGCTGGTGGCACAGTTACTTTCGGAAAGATCTGTGCTTCCCAGCGCAGCCCGTAATTGAGTATGAGGTTTGGCCTGACCTGCCACTTATCCTGCGCGAAGAGCGCCAGGTCTTCATTCTTAATGCTGGATGCGCCGGCCGCGTCGGTGGCTGGCCCGCTCGGGCCCGCTCCCTGCAAGAAAAGCAGTAGCGGAGTTGAGGGTGTCCCGGTGGAGCACGTCCCGGTCACTAGATCCACCCAGGCGCCATTTGAACACTGGCCTGCGTTAGGACCGAAACCGGCACCGAGGGCCGCTGGTGATGCATAGCGCAAGAAACCAGCGACCGTATTGAAAAGATACCGCCCGGTGAAGAAGCCACGAAACACCTGCGTGTTCCGCGTGTGTAACCATTCGCCTCCGATCTTAACAGTGTGGTTCCCGGAAATAATCGAGAAATTGTCCTTGGCGTCGGCGCGCCAGAGCAGTTCGTCAATCTTTGGTTGCAGGAAAAATGGATTACCAAAGCGGAAGGAGAGCTCGTTGGGATTGAATCCTCCACCGGCGCCGGTGTCGGCTGGAATATTTGACGTAATAGCCGAGCGCGGCCGCAGCTCACGAGTGTAGGAAAAGTGCGCTTCGTTCAGTTTCGTCGCCGAGATCGTGGAGAAGAGATTGATGTTGAGATTGTTGATCTTCGACGGGCCCTCGATGCCGTTTGCTGAATTGCCATAAGTGGCAACATCGAAGGTCTGGTTGGTGTTTTTGGAATAGTCGAAGTTGTAGGAGATCGCCAGCAAATGAGAACGATTAAGATTGAAGTCAGTCTTGCCCAGGAACGCATAATTTCTGATTGGATGCTGTACGGGCAAACCTTCGTCCTGGTTCCGGCTGGTCTTCATGAAGTTGATTAATGCCAGTCGCTGGCAATCGCCGTTGCTATTGATCAATGCTTCATGAGCCGGATTCGTAATGACCGGAGTGGTGACGGGACATGGCGTCGGCCCGATCGGATCGCTCAGGTTAGCCCGCGTCAGATTCTCATGGATACCTTCAAATGCAAAAAAGAAAAATGCTTTGTCTTTTCTGATGGGGCCCCCGACCGTGCCGCCAAACTGCTCGCGACGAAAATCCTTGAGGGGCTTGCCATCTGAGGTGTTGGCCGTGAGTCCTTCAAGCCGTTGAAAGTGGAAAAGACTGCCGTGCACGTTATTGGTGCCGGACTTGCTGATCACATTGATCACTCCTCCAGCCGTGCGGCCAAACTCGGCCGTTGCGCCGGTGGCCACAACTTGAAACTCCTTGACCGCTTCCAGTGTTATGTCGATCGCCGCGCGCTGCCCTCCGAGCTGCTCGCCGAAGAAGCCGTTGTTGTAATCGCCCCCATCGAGACTAACGTTATTGAAAACTCCGCGCTGGCCCGCGAAGGTGATTTCGTCGCCATCCGGACCCTGGACAACGCTAACGCCAGGGGTCAGTGTCAATAGATCCTCGAACTTGCGCCCCAGGATCGGAGTAGTGCTGACCGCGGCTTCGTTCAGGGTCGTGCTGGACTCAGTCTTTA
>WNGF01004995.1_pt1 | contig 19437 bp, 16 predicted proteins | sample 5400641 | NCBI WGS metagenome assembly WNGF01 (sample SAMN13153371, study PRJNA577476) | soil metagenome | isolation source: 80 cm soil or saprolite under grassland replicate 2 | place: USA:California | collected 2016-06-15
GCTGCTGTCCTACACCGAGCTGCAGTGGATCTTCCTGGCCTCGGCCGAAACCGTCTCCCGCGCCCTCGATCACCACCAGCGCACCCTTGGGGTCGTGCTGCCTGCCCCGGCACGGTGCTGGACATGGGCCGCATGCTCACCCACAAGCGCCTGATCGTGCGACTGCACCTGCAAGGCCACACCGTGCTGGAGATCGCCCGGGCGACCTGGCACCATCCCCGCTCGGTCGACGCCTACCTCAAGGCCTTCGACGCCGTGCTCATCCTGCACCTCTACGGGCTACCCCAGCGGCTCATCGCCAGCGTGCTCGGGCGCGGCGAGTCGCTCATCGGCGAATACCTCGAGCTGATCGCCGCCTTCCTCAAAGACCCCGACACGATGCGCGCCCACCTGCGGCAACGCGGCGTCAACATCCCCCGCTCAAATATCAAATAGCGGTTGACAAGGAGCGTGGTCCACGATGATTGGCGAGGAGTTTCGGAGAGCCTGTCCACCCTCTGCGCGGCCCAGTCGGCTCGGCACGAGTCGAGCGGAGGTAAGCATCCGCCTCTGCGCCCGGCGGCGCCGGTAAGCCCATTGATCTCTCTGCCCAAAGTCACCCCGACAGGGTGATGCGCCGTGTTCCCGGCGAGGGAAACAATCGTTCAGCGTTCCAGGCGACCAAGGGAAGCATTACGCGGGGGCAAGCGTCCAATGTTGGAATGCAGGCCAACAGAGACCGGCGACGTCGGCAGCGACCAGGGCCGCCACCAGCGCGGGGGCCGAGGCACGGCGGAGCGCTCCCCCGAACCAGCCCTCCTCATTGGATTGCCGCATACGGATAGTGCTCTATCGGGCGGTTCGGCCGCCCGCCCGGCCACCCGGCCCCAGCGTTGGAGCGGTGGAGGCACGGGATGAGCCTCTCGCAGGGAGTGAGGGCAAGGATGGGCAGGCGGTCAACCCAAGTGACGCAGCGTGAACGGCGTTCCTCGCCAGGGCCATCATTCGAGCTGCTGGAATGGAAGCTCCGGGCGCCGTCGGAGCGCCCTGGCATCGTGCCCCGGACCGCGCTGCTCGATCGGCTCCTGGCTGCGCGTGCCGTGCCCGTCGTCTCGGTCGTCGCCCCGCCCGGCTATGGCAAGACGATGCTTCTCGCCCAGTGGGCCGAGCGTGCCGGACGACCCCTGGGGTGGATCTCTGTCGACCAGCATGACAACGACCCGGCGGTCCTCCTCACCTACATCGCCGTGGCGCTGGATCGGATCGAGCCGATTGACCCGAAAGTCTTCCGCGCTCTGGCCTCGCCAGGCGCCGCGGTCGCCACCACGCTCCTGCGCCGGTTCGCCTCCGCCGTGTCATCGCTGACCCAACCTGTGACACTGGTCCTCGACAATGTGGAGCTGCTGCAGGATCAACGGTGCCGAGACGTGGTCGCCGAGCTTGCGCTGCACCTTCCTGAAGGATCGCAGCTCGCGGTCGCCTCCCGTGACGCCCCGCCGCTCCCGATGGCACTCCTACGGGACCGTGGTCACGTCTTGGAGGTCGGGCCCAACGATCTCGCGATGGACGAATCGGAGGCGCGCGCCCTCCTCGAGGGCGCCGGCGTCGAGCTTTCCGCAGCGGACTTGACGGCGCTGATCCGGCGAACGGAAGGGTGGCCGGTCGGTCTTTACCTCGCCGCGCTCGCCTTGAAGGCCGGAAACCCGCGGACCGGCGGCGGTTCCGCGTTCACCGGAGATGACCGGCTCCTGGCAGACTACCTGCGGTCTGAGCTGCTGGATCGCCTGTCGCCGAGCAAGGTGTCGTTCCTCACGCGGACGGCGGTGCTCGATCGCATGTGCGGGCCACTATGCGACCAGGTCCTGGGAGCGAGCGGGTCGGGCGTCCTCCTCGAGTCGCTGGAGCGTTCGAACCTCCTGGTGATAGCGCTCGATCAGAAAGGCGAGTGGTATCGCTACCACCACCTGTTCCGCGACCTCCTCCGTTCAGAGCTCAGGCGCCGCGAGCCCGACCTGGTTCAGAAGCTCCATTCCCGGGCGGCCGCGTGGTGCGAAGCGAACGGCATGCCGGAAATGGCCATCGACCACGCGCAGTCCGCAGGCGATGGCCAGCGGGTCGCCCGTCTGGTTAGCAGACTGGCGCTCCCCGCCTACGCCGCCGGTCAGGCCGAGACGGTCCGCCGATGGTTCAACTGGTTCGAGGATCGGGGACTGATCGGACAGTACCCGCCGATAGCCGTGCTCGGGGCCTTGGAGCAGGCGCTGGTGGGCCACGCCGCCGGCGCGGAGCGCTGGGCTGACGCTGCTGAACGCGCGTCGTTCCAGGGAACGCTCCCGGACGGCAGCACCCTGGAAGGCTGGCTGGCGCTGCTGCGCGCGCTGCTGTGCCGCGACGGCGTGGACAGGATGCGACACGACGCCGAAATTGCCCTGGCCGGGCTCCATCGCGGGAGTCAGTTGCGGGCGACAGCACTCCTGCTGGAGGCGCTCTCGTACCTGCTGGAGGGCGAGGAGCACCGAGCCGACCCCATCCTGGCGAGCGCGTTCGACGCCGCGACAAGCGCCGGTGCGATGCCCGCGGCCTCGGTCAGCCTGGCCGAGCGCTCCATCGTGGCGATCGGTCGGCAGGACTTCGGCGAGGCTGAGGCGCTCGCGGAGCGCGCACGCACGATCGTGCAGACCGGCCACCTCGACGACTACAGCCCAAGCGCGCTCACCTACGCGGTGGTGGCCCGTGCGGCCTTGCGCCGGGGGGACGTCCAGCGGGCTCGGGAGAACCTGGCCCGGACCGCTCACCTGCGGCCGCAGCTCACCTACGCGATCCCGACCTTGGCGGTCCAGACGCTACTGGAGCTCGCGCGCGCGTACCTGGGGCTCGAGGACGCCGCCGGCGTCAGGGTGGTCATGCGCGAGGCGAATGACATCCTTCAACTGCGACCCGCCCTCGGCGTCCTCCCCAAGCATGCCGACCAGCTGCGGTTGGAGCTGGACGCGATACGCGGCGGAACCGTGAGAGCGTCATCGCTCACAGCGGCAGAGCTGCGAGTCCTTCCGCTGCTGCCCACCCATCTCTCATTCAGCGAGATCGGCGAGCGACTGTTCGTATCGCCCCACACGGTGAAGACGCAGGCGATGTCGATCTACCGCAAGCTCGGCGTCTCCTCGCGCAGCGAGGCCGTCCAGCGCGCCCGCGAGATTGGTGTGCTCGTGGCATAGGCCGCCGCGGCGTCGCCCCTTCATGCCCTTCGCATGATGCTTTCCACCGGGGGGGTGGTCGCCTTGAGGCGACGCACGCGGCTGACAGGTCGGGCGCCCACACGATCCACGAGGAGGTGCATATGACGGCACTTCAGGAGCAGCTGCGGCGTCTGGCCCTGCATGATGAGGACTTCATCGCCTCGGCGCTCGCCATCGACCTCAAGAACGTCGCGGCCTCCGGGCTGCACCAAAGAACCCACGCCCTGGTCAATCTGGCGGCGCTGATTGCGCTCGGGGCGGCACCGGTGTCCTACCAGTCCAATGTGGAGGCAGCCTTCGCCGCGGGAGCGACAGCCAATGAGGTCGTGGGAACGCTCATCGCTGTCGCGCCAATCGTCGGGGTCGCCCGCGCCGTCTCAGCCGTCCCCAAGCTTGCCCTCTCGATCGGCTACGACATTGACGCGGCGCTGGAGGCGTTCGACGGGGATCCGTACTGACCACTGATCGATCGAATTGGCGGGGCATGCCCGGTCCGACGATGATTCGGCTCGGACGGCGACGAGGGAGCCTTGACGGGCCTCCTAGCGCGACGGACAACGCGGACAGAACAATCGCCTCGGCGGCACACTCACGAAAGCGATGGATCCGCGCATTCGCGCCTCCGCATTCCCAAACGCGGTGCGCTACTGCGAAGGATCGTCTCTGGACGCTTCTTCGACAGCGTGGTCGAGCATGGTCTCGGAGTCGGGACCTGACTCCTGCCAGCTTCGTGGCCGCCACGCACTCACGATCTTCGCGACAGCGGTTACCAGGAACAACTGGCCGGTGAGGGCCTCGAGCACCGCCAGGCTCTGGCCCGGGTTGCCTGCTGGCACGAGGTTGCCGTAGCCGGTTGTGGTGAGCGTAACGAAGCTGAAGAACAGATCCTGACTCAACGTCCCATCGCCGCTGGCACCGAAGAACGGCGAAGCCTGGACCGCCCCCAGGAGACGGTAAGCGAAGGCGAAGGCCATCCCGATGAACAGGTAGGCGGCCAGCGCCCCGAGCATCGTCTCCCGGTCCACTATTCGGCGATAGCCGATGTGGCGAACGATCGCGACTGGGGCCAGGAAGTAGAGGGCGGCCGCCACTGTGAACGCGAATGCAACGAAGTCGTCGGCTTGCCGGGCGAGCAGGTTCGTCACCGCGGCGATTCCCGTCAGGACGAAGAGCCCAGTGGCGACGAGCCGAAGACCTCGTCGTGCCCTGGACGTGTGGAGCGCCAGCCAGACCGTGGCGATCTGAACGAAAAGCAGAAGCGTCTGGCCCCACTGCGCTGGTAGCGTCACCGCCACCACGTAGCTCCCGATGATCATCGCCAGGACCAGCCCGTAGCTCGACGGCGAGCGGAACGAGCGCAGCAGGCGCCGGAGGGCCCTGGCCTCCCGCTCCCTGTCCGGCATCGTATTCACCCACCTCACTCGGCGTCCGCTGATCTCTGGATCACCGGGCCCCGGGATTTCATACCGACCGGATGATGTGGCGCCGTTCCTGGCGGTGTTCAGTCCCCGAAACCCTCGCCGTCCACGTTGCTCCAGGTTGCGTCTGGTGGCGAGTGACAACGATCGAGGGGCGGCCGCCTCCGGCCGCCCATGGGAGAAGGACTTGAAGCGGCTGGCCGCCAGCTCGCCATCGGAGGGCGCGGGAGCGGGCTCGGAGCCAAGGACCGCGCGGCGGCGGTGAGGCGGACATTCGAGCGCGGCGACCGCCGTTGATCGTTCCGATCAAGGAGCTCGCTGTGGCGGTCAACGCCGGGAGCGGCGCCGCCGAGGCGGGCGTTTAGGACCTGCCGTGACAGCCGACCAGATCTTTTTCGGGTTGGGCCTGACCGTGGTGCTGGCGGTCGGCTCGCAGATCCTGGCGACCCGGGCGCGCATTCCCGCTCTAATCGTCCTGCTGCCGGTCGGCTTCATCGCCGGTGCCGTGACGGACGACATCAACCCCAATCACCTCCTGGGGTCGCTGTTCCAGCCGATCGTGTCGCTGGCGGTGGCGCTCATCCTTTTCGACAGTGGGGTCGGGCTGAACCTGCGCAGGCTGGAGGGTGGCACGCGCTGGGTGGTGGTCCGGCTCATCGCCTTCGGGGTGCCGATCACCTGGGCGTTCGCCGCGGTCTTCGCCGCGCTGCTCCTCGGCATGTCAAAGGGGGCGGCGCTCATGCTCGGCGTCATCCTGGTCGTCTCCGGGCCGACGGTGGTGGGGCCGCTGCTGAACTTCATCCGGCCCGCGGAGCGCGTGCAGCGGCTGCTCGCCTGGGAGGGCTCGCTCATCGACCCGGTCGGCGGCATCCTCGGCGCGCTCGTCTTCGGCGCCGTCATCGCCAGCGGCTATCAGCTGGGGCAGTTCCTGCTCAGCGTCGGTGTCGGCCTCGCCGGGGGTATCGTCGGAACCGCGCTGCTGTGGCTGCTGCTCCGCAAGCTGGATCTCGGGGAACTCCTCGGCACCCTGGCGACGGTTGCGTCCGTGGTCGGCGTGGCGGCGGCCTGCGACATCGCCCGTGACGACTCCGGCCTGCTCGCCGCGATCCTCATGGGGCTGGCCCTGGCAAATCTCCCCGGGTTCGACATCCCGGCCCGCCGCCCCTTCTTCGAGACGGTGATCCAGCTCCTCATCGGCGTGCTGTTCATCTCCATTTCTGCCAGCGTGACCCCGGCCTCGGTGGGGAACGTCCTGTTGCCCAGCCTCGGGCTCGTCGCCGTGCTGGTCCTGGTGACCAGGCCCTTCGTGGCGTGGGTATCGACCCTGCGGACCAACCTGTCGCGGGAGGAGCGCGCCTTCATCGGGTGGATGGCCCCGCGGGGGATCGTCGCCGCCGCCACGGCGTCGGCGTTCTCGACGACCCTGATCGCCGACGGGATCGGGGGGGCCGCCGACATCCTGCCCGCCACCTTCCTGGTCATCGTGGCGACGGTGACCATCTATGGGCTGACCGCGTCGCCTGTCGCCAGGCGCCTGGGTGTGACTCGCCCGGCGGGGACTCGGCCGTTGCTGGTCGGGGGGTTCCCGTGGGCGGTCGACCTGGGGCGGGCGCTGAAATCGGCCGGCCTCGATGTGCTGATGTGGGCCGGCCCGCAGAAACAGCGAGACGCCATCAGCAGGGCCGGGCTCGAGCTGGCACCCGGCGAGCTGCTCGCCGAGGCCACTGGCCCCGGCGCACAGCTCGAGGGCGTCACCGCCGTGTTGCTACTCACCAGCGAAGACGACTTCAACGCGCTCGCCTCCACGACGCTGCGTGCCACCCCTGACGGGCCGGTCGTGTACAGGGTCGGCGCCCCGCCCCACAGCCACGGCGTCGTCGCGCCCTACGCCGACGACGAGGTCCTCTTCGGCGAGCGGCTGACCAGGATCGCTCTCGATGAGCGGCACGACGAGGGCGCCAAGATCGTCACCCGACCCGCTGGCGGCGCCATCCCCGACGACCACGACCTGCTCCTGGTCATCCACGCCGACGGCCGGCTGGTCCCCGTGACAGAGCGGGAGCGGCCGGTGCCGGAGGAGGGCGATACGCTCGTGCTGCTTGGCCCGGCAGGCCGCCCGGCGCCGCTATCCTGAGTCGTTGATTCGTCGCGGCCATCCGGCGGGCACCCCGACATCACCCGGAAGGATATAGCGCGGCCCCGTTTGGGTTCATCCGAAGGGGATGATGTGCTGCGTGGCCGCATCCGGGACAGTCATGGCAGGCGAGGAGCATCGGTGGCTTCCGCGCGGCTTCGATCGGGAGGATCGGCCATGAGCAAGCCGTTCAGGGGTGTCGTGAACGTCGACGTGCGCGATTCCGAGCCGGATTGGACGCCGTTCCAGCCGCCCAGCGCACCCGAGGGGGCGCCGAACGTCGTCTACATCGTTCTCGACGACGTCGGCTTCGGGGCGATCGGCTGCTACGGCGGTCCGATCGAGACACCCAACATCGACCGGATCGCGGCCGAGGGGGTCCGCTACTCGCAGTGGCACACGACGGCGCTCTGCTCGCCGACCCGGTCGTGCCTGCTGACGGGCCGCAACCACACCCGCAACAGCATGGCGTGCATCACCGAGGCTGCGATCGGGTTCCCGAACGCGAGCGGGACGATTCCGCCGGAGAACGGGATGCTGTCGGAGATCCTGGGCGAGCTGGGCTGGAACACCTACATGGTCGGCAAGTGGCATCTCTGCCCAGAGGCCGAGATGAACCTCGCCTCGCCGCGGCGGAACTGGCCGAGCGGTCGTGGCTTCGAGCGCTGGTACGGGTTCCTGGGCGCCGAGACGAACCAGTGGTATCCCGAGCTGGTCTACGACAACCACCCCGTCGACCAGCCGCGTTCACCGGAGGAGGGCTATCACCTCACCGAGGACCTGACCGACAAGGCGCTCGAGTTCATCCGCGATGCCAAGGCGATCGCGCCGGACAAGCCGTTCTTCCTCTACTACGCGCCCGGCGCCGCCCACGCACCCCACCACGCCCCCAGGGAGTGGATCGACCGGTACAAGGGCCGCTTCGACATGGGCTACGAGGCGATCCGCGAGCGGATCCTGGCGCGCCAGAAGGAGCTCGGCGTCGTCCCGGCACGCACCGAGCTGCCGCCGCTCAATCCGATCGGCACGCCCGACACGCGCACCGGACCGGACGGCAAGCCGTTCCCGCTGATGGACTACACCAAGCCGTGGGACTCGCTCTCCGAGGGCGAAAAGCGCCTCTTCTCACGCATGGCCGAGGTGTACGCCGGGTTCCTGTCCCATGCTGACCACCAGATCGGCCGGCTGCTGGACTACCTCGCCGAATACGGCCTGCGCGAGAGCACCCTGGTGATCCTCGTCTCCGACAACGGCGCATCTGGCGAGGGCGGCCCGGACGGCTCGGTGAACGAGATGAAGTTCATGAACGGGATCCCCGACGACCTCGCCGAGAACCTCTCGCTGATCGACCAGCTCGGCAGCCCCAGAACCTACAACCACTACCCCAACGGTTGGGCGATGGCCTTCAACACGCCGTTCAAGCTGTGGAAGCGCTACGAGTTCAACGGCGGCACCAGCGACCCGTGCATCATCTCCTGGCCGCAAGGCATCAAGGCGGCCGGCGAGATCCGCGACCAGTACCACCACGCCATCGACCTCGTCCCGACGATTCTCGACGCCCTCGGTGTCGAGCCGCCGGAATCGATCAAGGGCCACGTCCAGAGCGCCTTCGACGGCGTCAGCATGCGCTACAGCTTCGACGACTCCTCGGCGCCGACAACCCGCAAGACCCAGTTCTACTCGATGCTCGGCTCGCGCTCGATCTGGCACGAAGGCTGGAAGGCGGTGACGACCCACCCCGCGGTCAGCGGCTGGAGCCACTTCAACGACGACGTCTGGGAGCTCTACAACACCGACGTCGACCGCGCCGAGCTGCACAACCTGGCAGCCGACCGCCCGGACAAAGTGCGTGAGCTGGTGAACCTCTGGTTTGCCGAGGCAGGCGCCAACCAGGCGTTCCCGCTCGACGACCGCTCCCCCTTCGAGATCTTCATGACCCCGCGCCCGCTCCTGGCCCCCGCGCGCAACCGGTACGTCTACTTCCCCGATCAGGCAGACGTCCCCGAATCGCAGTCTGTCAACGTCCGCAACCGCTCCTACACGATCGGCGCGCTGGTGGACATCCCGACCCCCGGCGCCCAGGGCGTCCTGTTCGCCCACGGAGCGCGGTTCGGCGGGCACGCGCTCTACATCAAGGACAACCGGCTCCACTACGTCTACGACTTCGTCGGCAGCCTCGAACAGAAAGTGGTCGCCAGTGAAGACATCCCGACAGGCGAGAACCTGATCCTGTCGGCTTCGTTCGACAAGCAGGGCGAGGACCCGCCCGGCGTCGCCAACGGAACCCTGTCGCTGTATCACGGCGACAAGAAGGTCGGCGAGGCCGCCATCAAGACCCAGCCAGGCAAGTTCGTGATCGGCGGCGAAGGACTCTGCATCGGACGCGACAGCGGCGCCGGCGTGACCGACGACTACCCAGGCGAGATGCCCTGGCGCTTCACCGGCGGCACCATCAAACGAGTCGCCGTCGACGTCAGCGGCGAACCCTACATCGACCTGGAACGCGAAGCCGTCGCGATGCTCGTGCGCGAGTAGCCACACTCGCCGCCCGACGCTGCGCTAACCGATCCCGGCCTCGGCGGTGGCGCTATGCCGACCACGCGACGCCGCAAAAGCAGAGGCTAGTCTTCCGCTTGGGCGCGCGCCATTCCCACGGTTGCCAGGTCTCTGGGGTGGACCCACTCGTCGGCGACGCTCATGCCGCCCGCCTTGGCGATCTCGTCGCGCAGCGGGATGGCCCACCGGTGCTCGATGAGTGCGATCGCCGCCGACGACCCCGCGGGGATGGCGTCCGCCACGTCCCACACCTCTTCCTGGCTGAAGATGGTCCCGCCCGCCATCGCCTGGGCACCGGCCTGCGCACCAAGGGCCGCACCGTGCTCGCCGGCAGCTCCCACCCCGATCAGCGCCCCCGCCATCCCCCCGAGCTCCTGGAGCTCGTCGGTAGACAGATCGCTCTTCTCGAGGGCCGCCACGTTGCCGTCGCGGTCCTTGGTCACAAACAGCAGGTCCACGAGCCGGACGATGTCCTGGTCCCGCAGGCGCCGCAGCTCCTCGAGTATCCCACCGGTGAAGTTGCCGCGGTCGAACCCGATCACCAGGATCTGCACCGGACCGAACTCTTCCATCGCATTTCTCTCCCGTCGCTCATGCGGTGCGGCACTACCCGCCCTGCAACACCTTCTGCTTGGCGGCGTCGTATTCGGGCTGCGTCAGCGCGCCCTCGTCGAGCAGGTCCTTGAGCCGCTCCAGCTCGGAGACCGTCCCGGTCGAGGCTTCCGGCGCGGGGGTGGCCTCTGGGGCCTCGGACTGAGCGGCGGCCTGCTGATCCTGCTCGGCTTCCTGCTGCTCGCTCGCCTGGTGGCGCTTGCCTGCGTGGTAGACGGCGGCTCCCGCACCCGCGAGCATCGCGCCGCGGAGCAATGGGCGCCTGCGTCGTAAGACCATCGTCGACCCCTTCCTGTCCGGCTCGTGGGCTCAGGCGGTGGCGGGCTGGCCGTGCAGCTCATCTGGGGAGCCGATCGCGATCAGATCCGCCATCTCATCTCCTGTCGAGCCTCGATTCGAGCCTCGATCCTTGCGAATGCATCGAACGCGTTGCGCGCTGCGCGGGCATCACCCTGATGGGATGAATCAGCTCCACTGAGATGAACGCAGCGCTCGGAGACCCACGGACCACCGCGACGGAGCCCTGACCACCCCTTACCGTATGAGCAAGCCGAGGTCCTGCGCGCGCTGGATCGTATGGCTGCGGGACGAGACGCCGAATTTCCGGTAGATGGCGATCGCCTGCGTCTTGACGGTGTGTTGCGAGAGGTGCAGACCTTCGCCGATCTCGCGGAAGGAATAGTGGGTCGCCAGGTGCGGGAGGAGCCGCAGCTCGGCCGCGGTGAGCGGGGACGCCCCGACGTCCATGCGAATCGTGTCGAGCCGTGCTCCCAGCTGGTCGGCCTGCTCTCTGAACATGGCGAGGTCGGGCCGCTGGCGCAGCAGGTCGTTGACTTCCCGCAGCACGTCCCTGGCACCGCGCACATCCATGAGAGCGATTTGGGCACGGATGAGCTCCATCCGGGTCTGGACCGCGTAGAACGGAACCGCATGGGTGAGCCGTGGCCGCAACCGCTGGGCCCGTTCGAGGTCATCGCGCGCCTCGGCCACGTCCCCGCGGTGGATGGCGAGAAGGACCCTCACTGCGTAGAGGAGCGTGCTCGAGACGTAATCGTCCAACGCGGCGTCGTGCACGATCGAGCTCGCTCGCTCGGCCAGGGCCTCTGTCAGATCCCAGTCTTCCCGCCCCATCGCCAGCGTGGCGCGCACGGCGAGTGCGATCGAGGCGGTTTCTGCTGTTCCAGCGTCCTCCGCAACCTCGACCGCGTGTGCCAGGAGGACGTCCGCGCCATGGACGTCCCCGGCCACCTGCCGCGAGATCGCCAGCAGGAGGATCGCTGTCGCCCGCCAGGGGCTGGCCACGGGCAACCAGTCCAGGGCGATCTCAGCGTCCTTTCCCATCCGCCCCACCCCGTCGCGACACATCGCCGCCCCGAGCGTCGCCAACCATCCGTCCAGCGAGGTGCTGCCGTCCGGGAGCGGCTCCTCGAGCGATCCACGGGCGGCCGCGCCGGCCCAGCACTCGGCGGCAGTCGAGTGGCCCGCGAGCAGGTGGACCCAGGCCCCGAGCACCGCGACGCCCGGGTACCGATCGGTCAGCCCGTTGTCGTCGAACCAATCGAGCCATCGCTGCAAGGTCGTGGCGCGACCATCGTGATAGACCAAGAATGCGACGTTCAGGACAAGGCGGGCGGCCTGACCGGCATCACCCGCTCGCATGCCGTACTCGATGGCGGCCTCGGGCAGCCCGTTACGGTCGCACCACCGCGCCGCCCGGCGGCAGAGCTCGCTGGCCAGACCTGGCTCGCGGTGCTCGAGCTCCGCACGCAGCAGCTGCTGGAACAGGTGGTGATACCGGTACCACCACCTGTTCCGGTCGAGGGGGACCAGCAAGAGGTTCGACCGCTCCAGCGACTCGAGCAACTCGCCCGATCCAGAGCTCTCCAGGACCGCATTGCAGAGCGGCCCGCACAGCCGATCGAGCACCGCCGTACGGGTGAGGAACCGGATCTGCTCTTCCGAAAGGCCCGAGAGGAACACGGATCGCAGGTAATCCGCCACGAAGCGCTCGTCAGCCCCCTGCGCCACCCCACCTCGGGTCGCGGAGGACCGCATCCTCAACGAAAGGGCAGCGAGGTAGAGGGCCACCGGCCAACCCTCCGTTCGGTGGGTGAGCTCGGCAACATCGGCTTCGGAGGCATCCACCTCGACACGCTGGAGCAGCGACCGGGCCTCTTGCTGATCCATCGCGAGATCGTCGGGACCGATCTCCACGACGCGGCCCTCGGCGCGCAGCCGCGCAACCGGGAGCGGCGGCTGGGCGCGGCCGACGACAACGATCTGCGACGCCCCGGGAAGATGCTCAGCGAGCGCGACAACCGCGTCCAGGCACTCCGGGTTCTGGAGCAGGTGGGCGTCGTCGAGCACGACGACGCCGGGGAGCTCCCTGGAGCGCAGGGCAGACTCCAGTCGCAGGCGCACGGTCTGCTCGATCGACGCACCGGGCGACGCAAGCGCCCGAAACACCGCGTTATCGACTGGCGCGTGCCGATCGAAGGCGACGGCGATGTCGGTCAGCAGCACGACGGGGTCGTTGTCCCGCCCGTCGACGAAGAGCCATGCGAACGGCCGCGAATCCCGCTCGGCCCATTGCGCGAGGAGCGTCGTCTTGCCATACCCGGGAGGAGCGACCACAGCCACCATCGGCACGGTCCTCGAGGCCTCGAGGCGCCGCAGCAGGCTGGTTCGAGGCACTGTCCCACGGCGCCCGAACGGCGCGGTCAGGTTCGACTCGCGGATCGGAAACGGCCGCTCAGACAGGATCCGCCCAGAACGTTGCAGATGCTCTCCGGCGGGCTCGAGATCGGCACACTGGCCCCGTCCCTGCTCAACCTGCGCAGCCTGTTCGACCCCGTCCGGTGGCTCTCCGGGGTGCACGACAACTTCCAGTCGGAGATCGCCGACGCCAAACGCGTCGGCACCGTGTCGTCGGTCGAGCCGGCCGTCCGCGAGGCCGCCGTGCCGCTGCCGCCGCAGGCGCCGCGCCGCGAGGTCCGTCTCGGCGGAGTCCACTTCGGCTGCTGGAGCGGCGACGGCGAGAGGTTTGGTTGTTTGCTTCTTGCGCATCTCGCTGCCCCCCGGCCCGCCGATGGCTGGTGCCCGCCGGCGGCCAGATCGCCCTGGGCACGGTCTCCGTGGTGGCGTCCTGGAGCGAGCTACATGCTCGTCGGCTAGCCTAGAGCATCGTCGCGCTCCCTGCAGGGACCAACGACTTGCGACCATCGGGACTGCGGCGACGGGCACCGATGCGCAGCGCCTGCTTGGGCTCGTACACCAGAGCCCGACGGCGCTGGTGCGCAACCCCGCCGGTTCGGCGCCGTCCAGCAACGAACCGATCCCCAGCGCCAAGCGCTCGCGGCTTCTCACGGCGCGCGAGCCAACTTTTCATGCGAACCGGGCGATGTGGCCGAGGGAGGGGTCCGTAGCGTGCGTGTTGTCGGTGCGAACCGTGCCTTGAGGCAGAGGATGGGGGTGGTGTCGTGGCGGCTTCGGAGGTGGACGAGTTCGGGCCGGTCGACTACGTGGTGGTCGAATTCCCTGCTGGGCAGAGCCAGTTCACGGGGGAGATGGCATCGGCGCTGACCGATCTTGTTGAGCGAGGGCTCGTGCGCGTGCTCGACCTGCTCATCGTGCGCAAGGACGACGACGGATCGTACGAGGCGTTCGAGTTGCCCGACCTGGACGACAGTGAGGTCGGGGAGCTCCGCGCATTCGAGAAGAACGTCGCGGAACTGCTCGCCGAAGACGACGTCGCAGCGATCGCGGCGGCGTTGGAACCGGGCAGCATCGCGGGCGTGTTGGTCTGGGAGAACTCGTGGGCGGCGCCGTTCGCCTCTGCGATCCGCCGCGCCGGGGGCCAACTGGTGGCCACCGGCCGTATCCCGATCCAGGCCATCCTGGCTGCGATCGGAGAAGAGCAGGCCGATCGGGAAGGAGCATGACATGCCGCTAGGCCGGGGTCGAGTCGGACGACCAGGTGTGATCGGGGCTCCCGTTGCACGAACGGCGGCCGTGGTCGGAACGGCGGCCGTGGTGTCGCATGGAGTGGGTCGCCGTCAGGACCGTCGAGACGACCGGCGGGACGACCGCGGAGACCGTCGAGACGACAGGCGGGACCGTCGGTAGCGGACCCGGCGGTGTTCGACCGCTTCGCGGCTCGCCTCTCCTCCGTGCAGGGCGACTTCGGCGATGCGGCCACATACGACAGGGTCGGCGCGGTGATCAGGGGGTGCGACGCGCCCCGCGTTCTACCTCGAGATCCCACCCTCCCTCTTCTCGGCGGTGGTGAAGGGGCCGATGCCGGCCGGAGCGAGTCCGGGCGCGTCGTCTTGGAGAAGCCGTTCGGCCACGATCGCGCCTCCCAAGAACGGCTGGAACACACTGCAGCAGGCTGGCTTCCCCACCCACTAACGTCGCTGCCGACGTTGGATGCGGGGTCGGGCGCTGGTTGGTCCTGATCGGCTGGCTCTGGCTCGGCTGGCATCTGTTCGTTCGGCCCAGCAGGCCGGGACTGTAGCGGCGGCGTGACTTGAGCGGAGTCCTCGATCCATCTGAGGGGAGCTCGCCCGCCACGGCCTCCAAGACCCGGCCAGCTTGCTGGCCAATGCGATAAGGCCGCTGATTAAGGACGACTTGGCGTGGTGGTCCGCTAGGCTGCTGGGGTGGCGCGCACGCAGCGGCGGAACGACCACGTCGAGATGACGACGGCCAGGCCGGTGAGGGCCAGCGAGGCGACCGTGCGGCTCCACAGGAAGGTCGCCAGCGACTGGCTGACCAGCAGCCACAGGCTGATGCCCGCGTTGGCCAGGAACACCGCCGCCCACAGCAGCGACACGCGCTGGAAGAAGCGGCGCACCCCGTGGCGGGCGAGCAGCGCCTCGGGCAGGGGCAGGAAGTCGGCCGCCAGGCGCAGCGCCAGCGGCCGTCCGAGCAGCACCGACCCCAGGAACACGCTGGCCACCAGCCCGGTCCCAACGGTGGGCTGCAGGAAGTACAGGAACGCGCTGCCGGTGGCCAGTGCCAGCGCGGTCCTGGCGGTCAGTCCCACGATCGCGAGCGTGAGCATGCCGGGTACCCGGCGGCGGGTGACCAGCCGGCGCAGCAGCGAGGTGTAGGACCACACCAGCGCGGCCAGCAGCGCGCCCCACAGGCCGAACAGCTGCAACCCGCCGTAGAACAGGCCCAGCGGGATGAGCGTGGCCTCCAGCAGGTGCGGTGTGGCGTGCCGGGCGAGCGCGGCCAGGCGGGGCATGGGAAGCGGCGACGTCGGGATCACCGCGGGGTTCTCCAGTCTGGGTCCTCTGCATCATCTGGTTCTCCCTCATGCACGGGCCATCAGCGGCCCGACGACTCGGGGATGACGCAGTCCAGGGGCGTGCAGCGGAAGCCTTCCCGAGCGAGTACAGCCTATGGTAACAGTGTTCACTGTCAAGAGCGTCGTTCAGGACCGTGAACATGAATCAGGAGGCGAAGGCGCCACTCGACGACCGCAGCGCAGGCGGAGAGCATTTGTAGTGGGCAGGGACGGGATCGAACCGCCGACCTTGTGGTTTTCCGTTGGAGGCCCGTCAGACGACCGCCCGGTTGGGAAGCAACAGTACGACGATCAGCGTGATCCCCGGGAGGAAGACGGCCAGCAAACCCCACAACAGCGGGCTGTGGCCCTTGCTCCGGGCGACGGACATCGTGAAGGTCAGGAAGATGACCCAAAACAACGCGATGATCAGCCACCAGATGAATCCCATCGTATCCCTCCTTTCTGGCTGGCGAATTGCGCACATCTTCTCGGAATGAGGGCGCCTGCGAATCACCCGAATCGGGTGAAGATCTCGCCGGTACGTAATGGTGGGGTGCTCCGGTCACGAACGTCCGCCGCGTCGACAACCTCGTCTCCGAGGCCGATCAGCGCACCGAGCCGGCGGACCGGCTCGAGTACCTGGAGCCGCGCGACCCCGGCCACCCGCGCCGACGCTCGGCGGCGACGCCGCCAAGGCAAACCAACCGCTGCCTGGTCCGCCTACCTCGCCTGCCGGCTTCTACGAGCTTCTCGAAGCCGAACGATCCTGAAGCAACATAGGATCGGGCAAACGGAATAACCACTCCTACGTTCGCGGCGTCTCAAGCTAGGTCACTCACGGCATCGACGCTGAGCTCAGGGCGTGCAGCGCTTCGTAGATTGCTACGACGGCCGATTGGCAGGGACCAACGCCCCGCAACCTCCGGAACCGCGATCCGATCCGAGTACTTTCCGGTGGCGGTTGCCCTATTGGTTCAGGTCCGTGGGGTCGAGGCGCCGGGGCTCGCCTCGGGTGGCCGTCCGAGGAGCTCGATGAGCGCGAGTGCGACCAGGAGCAGCACGGCGAGCAGGATGATGACCTTCCCGGTCGGCTGGCCCCAGAACACCAGCGCCAACCCGGCCACCGCGACGGCGCCGATGCGCAACGCCTGCTTGTGCGCGTACACCCAGGTCCCGACCGGTCCGGTGCGCAAGCCCGCCGATTCGGCGCTCCCCCGCAGCCAACCAAGCGCCCGCGCGGAGCTTTCACGGGTTCGTACGGCCGTGACGGAAGGCCCGGTGAGGAACGCTCCCACGGCGATCACCAGTGCCAGGACCAGCACCGAGCGCAGTCCCAGGCGCAGGAGCCGCACGAGCGTGTCGTACAGGACCGCCGCGGCGTCGTGCGACACCCTGGCGGGCAGTGCGTTCAGGTAGACCGATCGGAAGATCGCCAGCCCGAGTGCCAGCACGATCATCCCGGCCGCTACGCCCAGGCAGGCGCCGATGAGCGCGCGGCGGTGGTGCTTGGCGACGTAGACGCCGAGCGCGATCAGCACCAGCACGATGATTGGCAGCCAGATCCCGAGGGTGTTGAGCAGGTTGAAGCCGCTCTGCGCCTTGGTGATTTTGTCGGACTGGAACAGGACGAAGGTGGCGTTCGTCTCCGGGATTTTGGCTGCCAGGTTGAACCCGGAGGCGGCGAGCTGCTGTTTGGCGGTGTGGATCAATGGCCCCAGGTTGAGGGTCACCGTGTTGTTCTGGAGGGTGACGGCCCCGCCTCCGTTGCCGGTCAGTGCCTTGACCAGCGCGGCGTGGGCCTGGCGGTTGGCCTGCACCCAGGCGTTGGCGAACGCGGCGCTGCTGGTGATCTTGGCGACCTCTGTTGGCGACCGGCACCTCCAGGCTCCGGAGCTGCGCGAAGGCGGTTGGGGGCAGGCCCCGGTTGGCCAGCGCGTCCACGGCCTGGTCGGTGAGCCCCTGGACATCGACGCTGGCGAAGATCCTGGCGGTGATCCGGTCGGCCAGGGCACGCTGGATGGCAGGCTCGCTCGCCAGCGGCGCCACGGTCCGGACGTACCGGTCGGTGTTGGTCACCTGGTTCTTGGTCCAGACCGCCACCACCGACAGCGGCGCCAGCACGCAGGCGACCACGATCAGCAGGCTCGCCAGGATCGTGCGCCACCGCTGCCGACCCGCCCGCTCAGCAGCCAGGGCGCGTCCCTCACCGGGCTGGCCCTGCTGCCGCAGCCGCGAACGGAGACTGGCGACCTCGGCGCGCAGCCGCTCCACCTCTGTGCTTTCCTGCTCGCTGCGCGCACGTGCCTCCGGCATCAGCGTCACCGTCCCCTGCCCGTACGTCACCCGAGCAAAGGTCTCCGGCCGAACGGCGACCGTCATCATGCGAAACGGGTGATTCCGTGGCGGAGCCCGGAACGTTCGGGTGACGACCGTGATCCTGCCCGGCTTGTCCGGTCCTGGAGCGTCGTGGCGACGAGATCACCACGCAGCGGTTCATCGGCGCCACGATCGGCGCCTACCTCGGCCTGACCCAAGCGAGCAGTCCAGCCGCGCCCAACGGGTCCAACGGCCGATCACCACCACCGGCAATACGCAATCTGAGGCGCCCCACTGGGCCAGCTCGGCCCGTACCACATCAAGCACCGATCAAGCGACGCTGTCCGGAGCGGGTCATTGCTGCGCCTCAAGAACCCCGCCGGGTTCGGCGTGCACCGATAGCCCCAGCGCTCCAGTGCCTGGGAAAGCCTCGCCCAGCTCCACGGCCAGGAGTTGCCAGCGTGGATCGCCGCCGTCCGCGCCGACGCCGACGACCTGCCCGGGCTTGGCTCTCGTTTGCCGCCGGGCTGGAGCATGACCTGGACGCGGTGACTCGTGACCTGACCACCCACTGGAGCTCCGGGCCGATCGAGAGCCGGGTGAACCACATCAAGATGGTCAAACGGCAGATGTTCGGCCGAGCCGGCCTGCCGCCGCTGCGCAAGCGGGTCCTGCTCACCGCCAGTGGACGATGACCTGCTCCAGACATGGCACCGTTTCTCTCAACCGTCCCGATCGAAGGAGGAGACCGATGGCGCCGATGGCGGCCTACGACGAGATCGCGGACTGGTACGAGCAAGAGTTCCTCGGCAGCCAGCGGGCCAGGGGCGGGAGATCAGACGCCGACCCGCTCGGCATCGACCACGCCTGCGCGAGCTCCTCGGCCAGGGCAGCGGCATCTGCCTGGAGATCGGCTGTGGCACCGGCGTCCACGCCGCCAGGGTCCGCCAGCTGGGCTGGACACCGGTCGGCGTCGACCTGTCGGCCGGAATGCTGCGGCACGCCGGGGGTCGCTTGACCCTGGCGCGGGCCGATGCCGGGCGGCTACCGATCCGCGACGGCGCCGTGCCCGCCGCCATCGCGGTGCTGGTCCACACCAACATGCCCGGCTACCCGGCGGTGCTCAGTGAGGTGGCCCGGGTCCTGCGGCCCGGCGGGGTGCTGGTGCACGTCGGCGTCCACCCGTGCTTTTGCCGACCAGGGGGTGCGCGACAAGGTCGGGGCAACGCATCGCCCGCTGCCCGAGCTGCTGCATGCGTTCCTGGACGCGGGCCTGAGGTTGGAACGGTTCGCCGAGGGTGGCGCGCCCACCCCAGCCATGCTGGCGATCAGGGCACGAAAGCCTCGTTGACCATGGGCCCTGGCGCACGCATTGTGGGCCAGAACCCACGACGGCTCTCAGAACCAGCGGACGCAGGTAGATGGGGCCCTCGGCGTTGTGGCCAAATCGTAGATGACTGCTCGCCGCGACCCTACGGGCGCTTGCGGCCGACGCCAGCGTAGGCCCAGACCTCGCCCTGGCCCTGTGCCGGCGGCTTGTCAGGGCGCCAGGCTGCGACCTGGACCAGCCCGGGATCCACCAGCTCGAACCCCTGGTGGCCCTGTTGTCAGAACGTTGTCACGATCCCGTCAGAGCAGCTCTCCAAGAAGGTGACAACGACAACAGGACGCTCAAGGGCAACTTTCAGAGGCCGCCAGACCGAGGTGTCTGTGCTATCTCCGCTGCTCAGAGCGCCAGGGTCGTGGTGAGGCGCTGGTATCCGAATGGTTCGTGTCGGAGGGCCGACTGGACCACTGGGCCTACCGGAGTTCACCACGCCGGTGCCGCTATAAAGCTCCGTCTCCGAGAAGGTCGTCGGTCACAGCAGCGCCGGTTCGAATCCTGCCGAG
>WNGF01030864.1_pt1 | contig 19436 bp, 15 predicted proteins | sample 5400641 | NCBI WGS metagenome assembly WNGF01 (sample SAMN13153371, study PRJNA577476) | soil metagenome | isolation source: 80 cm soil or saprolite under grassland replicate 2 | place: USA:California | collected 2016-06-15
CAACGGAGACCGCGTCGTCGTGGCCAACGTCATCGCCGGATCGCCCGCTTATGAAGGCGGCGTCAACGCCGGCGACGAACTGGTGGCGATCGACGGCAAAAAGATTGACGCGAGCAACGGCGTCGAACGCCAGGGGCAGCCCGGCCTTCTAAACGACATGCGCGCGGGCCAGCGCGTGACGTTGATCGTTTTCCGCCGCGAGCGGCTGGTGAACTTCGATCTGACCGCCGCCGGCAAACCGTTCGATCATTACACAATCACAGAGTTGAAAGACGCCGGCGATGCGCAAAAGGCGCTGCGCGACTCATGGCTATCAAAGGAGAAAGACGCTCAGAAACAATGAGGACGTGGGGCGGACTTTAGTCCGCCCGGCTCATGGGCGGACTAAAGTCCGCCCCACATCTTCCTAGGAGAACCGCATTTCATGACCAAAATCAACGTCGGACTCATCGGCGTCGGGCGGTTGGGCGCGCTTTACGCTCGCTACCTGGCCTATCAGATTCCAGCCTCGAACCTGATCGCCGCTTCGGACACCAATCCTGCCACGGAAGCCGTCGCCAGAGAGTTGGGCGTGGCGAAGTGGTATCCGAACTATCAGGACCTGATCGATGATAAGCAGATTGACGCCGTCGTCATCGTCACGCCGACCAGCTCGCATCACGACATCGTCGCCGCCGCCGCGCGCGCAGGCAAAGCCATCTTCTGCGAAAAGCCGCTCTCGATCTCGCTCGATCGCGGCTTTCGCGCCGGAAAGCAAAAGATAGAAGACGGCGTGATCGGCAAGGCGGTAGTCTTCAAGGCGTCGTCGCGCGACCCGTTCCGGCCGAGCCTGGAATACCTGGATCCGAATCACAGCGGCGGCTTGATCATCGACATGGGCATTCACGACATCGACATCGCGCGATGGATGATGGGCGAAGTCAAGAGCGCTTACGCCAACGGCGGCGTGCTCGCCTATCCAGAAATCAACGAGGTCGGCGACATAGACAACGCCGTAGTCAACCTGACCTTCGAGAGCGGCGCGCTGGGCGTGATCGACCTGACGCGCAACGGCGTGTACGGCTATGACATCCGCACCGAGGTTTTGGGCACGAAGGGCACGGTCAAAGTCGGTTACCTGCGCGAGACGCCGATAGTGGTGATGACCAAAGACGGCGTGACTCACGACACCGTGCCGTGGTTCATGGAGCGGTTCGGCGAGGCCTACGTCGCCCAACTGCAAAACTTCATCGATCATCTCACTGGGAACACGGGGATGTTTAGCTTTGCTCTTCCCCGTGTTCCCAGTGTCCCCCGTGGTTGATTCAACCTGAACATTCAAATCGAAGACGCTATAAAGTAAGGGAGGATTTCCCATCAAAGGAGAACCCATGAAACGAAAGGCCATCCACGCGTTTTCACTATGCCTGATACTCTCAGGTTTTGCTTCTCCGTCCTCGCAAGCCCAGGTCCGGGAGCCGGCCGAAAACAAAGGCGCGGCGGCGGCTTGGCGCGCTCTGTTGCGACTGCGCACGACCGCGACGGTTTTGCATACTACCGCGCATCCCGACGACGAAGACGCCGCGCTACTCACCTGGCTCGCCCGCAATCAGGGCGCCTACACCGCGCTGCTCACACTCAATCGTGGCGAAGGAGGCGCGAATCTGATCGGGCCTGAGCTTTATGACGCGCTCGGAATTCTGCGCACGGAGGAGCTGTTGGCGGCGGGCCGCTATTATGGCCTGGACGAGCAGTTGTTCACCCGCGTCGCCGACTTCGGCTTTTCCAAACGTCTGGACGAGACGTTGGAGCATTGGGGCAAAGACGTAGCCCTGGCCGACGTCGTGCGCGCGATTCGCAAAGTCCGCCCCGACGTGATCGTTTCGCGCTTTCATGGCAGCCCGCGCGACGGACACGGCAATCATCAAGCCGCCGGGCTGTTGACGCGCGAGGCCTTCAAACTCGCGGCTGATCCGAACGCTTTCCCTGAGCAGATTTCAAAAGAGTTCCTCAGCCCCTGGCAGGCCAAAAAGCTTTACCTGAGCTGCCGGGAGAATGAGCCGTACACGTTGAAGATTGACACAGGCGTTTACGACCCGCTGCTCGGGCAAACCTACCGCGAATTGGCGAGCGTGGGTTATGGCATGCACCGCTCGCAATCCGCCGGCCAGGCGCGTCCGGCGCGCGGCCAGTCGTTCTCTTACCTTCGACTCGTCGAATCTGTGGCGCCGAAGGTCGAGAATGAAAAGAGTATCTTTGACGGCCTGGACACGAGCGTCGTAGGAATTGCGGCCGGAAACCCGGCGGCTCAGGAGACGTTGCGCATCACGCAGGATCAGGTCGAAATGGCTATCAGAGATTTCGACGCGCGCAAGCCCTGGCTGATCGTCAGGCATCTGGTCGAAGGCGCACGCCAGCTTCGGAAAGTCGTTAAAACTTATTACCAGGATTCGATGAAGCCGGCCGACCAAAAGTACCCGTTAGTGATACACAAGGCAGTACGCAAAGATCTGGACTTCAGTGAGGCGGTGAACAAGACCCTGGGGCTGGAGATGGAGGCGCTGGTTGATCCGCCTGAAACCGCGCGGAGCGATGGGCTTGCCTCCTCCGTCCCACAAGAGACTTTCCGCGTAGCGACCCCCGGCCAGCGGTTCACGGTCACCGCCTCAATCATCAACCGTAGTGAGATACCAATCGAAACGAATTCACTGGATGTTTTTCCCGACCGCTGGATAGGCGGTCCGGGGCTGGAAATGACTATTACTGTCGGGGCGTCAAATCAAGGAGTCAATAACTGGGTGAAGAGAGTCGGCCCGAACGAAATCACCAGCCGCAAGTTTCAAGTTCAGGTTCCGGACCGCGAAAATTACACGCAACCTTACTGGTCGCGCGCCTCAGAGTTGCGCGACCACGTTTATCAGGTTGGGCTGATTGGGCTTCTGTCTCTAGAATTGCCTTTCACCCCGCCCGAGCCGGTCGGGGTTGCCATATATCAAATTGACGGCGTAAAGTTCCGCTTGGTCAGTCCCGTCATGACCACCTTCATCCAGCCGCCGTTCGGCGAGCAGCGCCGCCTACTCAACGTCGTTCCCGCAATCGACATCTCCATCTCGCCGCGCGTGGGGGTCGCGCCGATTGGCGCCGGGCAAACTACATTCAACGTTTCGGTCAGCGTCTCGAACAACGTCAAAGGCGCTGCGGCTGGCAAAGTCAAACTGAAGATGCCCAACGACTGGTCATCAACGCCGCCCGTTCAGGACTTCAAATTCGCGAGCGCAGGCGAAGCCGGAGTCTTTACGTTCAAAGTGTCGGCCCCGCGCGTGGAGACCGGACGGGATTACCGGATACAGGCAGTCGCAGTATATGCGGGCCGCGAATTCACCGAAGGCTACCGAGTCATCGCTTACCGCGACCTGGAACCGCGCCATCTTTACGCGCCGGCGACAATGGACTTGCGCGGAGTCGACGTGAAAGTCGCGCCGGACCTGTCGATCGGTTACGTAATGGGCGTCGGGGATGAAGTCCCGAAGGCGCTCGAGCAGATCGGCGTGAAAGTGACGACGCTCGGCGAGAACGATTTGGCGAGTGGAAATCTCGATGACTTCGACGCGATCCTCATCGGCGTTCGCGCGACCGCCGTCCGCGCCGACCTGAAGGCTTACAGCAAACGACTGCTCGATTACGCCGAACGCGGCGGCAATCTGCTCTATCAATACCAGACGCAGGAGTTCGACGCCGCCCCATTCGGCCCCTACCCCTACAAACTGACCCCGCGCGCCGAGGAGGTGTCGGAAGAAGACGCGAAAGTGACGATCCTCGACCCGTCGAATCCCGTCTTCAATTGGCCGAACAAGATCACCGACGCGGACTTCGACGGCTGGGTCGAAGAGCGCGGATCGAAGTGGATGACGACCTGGGACGAGCGCTACAAACCGCTGCTCGAATGCCACGACCGCGAACAACCGCCGCAGCGAGGCGGGTTGCTTTACGCGCAATACGGCAAGGGGACGTTCGTTTACGCGGCCTATGCGTTCTATCGCCAATTGCCGGCGGGCGTGCAGGGCGGGTACCGACTGTTCGCCAATATTGTCAGCTTAAAGAAACAATCAAAGTGAAGATTTCACCAGCGTAGTTTATAAACTCTTCTTCGACCACCCATGCGCCAGTGACTAACTACTCTGTAAATTAAGTTTTTTGGTATTATTCAAGCCCGCGGAGCGGGCGGCAGAGTAAAGCCTGGGGTGGAGCCGAAGGCGGAACCCCAGGTCAGATTCGGAGCGCCATCAAGCCCGTGAAACGGGCGGCAGCCATTGGCTGTCGCCCACTTCGTGGGCTCTGATCGCTTTGCTGCCGCTCTCCTGGGGCTTACGCCCCAGGCTTTATGCTGCCGCCTGCTCCGCAGGCTCAAAGCCTACGCGATTGTAGTAGTTATTTTCAAAAGTCATAATTCGGCCCTACGTGGTGGTTTGTCTTCAATCGGGGCCGTGGATGAGGTATGATGCGCCGGCTGATGAACATAGTTCTTTACGGGAGGTCGAGTTATGACGCGAGCATACGCGTTCCTCTCCCTGCTTATCATCACCGGCGCTTTGCGGCCCCTCTCCCTCGCGCAAGAGCCTTCACCCCAATCCCCGACAATCAATCGTCAATCGTTCGTGGCGGAAGTTATGCGCCGAAGGTTGTCCCCGCCAATAATCACAGCGCCCGTCGAGACGGTGGAGGATCCCGTCCTGCGCATCGAGACGGTTCTTCCAGCGCCAGAGGTTCCGCGAAACCGGGCAGCCGATAGAATTCGAGCGCAGGAATTTATATTTCCGGCAGGATCCTTACGTCGTGATAAAAGGCCTGATACTTCACCGCATCCGGAATGACCGGATCGATTTCGGACTTTACCAACAATGTCATTCCCAATTACTCGTGTTGAAATTGTACAGAGCAATCTCGAAAACTACTTAACAACCGCTCACCCCTCGCATCACTTAACAACCGCTCACCCCTCGCATCGTCGCCTCAACGAAACCGACCCGCTGCGGCCAGGCGGCTCTCTGACTGCGCGACAGGCGATGGAGGTCTTCGAAGACCAGGTGACGAGCCGCCTGCTCGACGTCGCGGCGCGCGAACTGAAGAAGCGCAACCAGGGCTTCTACACAATCTCCAGCGCGGGCCACGAAAATAACGCTGTCGTCGGGACGCTGTTGCGATTGGACGACCCTTGCCTTCTCCATTACCGCTCCGGCGCGTTGATGGCGGCCCGTTCGCGCAAACTGTCCGGCGTCGATCCGGTCTTCGACACCTTGCTTTCGTTCTGCGCTTCGGCCGACGACCCGATCTCGCAAGGGCGGCACAAGGTCTGGGGGAGCCGCGCGATGTGGGTCCCGCCACAGACCAGCACCATCGCGTCGCATCTGCCCAAGGCGGTCGGGTTGGCGTTCGCGCTCAGAACGGCGCGGCGGATCGGGCAGGCGCGGGATTTGCCCGGGTCTCAGGCCGAGTTTCAAGAGGATTCGATCGTGCTCTGTTCATTCGGCGACGCTTCGGCCAATCACGCGACCGCGCTCGCCGGCTTCAACGCGGCGCGCTACGCGGTCAGGCGCGGCGGCCCGGCGCCGATCCTCTTCCTCTGCGAAGACAACGGCATCGGCATCTCGGTCGAGACGCCGCGCAACTGGATTCACGATTCGTTCAGCAATCAGCCCTACCTGAAATACTTCGAGGCGGCGGGCGAAATTGACGATGTCTGGGACGTGGCCAGAGAGGCCGTCGATACATGTCGCCGCTCGCGCGCCCCGGTCTTCTTGCATCTGCATGTCGCGCGGCTCTGGGGTCACGCGGGCACGGACGTCGAGACGACCTATCGTACGGTCGATGAAATAGCCGCCGAAGAAGCCAAAGACCCGCTGCTCCTGAACGCGAGGCGCATGGTCGAGACCGGCGCGGCGTCGCCCGGCGACCTGCGCGCGATCTTCAACAGGGTCCAATCGCGGATCGACGAATTGATGGACGAGGCCGCCCGAAGGCCGAAACTCGCAAGCGCCGAGCAGGTGGTCGAGCCGCTCGCGCCATACGACGAAGCCGCTTGCCGCGCCTTGGCCGACATGACGACGACGCCCGAAGCCCGCGAGAAGCTCTTCGACGGCGCGCTGCCCGAACACGCTATGGCGCCGACCAAACGGACGATGGCCGCCCACATCAACTCCGCGCTCGCCGACGAGATGCTGCGCTTCCCTGAAATAATCGTCTTCGGCGAAGACGTGGCCAAAAAGGGCGGCGTCTATTACGTCACCCAGGGTCTGCAAAAGAAGTTCGGCGTCGCCCGCGTCTTCGACACGCTGCTCGACGAGTCGACCATTCTGGGAACCGCGCAAGGGGCGGCGATGGCCGGCCTGCTGCCGATTCCGGAAATTCAATACCTGGCCTACATCCACAACGCGCTCGATCAGATTCGCGGCGAAGCCTGCTCGCTCTCGTTCTTCTCTTCGGGGCAATTCACCAACCCGATGGTCGTGCGCGTCCAGGGACTGGCCTACCAAAAGGGCTTCGGTGGCCATTTTCACAACGACAATTCCGTCGGCGCGCTGCGCGACATTCCCGGGCTGCTGCTGGCCACGCCCGCGCGCGGAGACGACGCCGCGAAGATGCTGCGCGGGCTGATCGCAGCGGCCCGCGCCTGCGGACGCGTCGCGGTCTTTCTGGAACCCATCGCGCTTTATCACGAGAAGGATTTGTACGAGGACGGCGACGGCGCATGGCTCTTCGACTATCCGCAGCCCGGCGAGACGCTGCTGCCCGGCGAGGTGGGCGTCTACAATCCCGAAGCAAGAGACCTGTTGATCGTCTCTTACGCGAACGGCTTGAGGTTGTCGCTCCGCGCGGCGCGCAGGCTGAAAGATGAATTCGGCGTGGCGGCGCGCGTGATTGATATTCGCTGGCTGAATCCTCTGCCCTTCGAGGCCATCAGGCGTCACGCCGATGAATGCGGGCGGCTGCTGGTCGCCGACGAATGCCGCGCGACTGGCGGAGGAATCGCCGAGGCCGTGATCGCAAACCTTGCCGAAACCGGATTCAAAGGTCCGATGCGCTCATTGCGCGCAGTCGATTCGTATGTGCCTTTGGGCGCGGCTGCGAACCTGGTTCTGATATCTGAAGATCAAATCGTGGAAGCGGGACGAGATGTAACTCAATCCTGAATCAGGACAACCAGGATTTGGACAACCAACCGCAGAGAACGCAGAGGAACGCAGAGAAAGACCAGTCTTGATCTTTCTCTGCGTTCCTCTGCGTCCTCTGCGGTTTGACTAATTGATCTCATCGAGCGACGTAACAATCATTCCGGCGAGAATATCGAAGACCCGGTCGCCTTCTTCAGCGGTCGCCGCCGCCGGGTCTCCGAAATAAGCCTGATCGCCTCCGATTTCGATGAAGCTTCGCGCGCCAGCTCTGATGGCTTGCGAGAGGCTGATCAGCTTCGGCTCCAACGCCAATCTTATCTCTTCGCGCACAAGCTCGGGCCGCGCGCTCAACACCAGCGAGCTCTCGTATTGTCCTGCGTGACAGGCGCCGCTCTGAAATTCATCCGTCAACATTTGCGCCCATCTGCGGCGCGTGACGTCGGGGAAAGCTATTTCGACGCCGGTCTCGGTTTTGACCGCTTCGCAAGCCGCCCGCAGCGTGGCGACGTGCGCCGGTTCGAGGTGGGCGTTGGCGACGGCGATCCGTTTGAAATCTTGTCTGATGAGCGAGAGCAGGATGTCGCCGACCAGAGCCGTCGCGGTTTCAGCGCGTATCGAGACGCTGCCCGGAAAACCTTTGCTGAAGTCGGTCACGCTGTAGGCCAGAGGCGGCAGCGTCAATGCCGCCTCGCCGCGCGCTTCGAGCGTTCGGGCGGCGCGCGCGGCCATCTCTTCGGCGATGATGACATCCGCGCTCAAAGGCAGGTGCGGACCGTGCGCTTCGGTTGAGCCGACAGGGAGGATCAGAACGCAAGGCGCGGACTGATTCAGCAAATCACGCAACTCGGGCCAGGTGTGATGGGCGAAGAGATGGTCGGACATAAAACAATCCTGTCGACAAGTTTCCGCAAGAAGGTCGGAAGTAGCTCATTAGGGTCACTTGGCTTGCGTCGTTGTCTTAGCGGCGATTTTGCTCAAATCGAAGGCATAGACGGATTGAGCGTCGCTAAGGATAAACAATTTATTGCCTTGGAGATTGAATCTCACGAAAGCCGCGCTGCCGTTGATGACGAAAGTGGACTGGGGGTCGCCTGGGCGCGCTGAGATTTGCTTCATGTCGCCGCCGATTTCCACCGGTTTGAGCGTCGTCAAGTCCAGCGCCAACGCAGTGTCTTTTGAAGCGGCGACGGTTAGCAAGTCTACCTCGTGGCGAAAACGGAACCGGTCGGACCGGCTGAACATCACAAAGCGCGAATCGGGCGAAAACTCGATGCGGAAAAAATTTACTTGATCATCGCCATCTTTGGTTGACCTGAGCCAGGGAAGGAGTTCTTCAAATGTCACGTGAAAACGACGAATTTTCCGTCCAGTGTGAAGGCGGCTTCGCGGGCTTTTTCGGTAGGGATCTGAAAAAGCGCCCGCAAAGGCTCGCGCTCGATTACTGTGATGGCGAAATCATCCTGCGCCAAAAGAAGTTTACCGTCCTGGCTAAAGGCGAAATGTGAAAAGTCGCTTCGGAGTTTCGGATTGAGATCTTTTTTCCAGATCAATCCCGGCAACTCTTCTTTCCGACCCGCTTCGCTGAAAGTCTCCGGTCTCATGCCACGGTCGCGAAGTCCAATAGAACACCCATCCATATTCTTTTTCGACGGTGTGCTCATCAAGGATTATCATCTCTGGCTTGTCGTGCCAGTAGGGATCTGGCTTATTGATTTCTTCGTAAACTATGTCTCTGGCCTGCCGTTGATTGATCATAACCGCTACTTACACTGAATCAAAACAAGTGACGTCGGCACAGTACCGCGCGCGTAAGCAAGCGGCCGACCAATGAGTCCGCCGCTTGCTTACGCGCGCGGTACTGTACCAGCATCCCAATGTTGCATGTTTTCGATTTAGACCGCGACTTCACGAAGCCTTTCGCAAATCGCCTCGAATTCGGGCCTGGATCGCAAAGTTTCGAGATCGGAATCCGAAGCCATCGCCTCAACGGCGCGATAGCCCATCTCGACGGCGCGTTCGATCCAGACCAGAGCCTCGTCGGCGCGGCCAGCGCGCGCTTCGGCGCAGGCGATGTTGTACGCGATCGCCGGATCCTTCTTCCGCTCCAAGGCCTGTCGCCCAGCCTCGGACGACAGATCGAACTCGCCCGAATTAAACGCGGCGGTTTGCAGCGCCACGTACGACGCCGCCGCGTATCTGGGATTCTGCTGGCGCGCGATCAACTCTGACGCCTCCCGAAGACGTCCGGCGGCGATCAACACGTCGGCGAACGTATAATTGAGTTCGGGCGACGGCGACGTAGGGTAGGAATATTCGATGACGGGGATCGCGCGCGGCAATTGATCCCGTTCAAATCCGGCAAGAGCGCGCAATAACGCCGTGTGGCCGTAAACGGCCTGCAAACGATCCGCCTCTTTCTTCGCCTGCTCGATATCGCCGCCGAGAATCAGCCCAATCAACAATATCCGGTGCGCTTCTTCCTCCACTTCCTCGGAATGCGCGGACTTCATGGCCTCCTTCGCCAACTGAACGGCCGTCGCGCCGTCATCGTTTTTAACCGCGTCCCTCGCCTGGTCGAGCAGCGGGCGAACGCTCTCGTCTTGGTCGGTTTGAAACAATTGGAATAGCGCGCGGCCGTTGTTCAAGGCAAAGATGGCCATCAGAAAAACTATCCACCACCCTCCGATCGATAACGCCCACAGTCCCACGCCTACGGCAATAATAAGAGAAAGCGCGCGGGTGATGACCCCGCTGTCCCCACCCCAAATTGACGAACATCAGGTCGAAATAAATCTGCTGACCAAACTGATCGGCAAACAGGTCCGGAAATTTGTATCCCGACAGGAAAACTATTCCGCCAAATAGAAAGCCCGCGAACGGCCCGGCCAGACTGATCGCGATGCGCTTTGCATGCGAAATGCCCTTCTCATCTGTCCACGAAGTCAGGCCGCCCATCGAATAGAGTAGAATCTGCGGCGACAGGCCGAACGACCGAACTACCAGCGCGTGTCCGAGTTCGTGAACGAGTATGGATACGAAAATAACTATCAGCCATTCGATCAGAAATTTTGGTTGCGAGAGCCGGCTATAAGCCAGCACCGCGCAGACGAACAGAAACGACGGATCGATTTTTACCGGTATTCCGAAAATCTTCATTTCAAACTCTTTCGATCAATCTTGCCGCGGTCGTTCTTCGGCAAGCTGTCCTTGAAAATGACTCGGCGCGGGTATTTGTGCATGGCCAGTCGCCCCTTGACGAACTCTTGTAGTTGGCGCGCCAGCTCAACGCCCTGCGCGAATCCTTCGTTAAGCACGACGTATGCCGCGGTCTTGGTCAACCCGTCCTCGTCCTGAAAGCCGACGACGGCGCATTCACAGACGGCCTCGTGTTCGAGCATACAGTTTTCGACTTCGGTCGGCGAGACGAAGACGCCGCTGACTTTCAGCATCTCGTCTGTCCGCCCGCCGTACCAGAAATAGCCTTCGGCGTCACGCGTGAACTGGTCACCCGTCGTGCAGTAATCGCCTGCGAAGGTTTCTTTCGATTTTTCGTGCGCCTGCCAGTAACAGATCGCGGCGGAATCGCCTTTGATACGCAGCGTGCCCATCTGCCCGTCGGGGAGCGGCTGTCCGTCGGGGCCGAGGATCTCGGCCTCGTAGCCTGGCACAATCTTGCCCAGACAGCCTTCGCGCACGTCGCCGAAGCGGTTCGAAATGTAGATGTGAAACATCTCCGCCGACCCCACGCCGTCGAGGATTTCAACGCCGAAGGTCTCTTTCCAGCGGCGATAAAGCTCCGGCGGCAGAGCCTCGCCCGCCGAAACGCAGACGCGCAGGCTGCTCAGATCGCGTTCGCCCGCGCCCGGCGCGTTGAGCATCGCGTTGATCATCGTCGGCACGTTGGTCAGCACGGTCGGGCGGTAACGCTCGATCACTTCAAACAATTTTTCAGGCGTCGACCGATCGGCGAACAGGGCCGTCTCCGCGCCCACCGCGAACGGGAAGAGCAGATTCGTGCCCGTGGCGTAACCGAAGAAGAGCTTCGGGACCGCGACGGTCACGTCGTCCTCGCGCATACGCAGAATCTGTTTCGCGTAACACTCGGTATTGTAGGGCAGGTCGTGTTGCAGATGGACGGCGGCTTTCGGCTTACCGGTCGAACCGGAAGTAAAGAGCCAGATCGCCGGATCGTCGCGATGCGTGTCGGCGGTCTCGAGTTCGTCGAGCATCTGAGGCGCGAGAGTTTCGTAATGCGGGAGGCCGTGCGATTCGGCGCCGACGACCAAAACATTCTTCAGATACTTGGCCCCAGCCAATAAGGGCCGCAAGCTTTCGACCAGCGATTCGTGAATGACGAAGACTTTCGCGCGAGTGTAATCGAGATAGTAGGCGTAATCTTCGGCGGGCAGCAGCGGGTTGACCATCGCGATCACCGCGCCGATTTTGGCCGCGCCGAACCAGAGCGCGACGAACTGCGGGCAGTCGGGCAGGGCGATCAACACACGGTCTTCGACTCCGGCGCCCAATTCGCGCAGCAGATGTCCCGCCTGGTTCGATTGCTTCACGACCTCGGCGTAAGTCCACCGCTCGCCGCCGAACCGCAAACAGACCTTGTCGCCGCGCCCGGCGGCCAGATTGCGGTCGAGAAAATATTCGGCCATGTTGAAACGCTCGGGAAACATCGTCATATATACACCATAAGTATTGATCCGGAGCCAACCACGGGGAGCACGGGGAGCACGGGGAAAGGCAATAACGATAAGCCTCCCCGTGATCCCCGTGTTCCCCGTGGTTGAATGGCAAATGCTCTTCTATTTCAGATGCGCGATCCCTTCCATCTCGATCATCGCGTCGGGATTGAACAAGCCTTTGACCTCGAACAGGGCCATAGCCGGATAGTGACGGCCAAAGTACGCGCGATGAATTTCGCCCAGCTGCTTCAACTGTGCGCGGTAGGCGTCGCGGTCGGTGACGTAGATGTTGAGCTTGACCACGTCCTGCAACCTTCCGCCGGCGGCCTCGACCACTGCCTTGAGATTTTTGACGACCTGCTCGTATTGGGCGACGAGGTCGCCGGGCGCAATGACGCCCTCGACGACGACGCCATGACTGAAGCCGCGAGGACGGACGAGTTCCGGCGGATTGATAATTTCCCGCTCCGTATTCGCGGCTTGCGGGAAATGTTCTCCCACTCCCTCGCTCTCTCGCTCTCTCGCTCTCTCGCTCTCTCGCTCGTTCATCTTCCTGAGAACTCCGGCTTCTGTCTGTTCTTGAAAGCTTCGAAGAAGCGGCGGTGATCTTCGCCCATCAGCAACAGCGCCTGGGCCTGCGCCTCGGCCTCGATCGCCGAGGCCAGGTCCATACTCCATTCGTTGTTGATCATCGTCTTGGTCATCGCCAGCGCAAAGGCCGGGCCTTGCTTCAAACGATCGGCCCACTGGCGTGCGGCGTCCATCAATTCGTCGCGCAAAACGACTTTATTCACCAAGCCGAAGCGCTCAGCCGTCGCCGCGTCAATCGTGTCGCCGAACATCAACAGCTCGGTCGCGCGCCCCTGCCCTACGACGCGCGGCAGCAGATATGCCGCGCCCATATCGGCGCCGGTCAATCCTAATTTGGTGAAGAGAAAAGCGAACCGCGCCTGATCCGACGCGATTCGCAAATCCGAAGCCAGCGCGATCACCGCGCCCGCGCCCGCCGCCATTCCGTTGACCGCGGCGATGATCGGTTTATCGAGCATACGCATATTCTGGATCAGCGCGCCGGTCATACGCGCGAATTCCAGATGCGAGCGCATATCGCGTTCGAGCAGTTCGCCGATGATCCTGTAAACGTCGCCGCCCGCGCAGAAAGCCTCTCCCGCGCCGGTGATGATCACGACCCCGACCTTGTCGTCGCGCCTGAGTTCTCCCATCAAGTCACGCAACTGCGCGTAGATTTCGAACGTCAGGGCGTTGAGCTTATCGGGACGGTCGAGCGTGATCGTCGCGACGCCGTCTTCAACTTCGTATAAAAAATCATATGCCATACAGGTTTCAGGTTTCAGGTTCCAGGTTCCAGGTTTCAGGTTTCAGTGAGCGATCCTACCTGAAACCTGACACCTGACACCTGAAACCTAATCAAAACATTACTGCCCCGCCGTCAATATTGATCGCCTGCCCGTTGATTCCCTGCGCGGCGCCGCCCGCGAGCATTACGACCACAGCCGCGACCTCTTCGGGTTCGATCAGCCGGTTCTGCGGGCTGAGCTTTTCCAGCGCCTTTCGCGCTTCGGCCTCCGGCATTCCCGTCCTGGCGGCGATGTTGGCGACGTTGCCGTCGGTCATCGGCGTGTTGACGTAGCCGGGGCAGACCGCGTTGACCGTGATGTTGTAGCCGGCCAGTTCGACCGCCAGCGCGCGCGTCAGCCCCAACACGCCGTGCTTCGCGGCGGCGTAGGCCGCGACGTATTTGCCGCCTATTTTCGACATCACCGAAGCGATGTTGATGACGCGGCCCCGGCGCATCTCTATCATCTTCGGGACGAACGCTTTTGTCACTCGATAAACGCTAGTCAAATTAACGGCCAACATTTGATCCCACAATTCGTCGGGATGATCGACAAAACGGTGGCTTCGCCCAAGCCCGGCGTTGTTGACCAGAATTTCCACGACGCCGAATTGAGAGTTTACCTCCTTCGCCATTCGCCGGACCTGATCGGCCTCGGTCACGTCGCAAACAACGGCCAGCGCCCTGCGCCCCATCGCGCTAATCTTTTCGGCGACGGCGTCGATCTCGCCGGAGGAGCGCGAACAAACGGCGACGTCGGCCCCGGCTTCGGCCAACGCGACGGCGCAAGCCTCGCCAATTCCCCGCCCGCCGCCGGTGACCAACGCTATTTTGTTATTCAAAGTATTCATTGCCAATGTAGGGCAAACTGCCTGGAGCGCAGGCAGTTTGCCCTACGTCTTCTCCCATCGCGGCGCGACAAGGCGCCGTTTGCCGTCATCGCTCTTCGCGATCCCTGTTTCGTCCAGGTTCACGCGATCCCATAATTTGCAAGTGACCTGTTTGTGCATCTGGTCCAGGCCCTCGCAGTAGTTCGTGAAATTGCAGCGGCGGACTTCATCGCCGCGACCTGCTCTGACCTTCAAAAACCAATCGGGATCGGCCAGGGACGCGCGCGCCATTGCAATGATGTCGGCATCGCCCCTGCGCAGCGTCGCCTCGGCCAGTTCAAAAGTTCCGACGCCGCCCGAAGTCACGACGGGCGTCGCATAGCCTGCTTCGTTGACAGCGCGTTTGATCGCGGCGGCCAACGGGATGTTGCGTCCGAACGGGCCTCGCTCGTCCGAGGTCACCGGCGGCATGCATTCAAAACCGCTGCGGCCAGTGTAGGGATAGACCGCCTGCCCCACCTTCGGCTGCTTCGCGTCGTCGAACTTACCGCCTTTTGAGACCGAGAGGAAATCCAGACCGGCGCGGGCGAATTCGACGCCGAACCAGACCGCGTCTTCGATCCGGTTGCCTGCCGCGATCACCTCGTCGCCGAGGAAGCGAACTCCGATAGTGTAATCATCGCCGACCCGCTCGCGCACGACTCGGTAGACTTCAATCGGCAATCGCACGCGGTTCTCGCGCGGCCCGCCGTAGCCGTCACCGCGCGTGTTGGTCGCGCTCAGGAACGAGGCCATCGTGTAAGCGTGCGCGTAGTGCAGCTCGACGCCGTCGAATCCCGCTTCCCGCGCCCGCCGCGCGGCGGCGGCGAAGATGTCTGGCAATACTTTCGGCAACTCCGCAACGTGCGGCAAATGCGTATCGGTCACGCGTTCGCGATAGCCGAACCGAAGCGCTTCCAATTCGTGTTCGTCCAGAACGAGGTCGTGAATATCATCGGGCGCCGACGTTAGAAAGGCGCGAACATCGGCTTCATCCGCTTCCAGCCACCGCACGCCGTTCGTGGCTTCGACCAGATTCCGGCGATGGCGCTCTTCGATCTTCAGAAATCGCGCGAAGTATTTCTCCTTTTCAGGCCGCCGCCTCACCGTCAGAAAATCGATGATCTGAATGAAGAGCCGCGTGTGTCCGCCGCTCGCCTTATGCGCCACTTCAACCAGTTCGCTCAAGCCCGGAATGAAGCGGTCGTGTCCGATGCGCAGCAACGGCCCGCTCGGAATGTCGCGCACACCGGTGGCCTCGACTACGATCACGCCGGGACGCCCCTCGGCAAAGCGCCCGTACCAGTCGAGGATGTTTTGCGTGACAAAGCCTTCTTCGGTCGCCCGCCACGGAACCATCGCCGGAACCCACGTCCGGCTTTCAAGCGTCACGCGCCCGACGCGAACCGGGGAGAACAACAGTGATGCGGCGGCTTCTTCCGCCGTCGGCCAGCGCGTGTCGGTAAGTTGGTGACGTATCGAATTTTCAGGATGCCACATTTGATTGCGGATTGTGGATTGCGGATTGCGGATTTTCTCCGTTGAGCCGCCGCCACTCTTCGTATGCCAGTGCGAATTCAGGGTCGCGTTTCTTCAACTTCTCGTGAGTGATGCGACCGCTGCGGGTCATCAATTTGTATGCGAACGGCAGCGGCTTAAGCTCCCAATCCTCCACGATGTTTTCCAGCATCAATAGGCTGGAAAAAGCCGCGTCCTGCAACGCCTCGACGACCGGCCTTCGCGTTCGTTCGAACTCCCGCAGCGCGCCCGTCACGTCCGGCTGTTCGGCGAAACATTTCGCCAGGGCGATTGAATCCTCGAGCGCCAGCTTCGTCCCGGAGCCGATCGAAAAATGCGCGGTGTGCAACGCGTCGCCCAGCAGGACGACGTTCTCATGGCTCCAGTTCCGATTCCTCACCAACGGGAAATTTACCCAGCGGACGAAATTATTGGTCAGAAGTTCGTGGCCCTCGAGATCGTCTTCAAAGAGACGCCGCAAATATGCGCACGTTTCGGCCCCGCTTTTCTTATCGAACCCCGCGCCTTGCCAAGTCGCCTCGTCGCACTCGACGATAAACGTACTCGTGGTCTCGTCGAATTTGTACGAATGCGCGATGAAATGACCTGCTTCGTTCTCGCGGAAGGTCAGCGTCAACCCATGAAACAACTGATTCGTACCCAGCCAGACGTATTTGTTCTTCCGCACGTCAATCGAAGGCTTGAAGAAATCCTGATAAGCGCGGCGCACGGCGCTGTTAGCGCCGTCGGCGCCGACCGTCAAATCGCAATCGCGATACGGTTCTACGTCGGCCACGTTGGTATGAAACCGCAGATCAACGCCGAGTTCCCTGCAGCGCTCGCGCAATATGCTCAGGAATTTCAACCGGCCAATGCCCGAAAACCTGTTGCCGCGAATCGTGATTCGCTCGCCTTTGTGAACGACGTCGACGTTGTCCCAGATTTCGCAGGCGGCGACGATCTGTTGAAACGAAGGCCGGTCGCCCTCTTCGAGGTAAGAAAAGGTCTGGTCGGAAAAGACTATGCCCCAACCGAAGGTGTCGTCGGGCCCGTCGCGTTCAACGACAATTATCTCGCGCGACTGATCCTGTCGCTTCATCAGGATGGCGAAATATAATCCCGCAGGCCCGCCCCCGATCACATTTATCTTCCTGATTCCAAACATACAAAAAACATACAAATAGACTTATCAAATTTGCCCCAGCTCACGAACGACCGGCTTCAACGATTCGATGAACGGCGCGAGCGGCGCGTCGCGTTCTAGCGCGGGCGCGCGCTGGCGCACTCGATTATAAACTTCCTGAAGCTTCGGCCCCGGCTTCAACGGTTTCAAGAACTCAAGCCCCTGCGCGGCGCACAGCAATTCGATCGCCAGGATGGTCTCTACGTTGTTGACCACCTGCGCGAACTTCAACGCCGCCGTCATTCCCATAGAGACATGATCCTCCTTGTTGGCTGAAGTCGGAAGCGTGAAGACCGAAGCCGGATGCGCCAGCACGTTGTTTTCGGCGATCAGCGCGGCGGCGGTGACCTGCGCGATCATCATTCCCGAATTGGTTCCGGGATGCGGCGAGAGAAACGCGGGCAGCCCCGAAAGCGTCGGGTTGACCAGGCGCTCCACGCGGCGCTCGGCGATCGTGCCCAGATCGGCTACGGCGATCGCGGCGTAATCGAGCGCCAGCGCGATCGGCTCGCCATGAAAATTGCCGCCCGACAAGACCTCACGCTCGTCGGTGAAAACGAGCGGGTTGTCGGTGGCGCTGTTGATCTCGACCTCAACTATGCCGCGCGCATGTTCGAGCGCGTCGCGCACGGCGCCGTGCACCTGCGGCATGCAGCGCAGCGCATAGGCGTCCTGCACGCGAGGGTCAACGGCGCGGTCGCGGTGCGACTCGCGAATTTCGCTGTCCTCGATCAATTCGCGCAATCGCCGCGCGCTCGCTCGTTGCCCGGGGTGAGGGCGGGCCGAATGAATCTTCTCGTCAAAGGCGACCGGCGTCCCCCTCAACGCTTCGAGCGTCATAGCCCCGATCACGTCCGCCGCTTCGGCCAACCTCATCGCGTTGAGCAGCGCCAGTCCGCCGACAGCCGTCATCCCTTGCGTGCCGTTAAGCAGGGCCAGCCCCTCTTTCGCTTCGAGCCGCAGCGGTTGGATTCCCGCGCGCCGCATCGCCTCGCCGCCCGTCATGCGCTCGCCGCGAAAGATCGCCTCGCCCTCCCCGATGACCACCAGCGCCAGATGGGCCAGCGGCGCAAGGTCGCCCGAAGCCCCGACGGAACCGCGCGACGGAATCACCGGATGCGCGCCGCCGTTCAGCATCGCAATCAACGTCTCGATCACCACAGGACGGCAGCCTGAGAATCCTTTTGCCAGCACGTTGGCGCGGTGCAAGATCATCGCGCGCACGGCCGCCTCGGGCAGCGGTTCGCCGACCCCGCAAGCATGCGAGCGCACGAGGTTCAATTGCAGCTCGCGCAGTTCACCCGCCGGTATCGTGGCTTCGGAGAGCGCGCCGAAGCCGGTGTTAACGCCGTAAACCACTTCATTGCGCGCAACTATCTCTTCGATGAAACTCCGGGCGCGTTCGACGCGATCGAGGGCGTCCGGCGATAGTGAGACTTCTTCCCCGAAAGCCGCCGCTTCAGTTTGCGCCAGCGTTAATGAGTCGCCATCAAGTTCAATCATTAATGTCCTTTCTTGGAGCGCGCGTCCCTGGGAGCGCACGCATCCTTGCGTGCGGAGTCTCTGGAAATCGTCCCTTAATCGAAGCCCCGCACGCAAGGATGCGTGCGCTCCCAGGGAAGTGCGCTCCCAGGACATTAAACGCCAAAGCCCGCGCGATCAACTCGGATCGCGCGGGCTTCGCATTGTGAATTGGTTTCGCCAATCACAGAAGTTATCGAATCGCTATGGGCCGCAGCGTGAACCCGGCCGCGGCGCCTTTGATTTTGTTCGTGCAGGCGACGTAGCAGAATTCGTAGACCCTGTCGCGCGCCAAGTCTTCGAGGTAATGAAATTCGCCGATGTGAATCCCCTGCTCGATCAGCAAGTAGTTGTGCAGCGGCATGAACGACCGGTACTTATCGCGGAAAGCCTTCGCGTCTTCAGAGCTCGGCTGGTATTCGACGCCGCTCGTATCGCTGCAGATCATAATCGCGCCGTTCTGTTCGACCAGCCATTTCGCGGTCTCGACCGAGATGCCCGCTGAATCGTGCGCCGCAATCTTCGCGTGGTCGCTGCCGGTCTCGCCCCAGTAGCGCAGCGTCCCGGTGCGGATCAATACGACGTCGCCGGGCTTGAGCTGCGTCTTCTGCTTCTGCAGAGCTTGTTCGAGGTCGGCGACCGTGATCTGATAATTGCTCGGCAGCGCGTCGAGGCCCTTCGACCCGGCGACGTCTATCAACATGCCCCGCGCGATGATCGGCGGAATGGTCGCGGCGTCGGCTTTGCGCGGTCCCCAATTGCCTCCCCAGTCTTTTTCCATGAAGCCGTTGTACCAGTGATTGTCATCGCCTTCGGTGGCGTGGCCCAGCCCGTCAATCTGCGTGGCCACGTTGTCGTTGATGAATAAGGCCGCGCTGTGCCATGCGGTCTTGCTGTCGTTGTTGTTGACGATGTCCGGCAGGTCGCCCTGTCGCTTGACGCCTTCGGGAGTGCGGAACGAAATAATCTCGCCCGGGCTGTGGCCGGGCCATTTGTAAGAAGTGCGGTCGTAGAGCACGCCCAGGTCGTAGACCTTTCCTCGATCGGCGAGCCGCAGCGCGGCCAGCCGCGAGGCGTCAGTCAATTCGTTCAACGCGCCGACCTCGTCTTCTTTGCCCCAAACCCATCCCCAGCCTTTGCCCTTCTGCC
>WNGF01004030.1_pt1 | contig 19420 bp, 24 predicted proteins | sample 5400641 | NCBI WGS metagenome assembly WNGF01 (sample SAMN13153371, study PRJNA577476) | soil metagenome | isolation source: 80 cm soil or saprolite under grassland replicate 2 | place: USA:California | collected 2016-06-15
AATAACACCACATCGACGTTCTGGTCCCGAATAAGCTCAGATATCATGACCGAATGCAGCCCGAAATCGCGTTCCGAGCGAAATAGGGCAGAAAATCCCACGAAGCGAACTGGATCACTTTCAACTACAGCAATATGAATGGGCCCTTTGTGCCGAGTCACCTTGACAGAAGCTCTGAAAACCTGTGGCTCTGAACAGGCTCCGATACCCGAGCCGCTGTTCGAGCACGTTCTGTGATGAAGTGTGGTCATATTTTGGATCCACGTGGATGCCAGGCTTCGGAGCACTCAAACATCTGCGGCACTCGTTCAGAAACAGACGACCAAGGGCCGGATCGAGCTGGTGCTACCCACTCCGAGATGCTGAAGGCAATGGTCATATTCGCCAGTGCAGCGTGCCGCAATCAGGAGTCAAGACTGCCGAGATGGGGAGGGTTAGGGAAATCGTAACGAACAGGTGAATCGCGGCAAGTGACAGCCGTAATCACCATCTCGTTACGATTGCCACTAGTACCTCCTAAATCCCAGGGAATCTGCGCTCCTTCGAAGAGCATGACTTTAGGTGGTTGTACCAACGAAACATCGGAGTGTCCCGGCGGACAGCTAGACTGTTCACGTCAGCAATGTAGGCAGCCCGTCAGGTGCTAGAACTTTTCTACCGCTGGCATCTACCCAGGGCGTGAGGAGATGCTTATGAACCATTTTCTCCTGCTCCTCGTCAGGGTCGGTTGCATCCTCTTCCGTCAGTCGCGCCAGTGCCTCCCGCGTGAGCTTGCGCTGACCGCGCAGGTAGCGGTTTACGATTGCCTCGCGCTCAGGGTGCGACTGCAACCAACCTTCCCCGCGCCGGAGCAGTTTGTCGATTTCATCCTCACCGACCCAGTAGTGCTTGTCTGCGTCGAGCACCGGAATCAGAACGTACAGGTGTGCGAGCAAAGTCTGTAGAGTGATTTCACGCGACAACTCGACTGTGTAGTATGGCCCTTCGCCCCACTCGGGGAATTGTTCGTCGAGCGGATGGTGCTCAGCCGTGATTCCGTAACCAAGCGGCTCGAATAACCTGCGTAGGAACTCCTCACCGCCCCGGCACGGCAACGCAATGATTCGGGCACTGAGCGGCAGCGGTTCGTCCACAAGTTGCGGCCGACCTTTGCTGCTGCCGCCTAGAGCCGACGCAAACACGCGTGCGATGGCAACGCTCATGAAGGATGAAGCAACATACGGGCGGTCATTAACGTACTGCTCCAGCAACCCGCCCTCGCCTGCCGGGCCGCGCCGTGTGCGCACGAGCCCCACCGGGTCAATATCCAGCAGAAGCGCGGCAGTGCAACGGGCGTCGGTGGCCTCGGGGTAGAAGACGTGAGCCTTACCGAACGACAACTCAAACGACTGCATCCGGCCGGGATTCTTGTGAAGCAGGTAGCCCAAGTCCGTAGCTGGTGGTTTCGTGTTGGTGATGGTCAGCAGCATTGCGGTGAATCAGTCATTATGCCTGAGATGAATTGTAGAGAGCAGAATGGCGGCGGCGTACTACTTCTGTAATCTTCGCGTACAAGGAATGCGCAGGTATCCTTGTTTCTATTCAATTTTCTTTCTGTTGAGTCGCATATCATGAATTTCCTCTCCGGTGTTCTGTCGTCGCTCCTCCTTCGCAGATGGATAATCTTGATTGCTTCTGGTTTTGGAATTGCAGCGATTTGTGCGCGAGTTTTCGAAACTGACAAATCACGCAGCAAACGCACCGAGCTAAGAAAGCAGAAGGAACTCAGGGCTCTGACGAACAAGATTTCGGTTTACGCCCGCGATGTACACCAGCGATTTCCGACCGGAGATGTGGTCGTCAGCGAACGAGACCTCGCGGAACAGCTTCGAAAGCGACCGGATGCCATTGTGACTGCGCTCAATCTGCTGCTGAATGAACAAAAAGTCCAGCGGGCTCCTCTGACCGGGTATTGGAAGCTGAATAGCTGAAGGCGCACGAATCACGGTGTCAGGCATTGCTCAACAGAACCCCGTTGCGATTGCATTCAGCACAGGCTACATTTATGCACCAGCATGGCTGCAAACGCGCAGATTATCGAGGCCCTGCCATTTGGCGATAGAGCAAAAAGGCAGGCGAGCACTTTCGCCGTCTGGTTCTGCGCCAGCGTTTTGCTCGTTCCATTCGTGCTAATGATTCATGAAATGGGCCACCTGCTCATTGGTTTGGGCTTGGGATTTCATCATCTTCGACTACATTACGAGTCGGTCAGCTATGCAGGACAGGATGAATTTTGGCACTTCATTCAATCCGGAAACCGAGCAGCGGCGGCGGCAATCACGTCGTTCTGGAAAGTAGCGGCTCTCGAAATGGCAGGCCCACTGGTCTCCCTAGCAACGGTGGTGGGCGCGGCACACTATGCTCGTCGCTTTTGGCTGGCTGCGGTGATTGGAACCGTTGCCATGTTCCGTTTCTTAGCTCCTGCCGCTTTCGTGCTCGTCAACTATCGCCTCGCTCATCAAGGCTTGCCGCCAGTCCCACATTGGGGCATGGATGAATTCGATTTTTGGCTGCTAACAGGTCTCTCCGTCAAAATTACTCTGCTCATCGAAATAGCCGTGATTGCGGTGGGACTGTATCTGATTGAGCGTGGCATTAGGAGAGGAATTCGCCTCTCAGCGTCGGCGGCGATGTTCGGCGGGATGTGGGCTGGCGTGGTGCTCTGGTATCGCTTCGGGCCGCATCTGTTGCCGTGAGCACGAGTAGTCCTCCTTAAGCTATGCGGCTTTCTTCTTATGCTCGTGTTTCCTCACATATGAAAGCCCGCGCTTCAGTTCCGCACTGAGGTCAGTTTGCTTGCCCGCGATTTGGACTGGCTCTCCCGCAGATTCTCGACCAAGCCAGCCGTTCAATTCCTCGCGAGAGGACTCAACGTATCGTCCTTGTTTCCGGACGGGCATTCCCTCGGTCGCCCACCGTTGCACGACCGAGACTGGCTGCCCGAGAAATGCAGCGATTTGCTGCCAGCCTTTGAGCACATCGGGTTCGGCTTCTGGTTTTTTGCGCTTCGGCATGGTGCAAGTACGATGCCTGCTCCGGCTGCTGGGCTGCAAGCCCGGTTAGCTATACTGGTCAACAATGGATGTTGAACGTGTCATTGACGAAATCGAGCAGCTAGAAGAAATGTGGGAAGCTGCGGATATCAGGCCACTCAGCGAAAGTGACATCTCTGCCGCGAACCGAAGGCACGACGAGATGCTGGCCCGCAGTCCATGGTTCCGGCTCTGGCAACAGTATGGCGTCTGTTGCCGAACTGAGGCTCCGGTACTCCGACTGCCGGAATAAAGAGCTAACCTCCGCAGGAATTCGGATACTCCATTCTGAAAATGCTAACCGACCCTCCACCGCGAAAGAACCGCGCAGGATTTCTCGAAAGCGACCGCACCAAAACGCTCGACCTGCCGCAGAACGGAAACCTACAAGCGATTGCAAGCCATATCGAATCCGCGATGGAAGAGGACAGCCTTCCAGATGTCCGCACAGCCTGCGCAGAATTTCTGGCGACCGCCTCAGATTTCTACAACGTTCAAAGGTGCGGCATCCGTGTGCTTGCCGCGAGACCGCTGCGCGTCCGCGAGAATTATTCAACCGAACTCTTCGGCGACTATCAGCCCCAGACGATGCTCGTTCGGGTATGGATGCGAACGGCGGTGCGCAAAGAGGTCACCTCATTTGGGACGTTCTTGAGTACGTTCTGCCACGAGTTCTGTCATCATCTCGATTTTCAGAAGTTCGGATTCGCAGATTCGTGGCATACTCGCGGATTCTATGAACGGGCGGCTGCGCTTTATCACGATGCGCGAGGCACACCCCAGAAACGCCTCTTCTGGGTGCCTACGGGTACTCGGTGGAGGATTGATTGGGTGAGGACGAATCGGGGCGGCTAACTCGGTCGTATTGACCATCTCGGTTCTTATGGACAAGCCCGCCGCCCGCTATTCTCGCAACATCCTCTCCAGCGAGGTTCGGATACGTATGTCACTCTTGCGAGTAGGTGGAACCAATGCTCTTCAGTAAATATTCAATTTTTGACGTGCTCCCGGCGCAGGAGCGGAAGTTGAAAGAGAAAATCCAATCTCTCAAACCGGATTATTTGCTCAACGCCAGTGAACCGGATTTGATTACTTGGCTCGTGGAAGAATCCAAACTGGACGTGCCGACAATTGACGAGTCGAAAATCGAAATGGATTATCGCGAGAAGCAAGTCGACGTCAGCGGAGACCCGCGACGGATGTTTTTCGACCATAGTGGCCCATTTTATGTTGCAGGAACAGAGTTCACGTTCATACTCCCATTCACAGGAGACCCGGCATTCTTTGATATCCAGCCGCAAAATTTCACGTTTACTTCATCTGGTTCAAGAGCCGCACTCGCTAAGAACGAAATTCATTTTACCTACGCAGGCGCAAATCTCAATGCTGACGGTGCGAAACGAGAATTTCAAAACGAAGTACAGCTTATTAAGCAGAATCTGCAAAGCTTGAAAGCGGAAGTTGACCAACACAATCGCCAACAGGAACAAAAGATTCGGCAACAGGTGACCCAGAGAAAGCAGAAGTTACTCAACGATGCGCAGATGGCCGGGTCAATCGGCTATCCAATCAGACGACGTGAAGGCGTGCCCTCAACCTACGCCGTTCCGGTGGAAAGACGCGCCCCGAAAATTGCTCCGCCGCCTGCCTCATCCTCATCGTTCAAACCTGAGCCAGTGCTTGCGATGGGAGAATACGAGAATATTCTTGAAATTATTCGCAACATGGTTCACGTCATGGAGCGGAGTCCAAAAGCGTTTGAAAACATGGGCGAGGAGGACTTGAGAACGCATTTTCTGGTTCAATTGAACGCACAATACGAGGGTAAAGCTACAGGAGAGACCTTCAATTTTCAGGGCAAAACTGACATCCTAATCCGGGATGGAGGTAAGAATGTCTTTATCGCTGAATGCAAGTTCTGGGGAGGTGAAAAGCAGTTTCTCGACACAATTGACCAATTACTTTCATATCTGAGTTGGCGTGACACGAAGGCCGCTGTCATCATATTCAACCGGAAAACAAATTTCTCAGATGTATTGAAGAAGATTGCTGAGACAGCCCCCAAACACAACTGCTACAAAAGAACGGCTGGGAATTCGGGTGAGTCAAGCTTCCGCTATGTTTTTCACCAGCCGAATGATGCGAATCGCGAAATCATCGTCACGATGATGGCATTCGATGTACCTACGGCTGAGCACCGGAAGAAGTGAGACCATAGCCGCGACTCTTGCACGTACTTAAACCAAGCCTAACGGTACTCGCCTTCAATGACCTGAGCCTTCTCGGCAATTTCCTCAGTGACCGCCGCTTGCTTCCATTTGCGATAGACATTCGCGACCGCAAGCGTCCAGAACGGAACCAAATCCACACCCGGCACAAGTTCGCCAGCGAACGCTGGCAAGAACTCCCAGTGCCAGCCGAGCAGATGCACCAAGACGGCTGCGACCGCGAGGTCGAGGATGTCATCGGCTGGCGACAACGCGCCCTCAGCGAAGAATGGGAACACGAAGATTTGCAGCGCGTCGGCCGCGACAGACAGAATCATCGCTGTTTGGAAACGCCAGCGAACGGACGACATCATCGCGTCATCACTCACCCTCGATTGGCTACTCTGATTCATTGCTGGTTGTTATGTGAGCAATAAATTTCTCTGCGACCCGAGACAAATATTCTTTGTCACTACTGCTCGCGAAGAATGTAAGACTGCGATGCAATTGTGTGACCTCAATGTTCAACCTGTTTACCAGCGCGTACAATTCTCGCTGTTGGTCTGCGAAGGGAAGGAATCGGCTAAACTCCGAGATTCTCTTCAATTGCTTTTTCATCAGGTGAACCTGATGTTCGAACATCGGTGGGAGCACGTCTTCGCTGGTCATCTGCGACTCCAAGACACAATAAGAATATATGCCGAATGCCCGCAGTTCAGAGTTTTTGGCTCACCATTTCGAACAGCAGAACCCCAGCCGCAACCGCCGTATTGATGGAATCGCAACCGCCATGCATAGAGATGCGAACGACGAAATCGGCAGCCTCAAGCAGTTGCTCGGAAAGCCCACGCTTTTCGCTTCCGATGACCAACGCGGCGGGAAAGCGATAGCGCATTCTCTTGTAGTCCATCAGCCCGGCTGGTGAGGATGCCACGACCGCCACTCCGTTCGACTTTGCCCAAGCAATGAATTCCCGCTGCGAACACGGCACGAGTGTCTGCGAGAACAGCGAGCCCATGGTCGCCCGAACTGTCGCAGGGTCATACGGGTCACAATCTGGACTGAGAACAAAAATCCCGCTCGACCCGGCAGCTTCAGCCGTTCGGATGATTGTTCCAAGATTTCCCGGTGACTCGATTGACTCAACCGCAAGCCAAAGCGAGTTCGGTTCCACTCGCAGGTTCGACAGTGGAGTCCATTGCTGCCGAAGCACCGCACCGATTCCTTGCGGTTCAGCGGCTAGTGTCAGGTCTCGATAGAGTTGCTGCGAAAGCCGAACACCGGTAACGCCATGCTTGCGGAGCCGCCGTGCGAGCTTCTGCCCAAACGGGTTCGACAGGACTGACGGTTCGAGGAAAACAGATTCGATTGAAGAATTGTGCTCGACTGCGCGGGCAAGATGCCGGACGCCTTCGATGATGTAGAGTCCAGTGCGGGAACGACCTTGAGGAGTTTGGACAGAGCGGAGAGTTAAAAAACGGGAATCGCGAGGGTTGCTAATGAGCGGATACTTGTTTTCATTCATTACCTCCTTGCGGCTTTAAGGAGCCGCTGCCATCGTGGATTTAATTCCGGGCAGGATTGTAGCACGCTAGAACACGGCAACCGACTTCCATTTGGTCAATCATTGGCATACCAATCCGAATGCGCTGACCAGCGGGTGCACGCGAGGCACTGGGTCGTAGTCCATTGGTGAAGGCAGGCGGGGCACACGCCTCCGGTGTCGAACGTGTTCCATGAATTTCCGCATGAACAAGACCAGTGGTCGTCTTTGCGGGGAGACCAGCCGCAGAGTGGACAGCGGATGCGCGGCCCGGAGGTGTCGCTGCTCTTGTCGAGCGCGGGTTCGCGGTCGATTGTTACCGTGGAGGTGTCGTCAGCCATCCTCGATATTATGAAGCACATGAGCGTGCGAATTTACTTCATGACACCGGCCGACTGGCCGAGGTCTGTGCTATCTAAGAGGAAGGCATTGCCAACAGGCTTAGGCACGTTTGAGACGAAGCCACCTTCGTGGGAGGAGTGGAACGCTGCGCTAGTTCTTCCCGTCAGCATTACGTGAGTGATATTCTGGATGCGGTTGTCGGCAGGTCAACTTCGTCTTTCCCTCGTTGCTGACGTGCCGATAGCCTTCGGAAATGGGATACAGATAGGCAACACAATCCCCGTAAGTCATTGAGGCCGACGTAGCTCAATTGGTAGAGCAGCCGATTCGTAACGCACTCAGCCTTGCGTATGTTGTTGTGGAGTATGGTGGGCTCAGGATCGTTTTAGGGGGTTCTAGGGTGTCCCTGAGCACGTTTTGTACAGCGTTTTGTACAGCAATTTGACGAGCCGATTTCAGAACGGCTGGTCTTCGTGCATGTGGCCTACCCCAGCCCGAAATATTGCTTCAGATACTCCAAAAGCAGGGTCTGGCCGACCGTAGCACCGATCTTCACACCACCGCTCAGCACCTTGGGTGCGGCAGTCTTTACCCAGTCCCTCACTTTCGACCCATCCTTCTGGCCATCTTCCTTGATTGCGGTCGAGAGTTCGGCAATTTCCGGTTCCGACACCCCAGCAGATCGCAGCACTTTCGCCAAATGCTCCCAGTCACCAGCAACGATGTTCTGCTGTTGCTGCTGGACGGTGGTTGCGGTCATGGTTGATTGTCCAGCGGAAACATAGACGTTCCCACCGAAGATGTTGTTCACGACAGTCTGATCCACTTTCTTCGATTCTTCCGGCGTGATCTTCTTCAGGTCTTCGTCCTTGTCACCAATCTCAGACCGGATTTCTAGGGCCATGTTCAGAACACGAGTGCGCACTGTGTCAAGGATTCCAGCGATGGCACTCTCTGGAACTGTTTGATGTGCAGACCAAAGTTGCCATCCGCTCATGAGTTTGTCTCGATAGAGAAGGACTAGGTTGTCATTCCACTGGAACGATATTTGTGATGAAGAGTCTGGGGCTGACGTGAGGATATGTTCAAGCGTTCCAATCGACTGGGCTACTTCTACGCTTTCCGCGAACTTCCGGTGCTTTTCATCCAAGGCGACTGAAGCTATGCCTTGTTGAAACCGTGCCCAACCGGGGCCAACGAAGAGTCCTGTTGCCCCTGCCGGTACGATTCGATATTCAGGTAGGTTGTCTGCGGAATCGTAACCGTTCAATTCTTCATTTGCCCATATCCTCAACCTCTCATTCTTCAATTGGTGTGCCAGTACAAGGCACTTCCGTAGCAATGTAGTGATCGACTGCCTGTTGTCAGTCGCCAATTCGATGATTTCATCCAACAGCATCAGAACTCTTCCCTGCACTAGAATAGCTGGCGAACGCCATCTCCAGCAGCGAGAATTTCGTTCGGTCTTGTCATCCGTTCAGGGCTGAAACGCTATGGGCTAGAATTGGCGCTTCCCCCGATGGAGGAAAGAGATGCGCCACTTTCTTCAATATTGGAGAACCTACAATGCGGCAAACGAGCTTGGCACGCCACTGAACTTCGCCGCAAGCGCCCAATTTAAGAAACTAGAACATGGGGACATGCTTTGGATTGTTGCATTGAGACAACAGAAACTCGTCCTGCTCGGGAGCCTGATTGTCGGTAAAGTCGTTGCCAGACGAGAGGCGGTCAAAGAACTAGGTAATAGGGTCTATGATGCACCGCTTGTTGCTCTCGCAGAGCCGGGTACTGAACAAGACATCATCGAGGCCGAAATTCAAGAACTCGCTCCTCGACTTCGCTTCATTTCCTCGCATGACCGCCTCGCCCTAGCGGAGCCTGACCGCACGGACGGCAAACAACTACAGCGGTTACGAGAGTTGACGCCGGAGACGAGTGGCCTTTTGCAGTCGATGTTGGACTCAGCTAGAAAATCGGCGAAAGCTTTTCCTCGAAGGGCGTTGTTTGCCCGAGTGGGATGGATGATCTATTACGCAGGGCCGCAGATTGGCGACGAAAAACCTATCGGCGGTGGGTCAAACAACAGGAAGAATATCGGTCATGAGGTATTCAACTTCGCCAATTTTGGAGGAAGACTCTACGGTTACGTCAGAGCCTCCGAGGGACGGCTCCAACTTAAGAGGATCGATCCAGCGATAGGTGATGAGGACGGCATGGATGATGTTCTGGTAATTTTCGTGGCAAAACAGAAAATCATTGGTTGGTACGGAGCGGCGACTGTGCATGGAACAGGCGTCGGGTTTTCATCGACAGTTGCGACCGAGATCAGAAAACGGCTGAAGGATGCTGGCACAAAGAACTTCAAGCTTGAGAGGTACCGTCTCGAATGCCCTTTCGAAAGTGCCGTACTTTTGCCGAGGCACGAGCGCACGCACGAGATTCCGGGTAGCGTCAAAGGTGGTTTCGGCCAGTCTAACGTCTGTTATACGCACGAGAACAGCGGTCGCCGAAAATCAGCCCCGTGGATCAGCGAAGCAGTTTCTTACGTCCTGAACTACGACAAGCAAAATCTGCTCAAGAATCCGAATGCCGAGAATGAATCGGAAGAAGCCGCAGCAATGTCTCAGGAACAGGCTGCTGGATTCCAATCGAACCCAGCAATTCGTAGGGCAGTCGAAAACTTTGCCATGGCGAAAGCTCGTTCTGCTCTGGTGGACAGCCACTACACAAATTTCATGAACACTTCTAAGTTCAAGCCGTACGACTACACGTGTGAGAGAGACGGCAAAGACTTTTTTGTTGAGGTCAAAGGTACCCAGACGCCCGGAAAAACCTTGATCCTGACGAAGGGAGAAGTTGAGCATATCACCACGCACCCCAACCAGTGCATTCTGGTTCTCGTCCATTCGGTGAAAGTTTCTGCAAACAATTCTCGGAACGGAACTGTTCGTGTGAGCGGGGGCACAACGGGGATCAGGGAGTCATGGACATTGCGCCCGGATGACCTCAGCCCGATCCAGTACACTTGGACGGTGGACTAGAGATGGCTTTCACCGCCAGTAGCGGCACCCTTGTCGAGAACTTCTGGTTCAAACGACCCGTCCAGTCGGCGACAAACAGTAATTGTCCTCAAAATCAGCCAAGCTATCTGCAATCCTGTCTTGCCCCCAGTACCTCTCCGCTGTTTTTACGGTTAGCCGCGAGCCCAGTCGTTGCCTTAAATTGTGCCCATCTTCCAATAGCAGCGGCACGTATACCTCACCCTTGAACAACGTCTCGGCGATGATGTTCCAGTGCCGCATCATGAGTCCCAAGATGTCGTTGGCTTCTTCGACGCTTCCGAACTCGCAGGCGTCCGACATCTCGCCGCCGAAGACCTCCGGGTAGTATTCGCTTGGCATCACGGTCTCGGGGCCTGCAATCAGGACAGCGAAAAATCCGTCGAGTTGCTCGACTTCATCGCTGTTCGGCTCTTGCAAAGTCGTTTTCCAGCACCATTCCATCGACACTCCGGGCAATTCATCGACTTTCATAGTCAATGTTAAGGAAGAGAATTTTGGACGATGGGAACGCCAAGTGGTTTGTTTTCGACAGACGCGTCCCGCGATTTCGGCACAATCCTAGAAAAAGAAAGTCCGCTCCGGCGGCCCAAAATGTGGAACCAAAAATGAATGCACGAACAGAAATTCGCAACCACTTGGTCGCCGCCCGAATGAAAGTTTGGCTTGACATCGCGCGGTGCCCGATCTTGAACACCCGAGTTCCGACTTGGCGTGCCCGGAAGAACTTTTGGTCTTTGTGTCGGAAGCACCCGGAAATTGCCTCTCGCCGCGGCTACACCGAAGCTCTCATTGTGCATAGCCCGTTGCATGACCTGAAACCCACACCGGAGTCACCTGCCGAGCAGCCCGCCGTGCACGCGCTTCAGTCCATACCGGCTCGTATGGTTACTCTGGAAAACGAGATTTTGTGAGGCGATTAGGGATTACGGCGACAGCGGGGAGCACTAGTACGACGTAGGCTCCTGCACCCTTCCCGTAATCGCGTCACTAGCGGAGCAAGGGGCAAAAAATTTTACGCACGGCTCTGGTTAGTATTTTGAGAAAGGGACTCTGAAATGAAAACAGGGCCATTGTGGATTCAAGCGGATTTGTCCGAGGGCTAGGCATGCCGAGGAAAATTGCGTCCCCAATCGGCTCTTTTAAAAGCAGATGTAATTCAGCCAACTTTCCTTATCGTCCAGCCGCTACCAACATGCCGTTCGATAGTCGTCGCTGCTCGCAGCCCAAGGTTGGAGCCGGAGTTGCGGATGACACTGGCGATGTTCATACTCCCATCATGACACTCAAAAATGCGGCGTTGCTGGCACTGATCGGAACGATTCTGATGACGGCTCTTTTAGTTTGGACGTTCGTCTTCAACATCCTCAATGCCCTGCGGGGCTTGGTTCCTGCTGTGACGCTGTTCTCGTCGTTCATTTATGCGTTTGGTTGCTTTAGCGCGGCAGTGTTCTTTTACGTGTTCCATAGAGCGCAGTAGTCGTTACTGTGCGTGCCCCTCAGACTCGCCAGCAGCCCCGAATACCGCCTCTGAGGTCGGTCATTGCGAACCGCGATGCCCAAGGCTTTCTTCTGCCCGATCAGCACCACCAGCTTTTTGCCCCGCGTGATTCCCGTGTATATCAAATTCCGTTGCAGCAGCATGTAGTGCTGCGTGGCGAGAGGGATCACCACCGCTAGAAACTCCGATCCCTGCGACTTGTGGATTGTCACAGCGTAAGCCGGGGCGACTTCGTCCAGTTCCCCGAAATCGTATTTCACCATCCGGTCATCGAAGCGAACCACGACCTGATGTTCTACTGCATCTATCCGCTCAACGGTTCCGATGTCCCCGTTGAACACTTCTTTGTCGTAGTCGTTCTCCGTCTGGATAACTTTGTCACGTATCTGGAACCGCCATCCGAACCGCTCAACAGATGGTTGACCGGACTGATGCGGATTCAATGCTCGCTGAAGTGCTATGTTCAGTTCCCGCACGCCCAGTGATCCCCGGTTCATGGGGCAAAGCACCTGCACGTCGCGGAGCGGGTCTAAGCGGAATCGCTGCGGAATCCTCTCCTGCACCAGCTTGACCAACGTTGCCACGATCTTCTCCGGATCGTCCCGCTCGACGAAATGGAAATCCTTACTCGGGTCTGCTTCCCTCACGTCCGGCATCTGACCTCGGCGAATCCCATGTGCCGTGGTAATGATTCTGCTATTCGCCGCTTGCCGGAATACTTCTGTGAGGCGCACAACCGCCACCACACCGCTCTCGATCAAGTCCCCAAGCACCGTGCCCGGCCCAACGGATGGAAGCTGATCCACGTCCCCGACCAGAATCAATCCGGCGTGGTTGGGAAGAGCCCGCACCAGCGAGTGCATCAGCAGCACGTCCACCATCGAGGTTTCATCCACGACCAGAAGGCCGCATGCCAGCGGGTTCGACTCGTCCCTCGTGAACCGCCCAGTTGCGGGATTGATTTCCAGCAGGCGGTGGATGGTCTTCGCCTCCAAGCCCGTGGTCTCTGTCAGCCGCTTCGCCGCCCGCCCGGTCGGGGCGCACAGCAGGCACTTCACGCCTTTGGCTCGCAGGATCATCAGGATCGAATTCACCAGCGTCGTTTTACCAACGCCCGGCCCACCCGTGATAATTACGATCCGGTTAGCGAGAGCGATTTTCAGTGCCTCGCGCTGGCTCGGGGCGAGCGTCTTGCCCGTCCGCCGCTCGCACCATGCAACCGCCTTCTCGAAATCGATTGGCGGGTAGACGGTCATCACTCCCGCTAGTCGCTTGATCCTTGCTGCGATGCCTTCCTCCGCTCTCCTGAGATGTGGCAGGAAGATCAGGGGCTCGCCGTCGATCTCCTCCAATAATAAGGAGCCACTCGTGAGCATCTGCGAAAGCGCTTGTTCGACAATTCCTTCCCCCACCTCCAGCAGCTTCACCGCCATGAGCTTGAGTTTCGCCAGTGGCAGGGCGCAATGTCCGTCCGAAGTCGCCTCCAGCAGGACGTGGTCGATGCCAGCCTTTGCCCGGTTGGGCGAGTCCCGAGGAATCCCGACTTTCTGCGCGATCTGGTCGGCGGTCGCGAAGCCGATCCCGTAGATATCTTTCGCCAGCATGTAGGGATTGCTCCGCACTTGCTCGATCGCCTGCTCCCCGTAGGTCTTGAAGATTCGCACCGCCCGGCTGGTGCTGACACCGTGACTGTGGAGGAACAACATGATTTCCCGTACTTGCTTTGCTTCCTGCCATGCATGGGCGATCCGCTCCCGGCGCTTGGGGCCGATGCCATCGACAGTTTGCAGTTCGGCAGGGCGCTTCTCGATCACGGCAAGAACCTCGGCTCCAAACCGTCCGACGAGTTTCTTCGCGAGGATCGGCCCGATGCCCTTTACCAAGCCGCTGCCGAGGTACCGCTCGATTCCCTCGGCGGTGGTCGGCGGCACCGTCTTCATGGTGGCCGCCTTGAATTGCAGCCCGTGCTCCCGGTCCCTGACCCAACCTCCCTCCGCTACCAGCCATTCCCCGGCAGTCACCGAGGGCAACGACCCGATGACTGTAGTCTCCTCCCTGTGCCCCGGTGCTTTGACGCGCAGGACACAGAAGCCGCTGTCATCGTTGTGGAAGGTGACGCGCTCGATCAGGCCGGAGATTTCTTCGGTCGCGGGCCTGCGTTCAGGGATTGCGGCATTCATCTGGCTGGAAGTCATTTTCCCATGGACGGTCTGCCTTAGGAGGTGTTGTGGGTAAGACTATCGGTGAAAAATCTCGAAGCCCGTCCTGCGTTAGGTCAGCATCGAACGCTGCTCTTCTTGAACAAATTCTCGCGCGGGGGCATTGGCCCGACCGTCCGTGTGGCCGTACAATTCAGGGCCTTATGCGCAGCCATTATTACGTCGAGTTTCCCGACGTGCACGGCAAGACCATCCGCCGCTTTCGTTTCACAAATGACATCGACTATCGCTGCGTCTCGATAGACTTCGAGGATGACTCCGTTCTCGCGTTCAAGCTGGAGCTTGGGATCGATGAGGAAGTGGAGCTTGGCGTTATGCGAAACGGAAATCTTGAAGACATTCGCCCGCTGAAGCCTGTGCCCGTTCGGAGGTCGATTTGATGGAGAAGAACTCGATCAAGTTGAGAGAGGCAACGGGTAAGACCGTCAAGAGCATGTCCGTCTCTTTTGACCCAGATTACAATTGTGTCGAAGTCGAGTTCACGGATGGCACGTGCATGGCTGTGGACGTTGTGCCTGCGGTCAAAATTAGGGCGCAGTATCAGCACGTAGGTAGCGGAAACACGAAGATCGTGAAGACCTACCGGGCTAGGGTATCGGTTGCCGGAGAGTTGTAGCAATTGCTCTCAACCATTCGCTGCTGGTCGATCTCGCATCGTATCTGACTCACCGAGGTGGCCTGCCCTCCTCCCGGAGTTCTTTAACGACTCTCTCCAACTCGCTCACAAGGATGTTTGGCGCAGCCGTTTGTTTGAACCCCTCGACCAACAGAAGGGTTCACCCCAAGCAGGTGTGCCGTAAGTGTGCCGTACGCTTCGGTCCCACATGAGCTAAAGTGCGCCTTTTCAATACCTCTTCCGAATGCTTCCGTGCGGGCCTGGTAATGGGCAAGTTGTTGAAAAAGATGGTGAGCGCGGTAGGAATCGAACCTACAACCTACTGATTAAGAGTCCAAACAACGCTCCTGAAAACAAAGGGAATCAACAAGTTAGGTCGGAAGATTCCGGCAAGGTCCGGCAGAATCCGCAACTCCCGCGCAACCAAGAAGACGATTATTACGGAGCGTAAGGGGCGGCATAAATGCGCTTGTCCCGTTTAACCTATGCCGCCCGATCTTTAACATCGGCCGATGTGGCGGTCCTCGCACAGTGGGCGCAGCAGAAAAAACGACCGCCAACCTCCACTCCGTGCCCGATTACCCTGCACTTGCAATGCTCGCAGATGGGTGCGATGGCCTGGATCGCACATTCGAAGCTATCGAACGTATGCTGCGCACCCGCGGCGATCAGTTCAAACGCCTTGTCGTAATCATTACCACAAACTTCGCATTTCGCCATTTCGCACCTCACTCACAGGTGAATAGCGATTAGATGCCCAGGAGACGGACTGCGGCAGTGCATAGTGATCCATCTTCTGGGCATCGGGCCGTCAGGTTCTGAAACAGCACCGAGCAGGAGAACCTACTGCGCTGCAATTCCCTGAATGCTGGTCGGAAGCGATGAGATCTGGCCGAGTGCACTGAGGTTTGAACCATCCGCGCGATAAATCAAGATTCTTCCTCCGGCGGAATCCAGAACATAGAAGAATCTGCTATCGCGCGAAAGAGAGGAGTCAATCGGCGCACCTCCAGTGTTCGCAGCCACCGCGCTCTGCAGCGTAAGTTCGCCGTTACCATTTACGTTATAGGACGAGACAGTTCCGCTGCCAGTATTGGATATGTAGGCAAAACGCGCGCTTCTGGTTACGGTGATCCAACAAGAAGCTTTCTGCGTGTCTGCTACGGCAGCGCTGATCACATCGAGCATGTCATCGCTCTGGTGGTATGAGGACACCGATCCGGCTGCTTCGGAAATAAGCACCACGCCATCGTGGCCGAAGCGTACACCAAACGGGCTTGCGCCTGCCGAAGTTTGAGACACAGGACTGCCAGCCGCGCCATTGTCTCCGACCGGAAACACCAAAATCTCGTTGCTGCCTGAAACGGTGACGACGAGTTCCGAGCCGTCGTGGCTGAACCGGATATCATTGGGGCCGACACTGCCCAAAGGCAGGTCGACGGTTGCAATCCAATGGAGCTTTCCGGCCGCATCGACGCGAAAGCCAGTGATATTGGGCGTATTGCCTTTCGCGTTGAGGACGTACACGAGGTCGCCGGAAACGCCCACGCTGTTCGGGAAATCGCCGCCGGAGCCGGATTTGCTCATTAACGTTAACCTGCCCGATCTGGTGCCGAGCACGGAGATTTCGTTGCTTCCTGCGTCTACTGCGAATAGACGCTGCCCGTCGGAGCTAAGCACCAGTGAATCCTGCGAGCCGAGAGGGTCGACGGCAGTTGGTCCTGTGCCGCCGCCGCCGGTTGCCACCTCCGCCACCCAGGTGAGCGAACCATTACTCGCGCGTCGATATTGGATTACCGAGTTGGCAGGATTTTTGTTGCTCATCACGTAAACGAAGTTATCCCCGGCTGCATCCTGAGCGCTGACCCTCAAGGCATACAGGCCAATGAGCAATCCGAAGGTCAAAGCCGATACTGCTACGCCTCTAAGAAATAATCCTTTCCGATACATACGTCATCCTTTCCGTTTAAAATCAACAAAGACTCGCGTGGGCTCGATAGCCATCGAACCTGCAAGTGCTATGTCGCACTGAACCCGCGCCATCCCCCTCCCTTGTGCTTCCTTTGTGCTAAAAAAGTTCGGTGGGAATGTCACACAACGTATGTTCCATTGCGGCGCATCGCACAGCAATGCGGCTGGCGCTCTGCTGTGTGCTCTTTACCTCAGGCCTATCAGTTTCGGCACAGGTGTCGCCATACGCCGGGGTCATTGGCGGAATTGCGACGCTTTCGGCGGATGCGGGATCTCAGAGATCATCTCAAGGGTTGACTTTGTCATCGTATGCGCCGCGAAACGGCGGAGCTCTTGATATCTTTGCGGGCGCACATTTGAACAACTACTTCAGCGTGCAGGCAAACTATATTTGGAACAAAAATAGTCTGCGGCTGAACTCCACTGCTTCGAGCGGCGCTTTTTATCGGGAGGACCGAAGCAGTTCGCAACAGGCCGCAATTTTCGATTTCCTGATTTATTTCCGGGGCCGCAGCAGCCGAATCCGGCCATATCTGGGGACGGGGACTGGCGTTGTCCACCTGTCCAGCACTCGCGACCGGCTACTAGCGTCTGGAGGCGCGCCAGTCCTTCCCCCAGTGCAAATCTCTTCAACTGGACCAGTCCTGCGGTCGCACGTTGGGATTGATCTTCGACTCGCCGCCAATCTGGATTTTCGCTACAGTTTCAGTGAAATGATTGGACAGAACCAGATCAGCCGCCAGCTGTCGCCGCCAGGAACTCACAAATTGTTGAACTTCCAGAACCTCTTCGGGTTTGTGGTGCGCCTCTGAAATCGAATCTGCGGTCATGTCCGCTTGAAAGTCACGTATGGACATTGCGGCCAGTAAATAGGCGGACGGTCGAACACTTCCGCAAGCACGCGCGCATGGCAGACTTGGCAGAAGAAGCGTGATTTGGCTTCTTTGTCTAAGGGAGCGATCTGCACAAGCTTCTCGAAGACGCATATGCCGTAACCCGCAGCAACGGTTTCATCCAGACTGGCGAGCGGTCCGCTCTTCTGCTGCTCATGAATCAGCGCGGAATAGAGCCTCGCCTTGAGAGACGGGGGCGTGCGCCGATCAATCTCCACCGGAGTCTCGGACAGCAGTTCGCGAAATTCTCGTTCCGCTTCAGGGTTGGTCATTATTCCCACCGCTTTCTGAAGGATTCACGTGCCCGAGCGAGCAGCCGTTCCATCGCCTTCTCGGTTTTGCCGGTCAGTTCCGCCATTTCGCGAAGACTTTTTCCGTCGCGGTATCTCCAAGTGAGCGCCAATCCGTAGGCTTCGGGAAGGTAGGCCAGCGTTTTCTCAACTCGTTCTTGGCCGGCCGCGGCCTCCAGTTTCTCTTCCATTTGCGGCCTGAGCGTCGGCTCCACTGTTTGTGAATCATCTTCCTGCAATTCCGCTTCGCGGATGCGCCTTCGGTAGTAGTCTTCGATCTTGTGCCGGGCGATACCTAAGATCCAGGCGCGTAGTCCAGCCTCTCCCCGGAAGTTCGGGAGATTCTGCCAGGCGGAGATCAAGATCTCCTGCATCAAGTCTTCGACCATTTCCATTCGAGGCATCAGACGGCGACGTACGAACGGATATATCCAGTCAGAGCAGCACGAGACGAACTCAGCCGTTGCCTTGCGGTCTTTGCGTAGTACTGCGGAAACAAGCTGGGCATCGTGGCTTTTCGCCGGTTCTCCTTCTACAGGGACGTGCGCCAGCGCTTTCATTGTTTAAAGCTTACCTGCAGCTCTGCTGTATCAGTAGTCGTAGAGCGAGCTTTTCATCCCCCTTTTGGCTGTGAATTACTCGGCTCTGCATAAGCAACTGTGATTGGCGGCATACGCGCAAACAGGGTAAGAGCGATGACTCACCTAAAGCAGCACATATTCCATTCCACAACCAATGTCTGTACCTATTGTGGCACCGACCTGCAGGAAGGACATTTGCCTTGCGATCACGCCTTGGAGTCTGCCCCAGACTACTTTGATCGCGACGATCCGCGCTGGCAAGCGGAGGAGTCAGAAATACGCACCAGGAGGCGAGATGAAGAATAAAGAGCATCCTCCAAAGGGCACTCAAGCCTTCTAGAACCGCGAGCGGGGTATCCAGTTCTTAACATCTCCGTTTACCATTGCCCAGTTCGCTCTCGATATGCTTCCGGCGGTGCCTTGATCGGCTCTAAAAGGCGCTCTTGAAACGTGGTTTTTAGATCTCCGAGTCGCTTGCGAATTGTCCGAGAGCGTTCCAGCAATTTATGGGAGACGACTGTTAGCCGGATCGATCTTTCACTGAGTTCTGAAGAACGGGAAGAGAGCCTAAGAAATCGAACTGCATTTTCCTGCACATGTCTCCTCATCGAACCAGCGCAGGAGTCGCACGATAGCGGCAAGATGCGTCGTGCCTGTATGATATCCAACACGAAGTGACGGTTGCAAAAACCCGGTTCCAGAAAGGTCTTATCCTGCGACCTTCCGGCGCGTGGGCAACCAAACAAAGTTGCAGCATCTTGACAGTCATCGACCCCGAATTTAAGGCCAAGGTTCGCAAATTCCAGCGAACTGGCGCGTGCTGCATGTTGCCATCCCGATTAGTCTAAGCACTGGGCTGCGCTGCTGATGACACAGATAGCGCATTACGCCAGCCTCTTGGCTTGATTCCAGGACTCCACGAGCAACCTGTCGTCCAAACGTCCCCTTTCCTGAGTGCAGGACGCATACGCGATGTAAGTCGGGGTACTCCTCAGCGAGCCTGTGTGGAAGCCTGCGCAGGTAATCGCTTGCCGGGCTGGCAATCCGCACGATGTGCCGCGCGCCACGATTGAAAATCTCATCCGAGGTGCCGCCATAGTTCCACAGTATCTTCTTGTACTCTTCCG
>WNGF01004031.1_pt1 | contig 19418 bp, 16 predicted proteins | sample 5400641 | NCBI WGS metagenome assembly WNGF01 (sample SAMN13153371, study PRJNA577476) | soil metagenome | isolation source: 80 cm soil or saprolite under grassland replicate 2 | place: USA:California | collected 2016-06-15
CCGGCACCGAGTAGAGGTGGCCCTTGTAGGTGATCTGCTTGATCAGCTGCGCGGGCATGATCTTGTTGAAGCCGTACTTCTTGTAGATGAAGTCGATCGGCTCCACCTGCCCGGCCTTGATGTAGTCCAGCAGCTCGGCCCCTGCATGGCCCTGGAACGAGTCCGGCGGTTTGTGGGCCGCGAGACGCTGGGCGAGAACCGCCTTGGCGTTCGAGCCGGCGCCGCCGGCGACCGTCTCGTTCTTGAACGGCGTGCCGGGATGCTGCTTGTTCCAGATCTTGATGAGGGCCGCAAGGCCGTGGGCCTCGCCGCCGCCGGTCCACCACGAGAACACCTCGAGCTGGCCCTTCTTCGCGCTGCTGCGCGCGTCGGTCTTCCCGTATCCCGAAGCAGGCAACGCGAGCAAAAGCACGACGGTTACGCCAAAGAGCGCAGCCCGAAGCACTGGATTCCGCGAAGCCCGCCGCAGTCGACGCTTTTGCGTCCTACCGGACATGGCTCCTCCTAGATTGCACAGAGTCAGACAAGCGCCAGGGACCTAACACCACCGGGCCCAAGCTCGTCAAGAAGGTTCCGCCGCGCCCGTCGTCGCCGAGCGGTACAGCGCGTCGATCGTCCTCGCCTGGCCGAGCGCGTCGGCGAGGCCGAGCAGGGGCTCGGCCTCGCCCCGGACGGCGTCGCTGAAGTTCTCGATCTGGAGGAAATAGCGATCGACGTCGTCGACGTCCGTACGTTCGCCGTTCACCTCTACGTGCGGATCGATACAGCGGAAGGGCTCGGGGACCAGAGCCGACCCCTCCGAGCCGATCGCTTCGATGCCGTTCTCGTCCGGCAGATCGAAGCCGCAGTGAAACTCGGCGAACACGCCGCCGGGAAACTGCAGCAGGCCGGTGAAGCCTACGTCGACACCTGTCGGGCCGACGCGCTGACGTCCGAAGACGAGCTCGGGCTCGCCGGCGAGCAACCGCGACACGCTGATGCAGTAGCAGCCGACGTCCATCAGTGCTCCGCCGTCGAGCTCGGGACGCATGCGCACGTCGTCTGGATCATCGAGCGTGAACGAGAAGCAGGCGCGCAGCTGTCGCAGCTCGCCGATCGCGCCCGATGCCACGACCTCCTGCAACGTTCGCGTTTGCGGATGGTGGCGGTACATGAACGCCTCCATCACCAGGCGATCCGCTCGCTCGGCCGCGTCGAAAGCTCGCTCGACCTCGGCCGGACGGCGGCCGAAAGGTTTCTCGCACAGGACATGCTTGCCGGCCTCGAGCGCGCGGATCGACCATTCGACGTGCAGGGAGTTCGGCAGGCCGATGTAGACGACCTCGACGCCGGGATCTTCGAGCAGCGCGTCGTAGCTCCCGAGGGCACGCTCGATTCCGTGCTGGCGCGCGTAGGCATCGGCACGGCCCTGATCGCGACTCGCGACGGCGACGATCGCCGCGCGCTCGGTCTGGCGCGCGCCTTCGAGGATCGCGAGGTTGATCCGGGCGGTGGACATCAGGCCCCAGCGCACGGGCTCCATCTGCGCATCATCTACGCTGGACGGGGTGAAGCTCCAGGAGCTATGAGCGCGATCGCGTCCGTCGAGCGTGATCTGCGTGCGGCGGTCGCCGCAGAGATCGTCTCCGCGAGCGCCGCCTATCTTGCCGACCAGACCGAGGCGCGCGGTCTGCGCGGTCACGCCGACGCGGTTGCGCTCCCGCGGACGGCCGAAGAGGTGGCCGAGGTGGTGGCGTGGTGCTACGGGCACGGTGTGCCGGTCGTTCCGCGCGGGGGCGGTACCGGCTACGCCGCCGGAGCGGTGCCCGTCGACGGCGGTGTCGTCGTGTCGCTCGAGCGCCTCGACCGCGTTCGGTCCTTCGACCCGCTGCTCTGGCGGATCCACGTCGAAGCGGGCTTGCGAACGGGCGAGCTGCGACGGATCGCCCGCGAGGGCGGCCTCCTCTTCCCGCCGGATCCGGGCGCGGCCGAGCAGTCGCAGATCGGCGGCAACATCTCAACGAACGCCGGCGGACCGCACGCCTTCAAGTACGGCGTCACCGGTGCCTGGGTCATGGGGCTCGAAGCCGTCGTGCCGCCCGGCGAGTTGATCCACCTCGGCGGGCCGGTGCGAAAGGACGTTGCCGGCTACGACCTCAAGAGTCTCCTGATCGGTTCCGAGGGCACGCTCGGCGTGATTACGGCAGCGTGGCTCCGGCTCACGCCTGCGCCGGACGCGGTGTGGCCGGTGGTCGGTTTCTTCGACGGCGTACGTGCCGGTTGTGCGGCTATCGAGCGAGTGATCGGGAACGGGTTGCCGGCGGCCGCGCTCGAGTATCTCGACTCCGAGACGATGCGCTATGTGCGCGCGACGTTCCCCGGCGACGTGCCGGACGGCGCATTCGCCGTGCTCGCGGAGGCTGACGGCTCACACGACGAGGCGGCCCGCGTCCGCGCCGATTTGCTCGACGTCTTCGGCGAGGACGCGCTCGGCCTCTACACGCCGGAGACGCCGCAGGAGATCGCGGCGCTCTGGGGCTGGCGCGACGGCGTGGCGCTGGTCGTCGACGCGCAGCGTGGAGGCAAGGCGAGCGAGGACATCGCCGTCCCGCTCGACCGCCTTGCCGAGGGAATCGAGGAGTCACTCGAGATCGGCCGCAGGCTCGGCGTGGCGGCGTGCTCCTGGGGTCATGCAGGCGACGGCAACCTGCACACGTCCTTCCTGCTCGCCTCCGACGACGAGCGCGAGACCGCTCTCGCCCCGCGTCTTTCCGAGGAGCTGTTCGAGCTCGCACTTCGCCTCGGCGGCACGATCTCGGGGGAGCACGGCGTCGGGTTCGTGAAGCGCAACTGGCTCGCCCGGCAGCTCGGCCCGCGGGCGTTCGAGCTTCACGGCGCGGTCAAGCGCGCCTTTGACCCGCAGAATCTCCTCAATCCCGGGAAGAAGCTCTGATCCGGAAGCTCGTCGTCGCGAACCGCGGCGAGATCGCGCTGCGCGTGTTCCGGGCCTGTCGCGAGCTCGGGATCGCAACCGTCGCCGTCGTCGCTCCCGACGACAAGGGCTCGTTACACGCGCGCTCCGCCGACGAGACAGTCGAGATCGCGAGCTACCTCTTCTCGGAGGAGAACATCCGAGCCGCGAAGCAGACGGGCGCCGACGCGCTTCACCCGGGCTACGGCTTCCTCGCAGAGAACCCGGACTTCGCCGAGGCCGTTGAGGCCGCCGAGCTGACATGGGTAGGGCCGCCGCCCGAGGCACTGCGCGCGGGCGGCGACAAGCTCGAAGCGAAGCGCATCGCACTGGATGCGGGCGTTCCGGTCGTGCCGACCGGCGAGCCGGGCGAGATCGGATTCCCTCTCGTCGTCAAGGCCGCGGCAGGCGGCGGCGGGCGCGGGATGCGCGTCGTTCGCGAGGCCGGCGAGCTGGAGGAGGCGCTCGCAGCCGCGCGCCGTGAGGCGAAGGCGGCCTTCGGGGACGAGCGCGTCTTCTGCGAGCGCTACCTCGAGCGCCCGCGGCACGTGGAGATCCAGCTGCTTGCCGATTCAGCGGGGAACTTCCGCACGCTCGGAGAGCGCGACTGCTCGATTCAGCGCCGGCACCAGAAGATCTTGGAAGAGTCACCGTCTCCGGCGATCGACCCGGCGCTTCGTGTGAACATCAGCGCTGCTGCAGTCGCGTTCGCACGCGCAATCGGCTACGAGAACGCCTGCACCGTCGAGTTCATGGTCGATGGCCGCGATTTCTGGTTCCTCGAGCTCAACGGACGTATTCAGGTCGAGCATCCAGTGACGGAGCTCGCGTGGGGAGTCGATCTCGTCGAGCAGCAGTTGTGGATCGCTGAAGGCGGTAACTACGCAGGCAGCGATTGGTTCGCTCCGGACGGGCACGCAGTCGAGGTGCGCCTATACGCGGAGGATCCGCGCACCTTCTTCCCGCAGACCGGGCGCATCGAGCGACTGCGACTGCCGGAAGGTATTCGCGTCGACGCGGGAGTCGAGCAGGGCGACGAGATCGGCATCGCTTACGACCCACTGATCGCGAAGCTGATCGCGCACGGGACGACGCGCGACGAGGCCCTCGACGAGCTGCGCAGCGCACTCTCCGAGACGGAGGTCGAGGGCGTCACGACGAATCTCCCGTTCCTCCGCTGGCTCGTCGCACACCCGCTCGTGCGTGCGGGAGAGACGACGACGGCTTTCCTCACCGAACATCCTCCCCTGTCGTCGCCGCCGGCGCGCGCCGCGGCAGCGCCGTGGCGGCGCCCCTTTCGGCTCAATCTCGCGCCCCCCGCACCGGTTTCGCCTCCCGACGTCGACGCGCCGGCGACCGACCACCGCGGACGGGCGGGAGAACAGAGCACGGTCACCGCCCCGATGCCCGGCACTGTCATCCGGCTGCTCGTCGCGGAGGGCGATTCCGTGCAGGCGCGCCAGCCCCTCGTTGTGCTCGAGGCGATGAAGATGGAAACGCCGCTGACGTCCCCGTACGACGCCGTCGTGCGCGCCGTGCACGTTACGGAAGGCGACAGAGTCGCAGGCGGCGCTGTCCTGCTCGAACTCGAGGAATAACAAGCCGAAAGGCCGGAGGTTAGAGCAGGCGAAGCCGGTCTAACCGGAGGCCGAACTCACGCGGGCGGGGACGCGCAGCGCCGCCGCCCGCGGACCCTCTCCAACCGCCAACCGCGAGCCCCGTAAGAGTGCGCGGGCTCCGCCCGCGCACGTTTCCCCGCGAAGCGGGCGTGCGATCACCCGCGCGAAAGCGTCAGCTTTCGCGCGGCGCTTAGAAGAGCTTCTGCAATTTCATGGCGGCGCCCATGTCGCCTTTGACCTTCAGCTTGCCGGTCATGTAAGCGCCGGTCGGGTTCTGCTCCCCGCTGGCGATCTTCTCGAAGGTCTCGGCGGACGTGGTGATGACTGCGTCGGCGTCTTCGCCGCCCTCGGTCACGCTCACCTTTCCGTCCTGGACGTCGACCTTCCACTTGCCCGCGCCGTCGATGTCGAAGAGGTAGGAGTTGTTCATACCGGCGGTCTTCGACGTGTCGACACGACTCTCGAGTGTCTCGAAAAACTCCTTCACGCTCATGGCATCAACCCTATCTCAGCCGCAGGTTCGAGCCTGCGGCGTGCTCGCCGCGAGGGAAGCAGCACGGCCAGTACCACAGCGAGCATCGGCGCGGCCGCCGCGACGAAGAGTGCCGTGCGCAGGCTCGTCGCGTCGGCCAGGCGTCCCAGCGCGACCGCTGCGACACCGCCGAGTCCCACGGAAAGCCCGATCACCAGCCCGGACGCGGTCCCGATGTGCCGCGGCATGTACTCCTGGCCCATCACCATCGTCACGCCGAACGTACCGACCACGCATGCACCGATAAGCGCGAGCGCGACGGCGCCCGGGGCGTCGCCGACGAGAACAAAGACGAGCAGGAGCGGGCCCGTCGCGACGACGCTTCCGAGCAGCACCGGCCGCCGGCCGAAGTGATCGGCGAGCGGCCCGAGCAAGAGCGTCCCGATCCCACCGGCGAACAACATCAGCGCGAGCAAGTGGTTGCCGTGCGACTTCGAGTGGCCGAGCGAAACTTCCCACAGCGGCACGAACGTGATCAGCCCGAACCACGCGACGCTGCGAAGCGCGATCACGCCCAGCAGGAGCTTCATCGCGGTCGGGTCGTCGGCGCCCGCGGCTGCCCGGGCGGCGCCCGGCTCCGGCGCGAAGCCGCGGAGGTACGGCGTGGCCGCGAGAATCGCCGCTGCTACCACGAGGCATGGCAGCGCGACCAGCATGCCGCCGCGAAGACCGAGAGCCGCCACGGCGGCGGTCGTCGCGACCGGTCCGAGGGCGTACCCGAGATTCCCGCCGATCGAGAACCAGGCCATCCCGCTTGCCCGTCTTCGCCCGCTGACAAAGCCCGCGAACTTCGACCCCTCCGGATGGAAGGCGGCGACGCCGACGCCGGAGACGAGCACGAGCAGCAGGACGAGCCAGTAGCTCGGCGCATCCGCAGCGAGCGCGATCCCGATCCCGGCGCAGACAACACCGGCCGGCAGCAACCAGATGGCGCCGCGTCGGTCCGACCAGAGCCCGAAGAGCGGCTGGATCAGAGAGGACGACGCCTGCGAGGCGAGGATGATCGCGCCGACGGCGGTGTACGAGAGCGAGAACCGCTCCCGTAGGAACGGGAGCAGAGCCGGCAGCGCGCCGTTCGCGAAGTCGGTAGCGAGGTGGCCGCTGGAGAGCAGCGCCATCGCGCGGCGATCGATCTCGGCCCGCACGTCCGCAGGCTACCGAGGCAACTCGAGGTGAGACTACGCCGCTTCGAAGTCTTCGGCGGGAAGGTAGCGCTCGATCAGCGCGTGCGACAGCTCCCACTGGGCGCGGGCGAGCTTGACGCGGTTGCGCTCGAGCCGACCCGTGTCGGCTCCCCGATCGCGGAGGCGTTGGCGCTCGGCGGTGAGGCCGGAGATCTCCTCCATCAGCGTCTCGACGGTGGGGCGGGAATGCCCACGCCGGAAGCGGGAAGGAACGACGGGCCGCAGGACCGTGGCGCTCATCTTCGGGTTCATCATCGGCATGCGACGAGGAAAGTTGAGTCGCGGTTAGGCGAATTCGTTAAGACACCGTAAAACCCTGCTCGGGGTAGTGGGTCAGTCTGAAATCTCGGCTGCACGGCGCGCCTCTCGCGTCTTGGTGTAGCTCCCGCGCCGGACGGGGACGGGCCTCGGCTTGCTCGGCACGCACAGGACAGCCTCACCTAGAATCGAATGTTGCATCGCCCAGGGCGCTTGGTCGCCCTAACTCTCCCCGGGAGCGACCGAGCTGCGGCGTGAGCCATAGACGTCGCGACCCTGGGCGCTTTCCGCAACGCAAGACCCGAGCTTGAGTTGGCGTCTATTGAGTGGAGCCCGGGTTGCTCGTACCTGGGGGCTGACGGCCCCTTCGGGGAGAGGGGCGGCCGGCCCGGGCTCTGAAACTGACCCACTACCCTGCTCGGATAGCATCGCGGCCCGATGGAAGAGGTCGCGATCGAGATCAGGCTGCCGGGTCAGATCGAGCCCGACACCCTCGCAATCCCCCTCTCCGACGACGAGTCCGCCCCGCTCTCGGACGGTGCCCGCGTGCTCGACGAGCGGCTCGGCGGCCGTCTCCAGCGTCTGGCGGACGACGGTGAGCTCAAAGGAGAGCTGGGCGAGACGGTGCTCCTCCACACAGAGGGAGAGCTCAACGCCCACCGTCTCGTCGTCGCCGGCATCGGGAAGCTCGGCGAGGTCGACGCCGACACGCTCAGGACTGCCGCGTCGGCCGTCGCCCGACAAGTAGCGGACGTCGGCGGAACCGTCGCGTGGATGCTCGACGACTCGCTGCCACTCCCGTTCGAGGAGCAGGCACGCGCCATCGTCGAGGGCACCCTGCTCGGGTCGTACAGTCCCGCGCGCTGGAAGACGGACGAGAAGCCGCGGAAGCGGATCGAGAAGATCGTCCTCTGCGCCGCCGAGGAGGACGCGCTCGCCGAGACGGCGACCCGCGCTGCACGCGTCGGCAAGTGGGTCAACTGGGCGCGTGACCTGGCGAATTCTCCGCCGAACGAGCTCACCCCTGAAGGCCTGGCGGACCGCGCCCGCGAGCTCGCCGGCACGAATCTCCACGTCTCGGTCCTCGATCCGGACCAGATCGACGAGCTCGGGATGGGCGCACTGTCAGCGGTCGGGCGCGCAAGCGCGAACGGCCCGCGGCTGATCGTCCTCCGCTACGACCCGCCGCAGGCCGCGCGCGACAAGCTCCTGCTCGGCCTCGTCGGCAAGGCGATTACCTTCGACGCCGGCGGGATCTCACTGAAGCCGGCGCTGAAGATGTACGACATGAAGGGCGACATGGCCGGAGGCGCGGCCGTGATCGCTGCGACGGCGGCCGTCGCCGAGCTCGAGCTGCCGGTCCGGCTCCTGGCCGTGGTCGCCGCCGCGGAGAACCTGGTGAGCGGGACGTCCTTCCGGCCCGGGGACATCCTCCGCGCCGCGAACGGCAAGACGATCGAGATCACGAACACGGACGCCGAGGGGCGCCTCGTCCTTGCGGACGCGATGTGGTTCGCGAGGCGCGAGCGCGCGACCCATCTGCTCGACCTCGCGACCCTGACCGGCGCGATGGAGCTCGCCCTCGGCGACCTGTACGCCGGGCTGTTCGCGAACGACGACGAGTGGCGCGAGGAGATTCTGAGCGCCGCGAAGACGAGCGGCGACCTTGCGTGGCCGTTTCCGCTTCATCCTCGTTACCGGCGCTACGTCGACTCGGCGTACGCGGACCTGAAGAACTCCTCCGAGCTTCGCCAGGGCTCACCGGTCCTCGCTGCGGAGTTCCTGCGCGAGTTCGCCGGCGAAGGGCCCTGGGCGCACATCGACATGGCGGGTCCCGGCTTCCTCGAGCGCTCGCGCGGCGACTACCTCACGCAGCGCGGCGGCACCGGCTACGGCGTCCGCCTGATCGTCGAGCTCGCCCAGCGCCTCAGCACTTGAACTTCGACCTCGACCAGGAGCACGAGCTCATCCGCTCGACCGTGCGCGACTTCGCGCAGGAACGAGTCGCGCCCGTCGCGGAGGAGCTCGATCGCGAGAGCCGCTTCCCGTACGACCTCGTGGCTGGAATGGCGGAGCTCGGGCTGATGGGAATGACCGTTCCCGAGGAGTACGGCGGCGCGGGAGCCGACACCGTCGCGTACGCCATCGCGGTCGAGGAGCTCACCCGGATCGATTCGTCCGTCGCGATCACGATGGCAGCACACCACTCCCTCGGCACCTTGCCGATCCTCTACTACGGCAGCGAGGAGCAGAAGCGCGAATGGCTCCCCGACCTTGCCTCCGGCACGAAGCTCGCGGCATTCGGGCTGACGGAGCCCGACGCAGGCTCGGACGCGGGAGCGACGCGCACGCGCGCCGAGCTGCGCGGCGGTGAATGGACGATCAACGGCTCGAAGATCTTCATCACCAACGCAGGCACGGACATCACCGCCTGCGTCACGATCACGGCTCGCACCGGCGAGGACGAGATCTCCAACATCATCGTCCCGAACGGGACGCCCGGCTACGAGATCTCGAAGCCGATGAAGAAGCTCGGCTGGCATGCATCCGACACGCGGGAGCTGTCGTTCAAGGACTGCAAGGTGCCGGAGGGAAATCTCCTCGGCCCGCGCGGGAAGGGCTTCCAGCAGTTTCTGGAGATCCTCGACGGCGGCCGGATCTCGGTCGCTGCAATGGGCGTCGGGCTCGCCCAGGGCGCATACGACCTCGCGTACAGGTATGCACAGGAGCGCAAGCAGTTCGGCCGGCCAATCGCGCGCTTCCAGGCGGTCCACTTCAAGCTCGCGGACATCGCCACGGAGATCGAGGCCGGCCGGACGATGGTCTACAAGGCTGCGTGGCTCAAGGATCAGGGCCGCGACTTCGGCCTCGCGGCGGCGCAGGCGAAGCTCTACACCGGTGAGCTCTCCCACCGCGCCGTCAACTGGGCGCTCCAAATCCACGGCGGTTACGGCTACATGGACGAGTACGCGATCTCACGGCTCTACCGCGACCAGAAGATCCTGGAGATCGGCGAGGGCACGAACGAGGTGCAGAGGATGGTCATCGCGCGCCATCTCGGGCTGTAGCTGGGGGAACCTCCCGGTTCCCCCAGACCACTCGCCGGTCCGCTGCGCTGAGGGCCGCTATGCCGCCGGAGCTTTCATCCGCCGCGGTGAGCTGGGGGAACCTCCCGGTTCCCCCAGACCCCCTCCACCGGTCCGCTGCGCGGACGGGCCGCTACGCGGCCGGGGCTTTGATCCGCCGCGGTGCGTTGAAGCGCGTGTAGCGATGCGTCATGAAATGTGACGCTGCGGTCATGTGCAGCTCCCGCGGGAGCAGCGTGCGGCGGTCGAGGCGGATCGTTAACCACACGGGGCCGATTGGCTTCATGAATGCGACGACGTACGTCGACGGCGTCGTCTCGAGCAGAAACGCGTTCCTGAAGTGGCCCGCCCAGATCGGTTCTGGTTGCGGTATCGGTTCCTGCGGCGACGGGGCCCACCGGCCGCCGCGCGCACGGTCCCAGCGACGCGCGCCGATGATGATCCCGGACGCACCGCCGCGGATCCGGTACTCGAGCCGGTTGGGTCGCTCGAGCGTGAAGTCCGCGACGACGCGGTTGCGCGGGTTCGACGCGAGCCGCTCGACGTAGTCGACGCTCCGGAGCGCGCGGAACGTCTTCGTCGCCCGCGCGACGAGCGCCTCCGCCGACCGAGGTTTCGCAGGGACGCGGAACGCAAGCCGTCTCCCGTTGACCGACACGATTACCTTCCCGACCGGCGAGACGAACGCGCCGTAGCAGCCGGACCCGCAGGGACGCGTCTCCACGCCCGCGATCCGCATCGAGAGGCCGTTCACTCCCTCTCCGTCGGGACCGAGCACCGTCACTTCCGAGCCCGGCCGCCGAACCGCCAGGGCGACGGCAAGCTGACCGTCCTCCCGTGCCTGCACCACCATGTCCTTCGCCGGCAGCGGCGGCGGCCCCTTTGCCGCAGGGACCGCTGCGACGGCGATCCGATCCCGGCCGGGACGAAGATCGGTCAGGAGCGCAACGGCGGCGACGAGCCCCGCGAAGAGCGCGAGCTCGGCGGCCACACTGCGCCGCAGTCCGCCCAGGGAAAGCCGAGGGAGGAGCCGGTAGCGGTTGATCCAGCCGATCGCAACCAGGGCCGTCAGCAGGCCCGTCTTCACGATCAGAAGCTGACCGTATCCTGTCGTCCAGGCCTGGCTCACCGAGTGGAGCTCGGAGAGCGCACGGATGACTCCGGTCGCGGCGAGGACGACGACGGATGCGAGCGCGAGATTCGAGAAGCGCCGCAGAGTCGCGGCATGGCCGTCACGCACTCGCAAGGCGAGCGCCAGCGCGACGAGCCCGCCGAGCCACAGAGACGCGGCCGCGACGTGCAGGACGTCCACCACGGCCTCGATTCGCGGTCGCCCCCGATCGAGGGCATGCCCCGCAAGTGACGGTGCCGGCAGCAGGAGGAGGGCCGCGACGAACGGATAGGGCTCGAGCACCGGGTAAACGGACGCTACCGAGGCCAGGAAAGCGCCGACGCCGGCGACGATCGCCGCCGCGGCCATGATCCCGCCGAAGCGCGTCGAGAGCGAGACGTCGTGGAGCAGGCCGGAGACACCGACGAAAACGAGCAGGAAGGCGCCCAGAAGGAGGCGCACCGGCACCGGTGCGACCGTGAAGCGGAAAAAGGCGGCGCCGGCCGCGGTGAGGAGTCCCGCGAACAGGAGCCAGCGCGCCACGACGTCCCTCGTGCTCGGCCGATTGCCCGCCGAGAGCGCGGCCCGCGGCGGCCCGCGCCCCTCCCCCACGCCGAATGCGGCCACCCCTGCGATCGTGTGGCCGTCGTCGGAGACCACGCGCCAGAGCACCGTGTAGTCGCCGTCGCCGAGGCCCGCCCGGAGCGGCACGACGAGCGCCCGCCCGCCCACGATCCTTGGCTTCGCTGCCAGGACGGAGCCGTCACCGTTGCGGATCGCCTTGATCCCAGGCCCGGCCCGGACGTCGTCGTCGAAGACGAAGCGGACGCTCGCCGGAGGCGCGGCCAGCACGGTGCCGTCGGCCGGCAGGCTGCGAACGAGGCTCGCATGCGCCCAGGCGCTCGAGGGGAAGAGCAAGGCGCTGAACGAGGCGAGAAGCAGGGCGCGGAGCGGCAAGGCTTCAAAAGCTAGCTCGGGCGCCGTGCGACGCCCGGTGCTGGCGGCCCCGCTAACGGATCATAGGAACGAAGTCAGCTTCGGTCCGAACGTCTCTCAATCGGTGGCGGTCGAAGCCCCCTCGTCCCACGTCCACCCGTCCGGCGTCGCGCCGACCGGCGTCGGATCGCTTTGGCCAGAAGATGAGCCCGCCGGGTCCCCGTCCGCATAGGCGAGCGCGGGCACGGCAAGCACGACAAGGAGAACAATGAGGATCAATACGACAAGCGGGCGTTTCATCGGGCTTCCCCCCTTCGTCGACCCGGGGCCGCACCGGTGTCACGCAAATGGCTGTCTCCACCGATTTTGCAGCTCGGCTAACCCCACGGCATCCCTCGAACGGGTGAACGCCCGGAGGGACCGGGCGTTCAAGACGTGGTCAGTGCGGCAGGTTTTCCCACTTCCAACCGGCACAGACGGCCGAGCCGAAGATGAGGACTGCCGACATACCGAGGCGGACGAGCCAGACAGGAAGACGCATGTTGCTCCTTCAGGGGATCGCAGGTTTGCGGGGGACGCCACTTGATCGGCATCCAGAGGCGGCGAACACTCCCCTCGGCGGGGGATCAGGAAGAGGCAGCGATGGGAAGCTCGAAGCTAAACGTCGTGCCTTCGCCAGGCACGGAGTCGACCCAGATCTGTCCCTCCATGGCCTCAACCAACTCGCGACAGATGTAGAGACCGAGACCGGTGCCCCCCACGCCCAGCGTCATGTTGGGATCAAGTCGATAGAACTTCTCGAAGATGCGCTCCCGCTGATTCGGCGGTATGCCGGGGCCCTGGTCGCGCACACTGAAGCGCATCTTCCCGTTCCGACGGTGCAAGCCGACCTCGATTCGGCCCTCACCGGAATATTTGACGGCATTCTCGATCAGGTTGACGAGGACCTGTCGCAGCTTGTCGGGGTCTGCGGCGACAGCGGGAGGGGCGGGGTCGTGCCGCAGCTCGACCGACAGCGCCGGCGGTAGATGTGTGCGGGTCGCTTCGACAACGGTCGTCGCCAACGGCAGCGGCTCGACCTTCGTGATGAACGCTTTCGCGCGGCCGGAATCGAGCCGGCTGACCCAGAGCACGTCGTCGAGGAGCCGCGCCAGGCGCGCCGCTTCCGTCGAGACGATGTCCAGAAGCGCGCTCCGCTGCTCCTCGTCAATTGCCTGCTGCCTCAGGGTCACCGCCGCGCCGTACACCGATGTCAACGGCGTTCGCAGTTCGTGGGAGACGATCGCGATGAATTCATCTTTGAGCCGATCGAACTCGCGCAGCCGGTCCAAGGCGCCGTGGATCCAACGCTGGTAGAAGGCGGTGGCGAGGAGCGGTCCGACGAGGACCACTGCGACGAAAGGCGAGCGATCCCAGAGGACGACGAGGATGACTGCAAGCGACGCCATGATGGTGAACGGCACCAGGGTGAGGTGGACGTAGTTGCGGAAGGAGGGCACGAACGGAAGGCCGCGCGATCGTGAGACGACCGCCGCGAGAAGTGTGATGTTCACGAGGTAGAACGCGATCGCGGCAGCAATTGCGCCCAGCACGAGCTGCGGAAGCGTGCCGCTGTGCAAGTCGGCAGCCGCGCCGCCCGCCGACATACCTGCCAGCACATAGACACCGCAGTTGAACGCGATCCGACTGAACGGCCGGCGCCGGCCGACTTCGACCAAAACCATCGCGAGGAATCCGGCTACCGCCCCGGCCGCCCAACCATAGATCGTTGCGCCGGCGACCAGGAAAATCGTCGCGAGCGACATGGCCCCGACCGCGACCCCCTCGATCGGCACCGGGAACGCTTCGGCCACCGAGGCCGCTGCGACCAAGACGGCCACGCCGGCGACGTCGCGCCAGCCGAAGCCGCCCGAGGCAAGTGACGCCCCGGCGAACGCAAGGCCAACAGCAGCAGCAAGGGCGACCGAAAGCCACACCGATAGGGTGGACCGCGAGCTGGCGTCGAGCCGGACCGAGTGGAGGGAAAAGGCTCTAAACCGAGCCGGCCCTCGAGCGCTGACGTGGTGACTATGAGCCATGGGTTGCGGTTCGGGGGCCGCATCCCCGGCTGGATTAACTTTCGAGTATGCCACGGTCGAGCCCTTTCGCCTATCTGACGGCGCTGCCGAAGCCGAGCTAACGCTTCAAGAAAGCTAGCCAGTTGGACGCGTAGACGACGCCGAATCGCGTCCTCGTGTGGTCCCTGTGCGGTCCCGCGTTGAGGCCATCGTGTCGAATCCGGAATGAACTGAACCTCCACGGTGCGACCGTCCGCTGAAAACCGGTCGCGTGCAGGTTTCAGGCGAGATGCGTCTCGAGCCATGCCTGCAGCTCCACGCGCGAGACGACCCCGGCCGCGACACCTTCGAAGAGTGCCACCGTCTCATCCTCCTCTTCCATCGGATGAATGCGCCAGGCGCGGCCATTCCGTTCCACAAACTCGAGGAGGCAGAGGAATCCCGTCCGCTTGTTCCCGTCAGGCATCGGGTGATTGCGGATCAAGTGCCAGGTGAGTACGGCCGCCTTCGCCGTGAACTCGGGATAGGCGTCGACGCCGCCGAAGCCTCCAGCCGGCGCTGCAAGAGCAGACTCGGCGAGAGCGACGAGACGCTCGAAACGGATCAGTGTCTCAGCGGGGATGCCAAGAACACGCTCCGCGATAGCGAGGTAGTCGGCTAGGTCGAGGTAGTCGACGTCGCTCGCTATCGCGCGAGCCTCTCGAGGATCGACTGGTTCTCGTTCATGAACCTGTCAAGCCTCGCCTGGAATGCCCGATCGGCACGCTTCACCTGGACGTGCTTAGCGATCGCTTCGCGGACAGCCTCGGACACGGTGATGTCCTCGACGCGCGCTACCGCCTCGAGCTCGCGCGCGAGTTCGTCTTCGAGCCGCAGTGTCATTGCCTTGGCCATATCGGCCTCCTTCCCTCGATGGAGGTATCTTGATACCTCGGTGTCAAGATGTCAAACGACGACCCCCTACTGGGGTATTCCTCGCAAGGGGCACAGACGCGGAAGGGCCCGTTCGAACGGTGTCCCGCGGGCAATCCGCGGGTGGATAGCGACCGGTTCAGCCGAACTGGCGCAGTTGTCAGCCGCGATCGGGCGCAGCGGCGGCCTCAGCCCACGGCGGACGAGGTCTTGGGACGCCCTGGTCTGAGTCCAGTCTCGTGCCAGCAACCTCGGTCGTCTTTTCCCAGCTCGACTCCGGGGATGCGTCGGCGTAGCCGGGCCGGACGAGCTCCGCGAGCGCTGGCTAAGCGCTCAGCGCTTGGAGGCGCGCGAGAGGCCTCTGAAGGACGAATGGGCGCGAGACTTGGGAGCAAGCTGCTTGGCTGCTTCCGCAAGGTCCGCCGTCGCGGCCGGGATCGCGCCGCGCAACGCGTTCACGTCACCAGGACCTTGCCGGGTGAGGTGGGCGGTGAGAAAGAACGCCTGTACGACGGCCACGCCGACAACGACCCAATCCCCCGCGCTTCATCGAATTGACCAGGATTGGACCGCCGCTCCGCGTCCGCAAACCGCCGCCCTCACGGCGGCTGCCCCCACGGCCCCGGCGGCAGTTTTGCCGGGCCTGTTCCTCCTGCAGCTTGTCGATCTCGCTGAGGACGAGCGCGCTCCTTAGCCGAAGTCCGTCAAGGCCGTCATGAGCGATCACGTCTTCCTTGTCGAACTCTGCAACGAGCTCTACCGCGCCTGCAGGAACGCTGGCATCGCGGCCTACTCTCCACACGACCTGCGCCATCGCGGGATCTCGCTGTGGGTGGCTCATGGTTTCGATGCCGTCGCCGTCAAGACCTGGGCTGGCCACCCCCGCGCCTCGATGTCACTCGACGTCTACTCGCACGTGGTCATCGACCCAGCTGCCGATGAGTGGCGGGACTTCTGGCGAGGCGCCTACATCGCGGCGCGCTCTCCCGGTGTGGTCCCTGTGTGGTCCGACGAAGCCGGGGAAGGCCGCGATCCGGCTACCAAAGCCGATCCATTGCTTCAAGAAAGCTAGCGGGCGCCGGTGTTAGCTTCCTTCTCGTGCTGTTTCGCCAGTTCGTCGACGACGATCTCGGCTGCGCCTCCTACCTGATCGGGGATCCCACGAGTGGCGAAGCCTTCGTGGTCGATCCCGCATACGCGATCGAGCAGTACCTCGAGGCGGCCGAGGACGAGGACGTGCGCATCGTCCGGGTGCTCGAGACGCACACGCATGCCGACCACGTCTCGGGCCACGGCAGGTTTGCGCTCGAGCACGAGCTTCCCGTGTCCATCCATCCGCTCGCGGAACCCGAGTTTCCGTTCGACCCGCTCGAGGACGGGGAGGTTTTGCACGCGGGCTCGGTGCCGGTCCGGATCATCCATACCCCAGGACACCGGCCCGAGCACTGCGCCTTCGTCGTCGACGAGCGCCTCGTCCTCACCGGCGACTCCCTCTTCATCGGCGACGCGGCCCGGCCCGATCTCGCCATCGAGGCGCGCGAAGGCGCGGAGGGACTCTTCCATTCCCTCCAGCGCCTGACGCAACTCCCCGAGACCCACGAGGTTTATCCCGGCCACGTCGCAGGATCGCTGTGCGGCGCCGCCATGAGCCCGGCCCACTCCTCGACGATCGGAGCCGAGAAGCGTACGAACGCCGCGCTCGCCTTCGGTGACGTGCAGGCGTTCATCAGCAACTCGGCGGCGGTGTCGACACCGCGTCCACCGACGACCGCGCACGTCGTCGCGATCAACAAGGGCCCGTTCGTCGGTGCGCCGGCCCCGCTCGAGCGGCTCGACGACACGAGCGGGGCAACGGTGCTGGACGTGCGTTCCGCCGACGCGTACGCGCAAGGTCACCTCCACGGTGCCTTCAACGTCCCGGTCTCGGGATCGTCGTTCGCGACGCGGGCGGGATTCGTGCTCGACCTGGACGAGCGCATCGTGATCTTCGCCTCCGATGAGGACGAGGCGAATCGTGCGGCGCGCAGCCTGCGCGCAGTCGGCTTTCTCGACCTCGAGGGATTTGTCACCGAGGGCGACGCGACGGAACGGTTGGAACCGGTCGATATCGGCGACCTCGAGCGGCTGATGAAAGAAGTGTCCGTGCAAGTCCTGGACGTGCGCGAGAAGTCGGAGCGCGATGCCGGCTACATCCCCGGCTCGCTCCACATCCCGTACCGCCTCCTACGCACGACCGGCCCGGACGGAATCGACAGCTCGATCCCGGTCGTGACCATCTGCGAGTCGGGGACGCGAGCATCGATCGCCGCCAGCGTCCTCACGGCCGCCGGCGTCGACGCGCGTCCCGTGCTGCACGGCGGCGTCGACGACTGGACGGGCCAGACCGTCTCGTTCCGGCGCTGCGGCTCGTCAGGCTGACGCGGCGAGCAGCGCCTCGCCTTCGCGCACGTAGCGCGTGGCGCCAACAGAACGCCAGAACGTCAGCGCCCTCTGCAGTTGCACGTCGCCTTCTGCACGACGGCCTGCGTCGATGAGCGCCCGGGCGGCGCGCAACCGCGCGAGCGCCGCGTGCGGCGCGGCCCCGATCTCGTCGAGGACCCGCGCTGCGCTCTCGAAGTCGCCGACCAGGACAGCCTCGGCGGCATCGCGCCAGGGTCCGCCGCGCACGGCAGCCAATGCGACCCGCATTCGATCGGTGAGCCCGAGCGCCTCGCCGGCCCACATCAACGGCTCGATGGCGAGCTCGAACGAATGGTGCGCGGCGGAGAGCAATTCGTCGGCGAGCGCGCGAGCTTCAGCCAGGTGTCCCGTCTCGACCAGAACCCACACGGAAAAGGCGAGCGCCGGTGCGACGACTTGCGGATCCCTGGCAACGCGAGATCGCTCGAGCCCAAGGGCTTGATCGGCGAGGGAGCCCTCGACGTCGCCGCGGGCCATCCGAATCAACGACCGGCAGCCAAGTGCCATTGAGTCGTGATAGTGCGGGCCGATCTCTTCCGACGCCGCCAGAAAGGCGTCGGCGGCGCGAATGCACTCGTCCCACTCGCCGAGCTCGCGCCAGACGTTGATCGTGTTCCCGCGCGCCCAGCGCAGGCGCTCCTCACTCCCGAGCCGCTCGGCCACGCCTTCGGCCTCGAGACTGAAACGCAGCGCCTCGCGCAGCTGACCCCGAGGGGTATCAGAGAGCGAGGCGAGATTCGAGTACGCCCGGATGGCAGCCTCGAGCCAGTTGCCGGCCAGCGCCACCTCGAGTCCCCGCTCGATGTCGTCCCAGCCGTCTTGATCTCCGGCGATGGAACGAGCTGTACCAAGGGTGATCAGGACATGCGCGATGATCTCGTCTAACTCCAGGGACTCAGCGAGCTCGAGCGCATCGGCGCCGACCTCGAGATCGAGCTCGCCGGCGAGCATCGCGTAGCGCGCAACCTGGCTGAGCACGCGCGCCTTCTCGGGAGACGGTGGCTCCTCTCGAACGAGCTCAAGCGCCCGCTCGAGGTGCTCGTGACAACGGCCGCCTTCGCCCTTGAGCCACAACACTTCCGCCAGCACCGAGTCGGCCTCGGCCGCGCGCTTTCGATCGCCGGCGAGAAGCAGCGCTGCTCGCGCTTCCTCGAGTGCGTCTTCGCGCCGCTCGTCATCGGCTCCGAACAGAGCGAGTGCGAGTCGGAACGACAAGTCAGCCCGCTCTGCCCCTGCTTCCTCGGGCCAGAGTTCCATCCCGTCGCCGTAGTAACGGACGGCGGCAGCGAAGGCGCCGAGTCCCCCGGCGCGGTCGCCCGCATCCCGCAGGACGATTCGGGCGCGGGGTACCAGGTCGGCGATGTCCTGCCGCGCTGCGCGCGCGAGCTCGAGGGCGCTCGAGTAGTGATACGCCAGCATCTCCGCGTGGTCTTCGGGACGACCCAAGGACTCGATCCACTCCGCGGCACGCCGGTGCTTGTCGATGCGGTCGGCGCGCGGGATCTGTCGGTACGCGACATCTCGAACGAGAACGTGGAGGAAGGCGTATTGCGTCTCGTCCGCGACCGACGCCCGTCGATCGCGTCGCACGAACTGCTTGCGCTCGAGCGTGTGGAGACGCTCGTCGAGCGCCTGGGTTGTTCCTCCGCGCAAGACCGCGACCGCTCCTCCCCAGAACACCTTGCCGAGCACGGCCGCGTCCTGAAGCAGCGCCTTCTCCTCCGGGGCGAGGGCGTCGAGTCGCGCGGCGACGATGCCCTGGATCGACTCCGGCACAGGAAGATCCGCCTGGGGACCGCGCTCGGCGACCATGCGCACGTACTGCTCGGCGTACAGGGGGTTGCCGCCGGTGCGGGCTAGCAGGTTCGACTGATCCTCGGCAGCGATGACCGGACGCCCGAACAGTGAGGCGATCAGCCTCGCGGTGTTCTCGTCCGAGAGCGGCGAAAGCGACAAGGTCGTTGCGTTCGGTTTTCCTCCGCCCCACCCGCGCCGTTGCTCCAGCAGTTCCGGGCGTGCGGTCGCCAGCACGAGCATCGGGACGCCGCTCGCCCAGTCGACGAGATGATCGACGAAGTCGAGGAGTCCCTCGTCGGCCCAGTGAAGATCCTCGAACACCAGCACGAGCGGTCGTTGTTCGGCCAGTCCTTCGAAGAGGCGTCGCCACGCCGAGAACGCCTCATCGCGCAGCGACATCGGGTCTTGGCCTCCGAGGCCGATGAGGCCGCGCACGTGACGCAAGACCCAGTCGACGTCGCCCGAGTCGGACAGGGCCTCCTCCACCATCGCCGCGAGCTTCGAGCGCGTATCGGC
>WNGF01004034.1_pt1 | contig 19417 bp, 20 predicted proteins | sample 5400641 | NCBI WGS metagenome assembly WNGF01 (sample SAMN13153371, study PRJNA577476) | soil metagenome | isolation source: 80 cm soil or saprolite under grassland replicate 2 | place: USA:California | collected 2016-06-15
TCCGTCTGTACGAGAGCCTTGTCGACGAGCGACTCCAGCTCGTCGAGGATGGTCTCGCCGGGGTCTGCACAGACGGCCTCGACGTCGGCGAATGTGCACCCTCCGGCGAAGACGGCCATGCGCCGGAACAGGCGCTGCTCCGACTCCTCGAGGAGCGAGTGGCTCCAGTCGATCGTGGCGCGCAGCGTCTGCTGCCGCTCGGGAATGTCGCGGGGGCCGGACGTGAGCACTTGGAGGGTGTGGTCGAGCCGCTCGAGCAGCGCCTCCGGAGACAGGAGCCTCAGCCGGGCGGCAGCGAGCTCGAGAGCGAGCGGCAGGCCGTCCAGGCGCCGGCAGACGGCCGCGACGGTCCCAGCATTCTCAGGCGTCAGCTCGAACGAGCCCCTCGCCGTCCTGGCGCGCTCGACGAACAGAGCGACGGCCGGATACGCCATGAGTGACTCGGTCGAGTCCGTGTCCGACGGTCGAGGGAGCTCGAGCGGCGCGAGCGGATACTCCCGTTCGGCGGCGATCCTCAGCGGTGTCCTGCTGGTGGTCACGATCCGCAGCCTCGGGCAGCTCTCAGCGAGCCCGGCAACCTCCGAAGCGGCCGACACGACCTGCTCGAGGTTGTCCAGGAGCAGCAGCGCCTTCTTATCACCGATGAGAGCGGCGACGCCGTCGCCGAGCGTCCGCCCCTCCGCTTCCTTCACGTCCAACGCGTCCGCGAGAGCGGGGAGAAACTGCGCGGGGTCGGTGACGTCGGCCAGCGCGATGAACGCGACACCGTCCAGGAACTCGGGCGCGAGCAGCCGGCCGAGCTCGACGACGATGCGCGTCTTTCCGACACCGCCGGGACCCGTGATCGTGACAACCCGATGTTCGTGCGCCAGCTCGACGAGGGACGTCAGGTCGTCGGCGCGGCCGACCAGTGGAGCGGGCGGGTCGGGCAGGTTGCTCGGCAAGCTGGCGAACCGCTCGCCCTTGCCCTCCAGCGCCCCCGGATCCGGCACCACGATGCCTTCGGCAGAGACCGCGTAGAGCTCGAACGGGCGTCCGACGTTCTTGAGCCTGAACCGCCCGAGGCGTACGACGCCGACGTCGCTCCGGTTCTTGACCTGGTCGTAAGCGGAGTCGGACAACATCACGCCGCCCGTCACCGCAAGCGACTCGATCCGGGCGGCGATGTTCACGGCGTCGCCGGTGAGCCGTTGGGGCTCGACGATCACGTCGCCCACGTGGACGCCGATGCGTACCGGTACTTCGTGCGCCGCGAGCTCGCGCTGGATCGCGACTGCGGCGAGCACCGCAGCGAGCGAGCTCGGGAACATGCTCAGGCTGCCATCCCCGAGTCGTTGGACGATCGTCCCGCCGAACGCGTCGTGGTGGGTCTCGAGGGCACTCATGTACCGGTCGCGCTTGTCGAGTCCCAGGCGTTCGTCCGCCTGGATCAGCGCCGTGTACCCGACCATGTCGGTGAACATCACCGCGACAAGCCGACGATCGAGCCGCTCACTCAAGACTCGTCCCTCGGCCCGCCTGGAGGAACGGGAGCATCGGCATTGTGATGACCCTATCGCGGTCTGCCGGAGGGCACTGCGGGGCGGCCCCGAAAAATTACCGCGCGCCCGCCGAGCACACCGATGGCGGTAGAGCTGGACGCGCGGCTAAGGGCCGACGGGCTGGAGTCGCCGATCGCCGACAGGCCGGGTCTGGCGTGCGGCGATGGGAAGGCTGAAGCCGACGCGAGCCCCGCCGCCGACGCGATTCTCGGCCCAGATGCGGCCGCCCTGCGCCTCGATCAGACCCCGCGCGATCGCGAGGCCCAGCCCGGCGCGGCCCCCTCGGCGCGTGCGCGCCAGATCCGCGCGCCAGAACCGGTCGAACATCCGCGCCTGAGCCTCCTCCGTGAGGCCATCCCCGGTGTCCTCGACCACGACTTCCAGTTCCTCGCCAACGGGTCTTGCGGTGACGACGACGGAGCCGTCGGAGGGTGTGTGCCGGAGTGCATTGGTGAGCAGGTTGGTGAGGACCCGCTGCACGTGTTGCGGGACGCATCGCACGCCGGGCAGTGGTTCTGCGAGCGCCAACTCCAGCCGCACGCTACGCGCACGCGCGTCTGCCTCGAGGCCCCGGACGCAGGACGTGACGAGCTCACCGAGCGGCGTCTCGCGCAGCTCGAGGGTCAACACTCCGGCGTCAATCTGCGCGAGCTCGAACAGATCGTCGATCAGCGCGCCGAGCGCGGAGGCCTGCTCGCCAAGCGCCGGTAGGTATTCGTCCGGCTCCGCGAGGCCATCTTCGATCGCCTCGAGCATTGCCCGAATCGCGGCAAGCGGCGTACGCAAGTCGTGGCTCGCCCAGGCGACGAGCTGTCGCCGTGCGTCGAAGAGCTGCTCGATGCTCGTCGCCATCTCGTTGAACGACGCGCCGAGCCGGGCGACCTCGCGTGGACCGTCGCTCGGCGCGCGCGCAGTGAGCTCGCCTGCTGCAAGTCGTGCGGCGGCCTGTTCGAGGGAGTGAACGCGACGTGTGATCGACTGACCCAGCAACAGCGCCGCGACGAGCGCCGTCGACGCGGACGCCGCTGCGACCTCGAGCAGCTTGACGTCGTCGTGCATGTGAAACATGACGAGGCCGCCGAGCGTCACCGCCGCGAGCGGGAGTGCGACCGCGACTAGCGCAAGCGCGGCGACCTGGAGCCGCAGGGTGGGCAGCAAGCGCAGCGCGAAGGTGGCTGCGAGACCCGCGGCCAGCGTGCTCAGCGCGACGATGACGGCGAACTCGGTCATGGGTTGAATCGATAGCCGACGCCCCACACGGTCTCGAGGAAGCGCGGCCGCGACGGATCCTCCTCGATCTTCTCGCGCATGCGACGAATGTGAACGGTCACCGTGCCGGTGTCGAGCGCGTTCGTGTATCCCCAGACGCCGTCCATCAGCTGCTCGCGGGAGAAGACGCGGCGCGGATGCGACAGGAGGAACCAGAGCAGATCGAACTCCTTGGCGGTCAGCTTGAGCAGCTCGCCGTCGCGCCGAACTTCGCGGGCGGCCTCATCGACCTCGAACTCACCGAAGACGACGCGCTCGGTCTCGGCAGGAGACGGACGGCTTCGGCGGAGGACGTTGCGAACACGGACTGCGAGCTCGCGCGGGGAGAAAGGCTTGGTCACGTAGTCGTCTGCGCCGAGCTCGAGGCCGACGATCCGATCGGTCTCGTGCCCGCGTGCGGTCAGCATGATCACGGGTAGCTCTGACCGTGAGCGGATCCAGCGGCACAGCTCGAAGCCGTCGGTGCCGGGCAGCATCACGTCCAGCACGACGAGCTCCGGGCTCTCGGCCTCGAGGATCTCTCGCGCCTCGTCGCCGGTTGCCGCCTCGCGCGTTTCGTAGCCGTCACGGCGCAGGTAGCGGACGACGATGTCGCGGACGATCGCCTCGTCGTCGACGACCAGAACGGTTGGCATGAACACATTCTGGCCGTAACGAGACTTTCTCGATCGAGAATTCAGAAATCCGTAAGGGATGAAGGGCCGGCACGGTGAGCGTCGCGCCGGCCCTGAGCCTGTCTTAGGAGTGTGGGACGCGAATCACGGGGCACACGAAGCTCTTGATCACCCCGATGTCCGTCGCCGCGCCTCCTGCGATGGCCGCGGCCACCTCCTCGTCGCTGTCCAAGTCTCCGCTGTCGTTCGTGTCGTACTGCGCGACTGCAGCGGCGTAGTTCGCGAACTCCAGTCCGTGCACCTTCCAGCGGCCGCCGTTGTAGCCGGAGTCGCCCGGGGCGGCCGTGGCGACGTTCGGCTGCAGACCGAAGAACTGGTAGATCGTGTCGAAGCTCGAGGCGGGCGCACCGGTCTTCGAGAGATCCGTGGGCGTGTTGACCGTGCGGTACAGCCGGCCGTCGACGTAGAACGCCGGACCGGTCACGCCACCCGATCCGCCGGCCGTCGCTGCCCCCGCGAACGCAACGACCGCGAGCCCTGAAGCGAGTGTTGCCAGTAGGAGACTCCTCATCGTTTTCCTCCTCTGTTCGTTGTGATGCTCGAATTCGGAGAGCCGGATCAGGGTGGCAGCGAAAGCTTGCGCAGCCCTTTCGCGCGGATTACGACGATCTAAAATCTTCAGCCGAGGCCGTGATGCTTAGCACTGTCCGGGTGTGCTGCTGATTGACGTTGGTTGTGTTGTGCGAGTCGCTGCCACTGGACGTTCCCCTGGCCATCCACTTTGAGGATCAACGCGCTCACCGCGCCTGTGTTCTGACTGCTGTCGTAGGTGCTTCCCGCCGCGACGAAGCCACCGTCGCTGGTCTGCCTGATCGCATTGCTGGCGGTCGCGATCCCTCGTATCAAGTAGAGAGTCTCCGGGTAGACGGTTGGCGGCAGGCCGCATGCGTACTCAGGACTCGCTGCTCACGGAAGGCGGGCGCCTTGAGAACAGCTACGAACTCGCACGCGCCGGCGAGGCGCTCGCGGCGTTCCGATCGACGCACACGCAAGGCAAGCTCAGCATCACGATCAACTAGGGCGGCGACTCCTCGCTCTGTGACCGTGTGTGGGTTCGCCCCGCACACTGAACCACGTGACGGTGGAGACGCGCACCGTCACGGGAAACGGACGCGGCAACTAGTGCAGTCCGAGAAACCCGACCCGCCCGAGACCGCCCAACGCATCGGCCGAGACCTTAGTGCCGAGTTACGGTGGCTAGCCGTACCCCAGGACGCGGGCTGCCTCCATCGTCACGAGCCCCGATTCGAGCCAAGCTCGGGTTGCAACGAGACGAAAGGAGCAGCAATGCAGTCCGAAACACCACATAAGAGCACCGGCCTCCTGGTCGGCGCCTGGGTCGCCGCGTTGATCGGTGCGATCGTCCTCGCCGCAGGCGGGACGGGGATCTGGGCCGACACGCAGCGGGACACCAACGGCTACTTCTCTGCGAGCGCGCACCAGTACCAGAGCGGGACGCGGGCGATCGCGACCGAGAGCATCACCGTCGGCAGCGCCGTCCCGACGTGGCTTGCCGGGAACGTCCGGCTCGACGTGTCCGGCGACAAGCCGGTATTCGTCGGGATCGCACGGAAGGCCACGGTCGACGCGTACCTCGCGGGGGTCGCGCACGCCGAGGCAACCGACCTCGACCTCGATCCGTTCAAGGTCACGTACGTGGACCACGCGGGGGCCGCCGACCCGGGACGGCCCGCCGACCAGCCCTTCTGGGAGGCGACCTCCTCGGGAACGACGGCACCGCTCACTTGGAAGCTCGGGTCCGGGAAGTGGTCGATCGTCGTCATGAACACGGACGGCTCGCCTGACGTGTCGGCGTCGATCGCCGTCGGCGTCAAGGTCCCGGCGCTCCTCTGGGCCGGAATCGGCCTCGCGGCGTTCGGCGGCGCCCTCCTCGCAGCCGCCAGCCTGATGTTCCGCACCCGCTCGAGGTCCTACCGTCGCGCGACGACGGCGGCTGCGTTGGCGGGCTGAGACGCAGGCTTCGCCGGCGGTTTCGAGTCGGCCAGGATCGCAGCGAGCAAGAGGGTCGAGACCGCAACGGTCGCCTCGCCGAGGAGGCTTCAGGCGAGGCGGCCCGCGACCGCGCGGTGGTCGAGCCGCGGCCTGAACTCTCGCTTGTTGTAACGGCGCTGGTCACGCTGGTGGCGTTTGCTGCGGAGATCGCGCTGCTGGCGCGCGGTTGGCGACTGAAGCCGTAGCGTCGCGGATGAGTACGCGAGCCGCCGTCGTCAGCCGACATCACGGCACGGTCTCGGCCTCCGAAGCTGCCTCGTATCCGTACGCTTAAGGCGGTTGGCTCGTCGTCGTCTTGCCGTACGATCGCCGCGGTGGCATACGACGATGAGCTTGCGGGTCGCATACGCGAATTGCTCGCCGGTGAGTCCGGTTTGACCGAGAAGAAGATGTTCGGCGGGCTCGCGTTTTTGATTGGCGGCAACATGGCCGTGGCAGCAAGCGGCCAAGGCGGAGTATTGGTACGCGTCGACCCGGCGCAGTCAGACACGCTCGTAGCGACGACAGGCGCTCGCCTCATGGAAATGCGCGGTCGGTCGATGCAGGGATGGCTGAGAGTCGACCCGGAAGACCTTCGCACCAAACGCCAGCTCGCCAAATGGGTCCGAATCGGCACGGCGTACGCCCGCTCGCTACCCGCGAAGCGATGAACGATCCGAACAGCCTCCTCAGCTTGGCGTCGATGCCGACGCGGCAAGAGTCGCGAGATCCGATCGGTCTTTCGCGGCGACGCGTGGGTCGTCGTGTAGCTCCGACTTGTCGGCCTTGAGCGCGCGAAGGCCGATCACTCGGGCGCGAACGCCTCGTAGCTCCGTGACGTCGTCGCCGAACGATCCTTCGGGCCATGTACCGCGGCCTTCCCTGAGCGGCGTATAGATGCCTCCGGTTGTGTCGCGCGCGATGAAGGCGAGCTCGAGCCGGACGTCATCGCGTTCGTACCCGGTGTAGCCGTCCTCGCCTTCCTCAGGTGCGTGACTCCAGCCGTTGGTTGTGAGCAAAGCCGCGATTCGGTCGTGATCCTTCAACCAGACGGCCAGATCGATGTCGTCGTGTGGTCGACTCACCTTCTTCGCGTGAAAGTCGACAGCCCAGCCGCCGAACAGCCAGTACTCGATCCCGTGCGCGTCGAGGAGCTCGTGAATCGACACGAGCGCAGCGAGCTGGGCGTCTCTGCGCACGCGCCGAGTGTTGCAAAGGCCGGTCCCAGCCGGTCTGCAACCAGCGGGTGCGCCGATGACTTCGGTGGGCCAGCCTGGTCTGATGGGATGACGCAGTGCACCGACCATTCCGTGGAGGAGAAACCATGAGGAAGATCACCGCAGGCCTGTTCATCTCGCTCGACGGCGTCGTGGAGGCGCCCGATCAGTGGCACTTCCCGTACTTCAACGAGGAGATGGGCGCGGCCGTCGACGCGACCTTCGGCGCCGCCGACACCATGCTTTTCGGCCGCAAGACCTACGACAGCTTCGCCGGGGCCTGGCCCGAGCGCGAGGCGGCCGGCGGCGAGGATGCCGGCTTCGCCAAGGCGCTCGGCGACGTCCGCAAGATCGTCGTGTCGAATCAGAAGCTCGAGTTCACATGGCGGAACTCCGAACAGCTCGAGGGCGAGCTCGTCGAGGCCGTAACCGCCCTGAAGAACGAGCCGGGCGCGAACATCGCGCTGAGCGGCTCGGTCTCGGTCGTCCGCCAGCTGCTGGCCGCCGGTCTTCTGGACGAGCTGCACCTGTTGGTGCACCCGATCGCCGTTCGCAAGGGCATGCGGCTGTTCGACGAGCGCGAGACCCCGATCCCGCTGAGGCTGATCTCGTCCGAGACCTTCAAGACCGGCGTCCTGAACCTCGTCTACGCGCCGGTCGAGTCGACCCGCGACGCGACATACGAGGACGCCAAGGTCCACCTGGCCCAACCTGAGCGGTAGGGCCGCCGACCTGCCGGGCGCCGTGCCCTTACGCCGGCACGTCCTCTTCGTGCTTCGCGGCGGGCTCGGGCTGCTCGCCCGGCGCAGCCTCGCTGATGCGGAGCACGACGTTGCCCGTCTTCTGGCCGGTCTCGACGTAGCGGTTCGCTTCGACGACTTCGTCGAGCGCGTACCTCCGGTCGATCACAGGCCGGTATTTGCCCGTGTCGACGAGCTCATTGACGAGGAGGAGGTCCTCCTTGCGATAGCGGCCGACGCCGAGCGCCGCACGCCTGCTCCCGGTGAACCGTGTGACGAGAGCGAGGAGCGGCACGTGGTACATGAATCCGAGGTCGACCGAGATGTAGATCCCGCCGGGCTTCAGCGAGCGCCGGCAGCGGCGGAACGAGTGCTTGCCGACCGCGTCGAAGATCATGTCGTACGTCTGGCCGTTCTTCGTGAAGTCCTCGCGAAAGCGATCGAGGACGTCCCGTGCCCCCAGCGACCGCATGAGCTCGACGTCTTTCGTGTCGCAAACTGCCGTCACCTCGGCCTCGAAGTGGTGCGTGAGTAGCTGGACCGCGGCCGTTCCGATGGAGCCCGCGGCGCCGTAGACGAGGACGCGCTTTCCCCGCAGCGGATACGCCGGTCGCAGGCAGGTCAGCGCCAGCAGCGAGCCGTCGGGGACGGCCGCCGCCTCCTCATACGTCAACCCTGTCGGCTTCTGAGCGATCGCGCCGCTCTCACGCGCGGCCACGTACTCCGCGTTCGCGCCGCCCTCGATGCCGAACACCTCGTCGCCGACCCTGAAGTCGGTCACGCCCGCCCCGACGTCCTCGACGCGGCCCGCGAACTCCGAACCGGCGATCGTCCGCCTCGGGCGGCGAATCCCGGTGAAGAGACGGGTGAACCGGTACTCGGCGCTGCGCACGCCCATGGCGTCGCCGCGGGTAACCGTCGAGGCGTGCACCCTGACGAGCACCTCGTCGTCGTTCGGCACGGGCCGCTCGACTTCGGCGACGCGCAGCACCTCCGGAGGTCCGTACCGATCGTGGACGACTGCTCTCATTCGGTCACTTCCTCTCCGGCTGGATGCGATGGATGGGTGTGCCGTGCTTCCAAGCCCGCCCGGCGCGGTAAAGCTCAGCGGGCCTTCCGCCGCCCGGCCCGGGTCGCGCCGTGCGGCCGGTCGGGATCACCCAACCGTCCTCGCCCACGAGGCTGCGGCGGAAGTTCGCGGCGTCGAGCTGCACGCCCCAGATCGCCTCGTACACCGCTCGCAGCTCGGCCATCGTGAAGGTCGTGCCGACAAAGGCCGTGGCGATGCCCGAGACCTCGAGCTCGACGCGGACGCGCTCGACTGCGTCGCGGACGATTCGCAGGTGGTCGAACGCGAGCTCGGTCCTCTCCTCGAGGATGTCCGAGGCGGGGACGAGCGCTGCGTGTGCCGCGTCGGTGCCGGCGACGATCGCCCCCACGTCGCGAAGGACGGCGAGGTACGCGACGGTGACGACGTTCATGCGCGGGTCGCGTCCGGGATCGCCGTAGGCGCCGTACTGGGTCAGCAGGCTCGGGACGTCGACGCCGGTCTCCTCGGAGAGCTCGCGTCTCGCCGCCTCGTTCAGCGTCTCTTCAGGACGCTTGAACCCACCGGGAATCGCCCACATGCCCTTGAACGGCTCCTGCCCCCGCCGGACGAGAAGAACGTGGAGTACGCCCTCGGCCATGGTCAGGATGACCACGTCCACCGTGACGGCGAAGGCCGGGAACTTGCTCGGGTCGTACCGGTGGACGCTCGCCTCCCGCGTTCTTGTCGCCATGACTCTTACCCTCGCACACGGTTTAAGTCGTGTCAACCAAAACGCCCAGGAACGCGGGCGGGCTGCGGCTCTCAGGGATGTCCCGGCGAGCCGCGCGCGTCAACTCGGCCGATGGAGGCTTGTGCCCGAGTTCTAGTCGAAGCGGCCGATGCGGAGCTTGCGCGGCGCCAGTGGGGTACCCACCTGAAGCGGCTCGCGGAGGACGGTTCCGCAACGGATCTCAGCGCATCTTCGCGCGCGTGCTGGCGAGTTCGGTGTAGGGGAGTCCGGGGTCCTCGGCGAGGTCGGGGTGGATGAGGAACGCGAGCTGGGCGACGCCATCGGCGACGCGTGGCGCGGCCCGGGCGTAGTAGGCGTTGGAGTCGACGGCGACTGCGCGACACTCGAAATCGAGCGGCGAGGCCTCGTGTGCGCCGCGTTCGTTGTCGAAGCCGCAGGGGGCGACGACGACGAGCTCCGGCCGCAGCTCACGGACCGCTTCCCACGAGGTCGGATAGGACGGGGCACCGGCTCGCCCGAGCACGTCCCGGCCTCCGGCCAGGGCAACCATCTCCGGGATCCAGTGGCCGGCCGCGTAGGGCGGATCGAGCCACTCGGCAACGAACACGGGCGGCGTCGGCGCCCCGGCCACCTGCGCGTGCGCGGTGGCGATCGTCGCCTTCATCCAGTCGACAACAGCGAGGCCGCGTGCGGTCGCGCCGAGCAGCTCGGCGAGATCGAGCACGCGCTGTTCGATCTCGGCAATTGTGTGCGCGTCGAGCGCGACGACCTCGGCGCTGGTCGCGCACAGCTGGCCGACGGTGTCGGCGGACTGCGCAGACGGAGCAGAGGTTCTGGGTGAGGATCAGGTCCGGCTCGAGTTGTTCGAGCAGATTGCGGTCGATCGCGTAGAGCGGGCGGCCGTCGGAGATTGTCTCACGCACGGCCTGCTCGATCTCGAGGCTGGAGAGCCGGTTCGTGTCGACGCGCGACGCGGTCACGACGGGAAGCTCGCGCACGCGCGGCGGCCAGTCGCACTCCTCGGAGACGGCAACGAGCGAGTCGGCGAGGCCGAGCGAGGCGACGATCTCGGTCGCGCTAGGTAGCAGCGAGCAGATGCGCATCGCGCACCTCAGTGCGGGATCAGGTCGCAGAAGACGAAGCCGTCCCGTTCGACAACCTCGCCGTTTGCGCAAATGATCGGCGCAGCGAAGATCGGGCCGGCGTGGACGAAGGTGTGGAACTCGCCGTTCTCGCCGCAGGGGTCGACGCCGGCCGGCAGCTCGGCTAGCAGCTGCTTGTCGTAGCGGCGCCCGGCGAAGGTGCGGTCGAGCGCGCGCAGGTCGACGCAGACGAGCGTCGCCTCGAAGCCCGCGTCGAGGAACTCGCGCGCGAGCGTGCTTGTGTCCTGTCCCCAGAGCGGGAACACACCGCGCTTACCCGCGGCGGCGAGCCGTTGTTCGCGGTAGGCGCGGACGTCCTCGAGGAAGAGGTCGCCGAAGGCGACGGCGTCGACGCCGGACAACGGCGACGCCGCGAACGCCTGCGCCATACGCGCCTCGTAGACGTCGTTGACGCAGGCCGCGGGGATGAGGATCTCGACGAGCGGCAGGCCGAGGGCTCGAGCCTGCCGCGCGAGGAGCTCCCGGCGGACGCCGTGCATGCTGATCCGGTCGTAGCTTTCGGTGACGGTCGTGATCAGCGCTTCAGGCTCGAGCTGCTCGCCGCGCAGCCTCGAGAGGGCGAGCGCCGAGTCCTTGCCACCGCTCCACGAGAGCGCGAGCGACGGCCGGGGTCGCGCGTCGACTGAGTGTCCGCTTATGAAAACCCTCCGCGTTCGACGGAGGAGGAGGCCCGGCGGCGAGCCGCGCGAACTGCCCTTCCTCCGAGGGCTGGCGTTCGTTCGGCGCAAGCGGTCGACCTGGCTCGCCCCCTGAGGGGCATCGCAGTTGCGGGACAGCGCCGGATTCGCACCGGACTTCGCCGCCTACACCGGCCGGGAGATATGTGCCCGACAGTCGCGAGCATACGTCATCGCCCTGACACCACAGGAGCCCCGCTGGAGCCGGAGGATTCTAGCCCCGAAGCGTTATAGGATCGCGCGCGGTGGGAATCGAGCGCTTCGATCGCGTCCCGCTCCTCTTCGGACAGTCACCAGTCCATCGACTCGAGCGGCTGAGCGAGCATCTCGGTGGCGCCGTCGACATCTGGGCGAAGCGGGAGGACTGCAACTCGGGCCTGGCGTACGGCGGCAACAAGGTGCGCAAGCTCGAGTACCTCGCCGCAGACGCCCTCGCGCAGGGGTGCGACACGCTCGTCTCGATCGGCGGCGTGCAGTCGAACCACACCCGTCAGGTCGCGGCCGTCGCGGCACGACTTGGCCTTCGTTGCGTCCTCGTGCAGGAGCGCTGGGTGGAATGGCCGGACGTCGTCTACGACAAGGTCGGCAACGTCCTCCTCTCGCGGATCATGGGTGCGGACGTGCGGCTCGATCCGTCCGGCTTCGACATCGGGATCCGGGCGAGCTGGGAGGACGCACTCGCCTCGGTCGAGGAGAGCGGCGGCAAGCCATATGCGATTCCGGCCGGCGCCTCCGACCACCCGCTCGGTGGGCTCGGGTTCGCGCGCTGGGCCAACGAGGTGGCCGCGCAGGAGCGCGAGCTCAGCGTCTTTTTCGACACCGTCGTCGTCTGCTCCGTGACCGGATCGACGCAGGCGGGGATGGTGGCTGGATTCGCCGCACAGGAGACCGACCGTGCCGTGCTCGGGATCGACGGGGCCGCGACCGTCGTGCAGACGTGGGCTCAGATCGCACGCATCGCAAGGGCCACGGCCGAGGCCATCGAGCTCGGTCGCGAGCTCGACGACTCGGAGATCGTCCTCCTCGATGAGTGGCACGCAGGCACGTACGGCATCCCGGACGAGAAGACGATCGACGCTATTCGTCTGTGCGCCCGCCTGGAAGGGGTGCTCACCGATCCCGTGTACGAGGGCAAATCGATGGCTGCGCTGATCGACCTCGTTCGGTCGGGGCGGATCGCACCGGGGTCGCGAGTGCTCTACGCGCATCTGGGCGGTCAGCCTGCGCTGAACGCCTACGCCGCAGTGTTCTGAAGTTGACCTGTTCGCGCCGCGGTTAGGACGCAGGCGCGGCGTTGTACTCCTCGTCGGTGACATGCTCGCCCCAGGTCGCGCTGTTCCCTTCGTCGTCGACCTCGAGCATCGTGAGGTGCGTCATGAAGCGGTTGGGGGCGGCGCCGTGCCAATGGTCTTCGCCGGGCTCGAAGAACACACGGTCGCCTGGACGGATGACTTCGATCGGGCCGCCGCGTCGTTGGGCGCGGCCGACGCCCTCGATGACATAGATGGTCTGCCCGTTGGGATGGGTGTGCCAGGCGGTGCGGGCGCGCGGTGTGAAGTGGACGCTGCTCGCGCTCACCCGCGACTGCTCCGACGGCGTCGCGACCGTGTCGATGTAGACCCTGCCGGTGAACCACTCGCTCGGCCCGGCGTTCGTGTCGATGGAGTTTCTTGTGATGTGCATGGTGTTCTCCCGATCGTCTCGTTAACGCGGCACGAGCTTGAGCGTGGCGGCTCGCGCGTTCGGACTGACGACGCTCCCGACGATGCTTTCCGCATACCGGTGGTACTTCGCACGGTACGCGGCGTCGATCTCGTCGTTCATGTCGTCCGTTTCGACGAGGAGAACGTCCCTGCCGACGCCGCCGGCTTCGATGTGAGCTTCGTGGCGCGCCTGGGCGCCGCGGAACCAGGAAGACGTGCGCCCGTTGACGGAACGGACGTAGAGGTCGTCGCCGTGGCGGACGACCCAGATCGTCACCGGGTTCCGCAGCGTCCCGTCGCGTCTGCGCGACGCGATCTCGAGCTCTTCGGCTGCGCCGATCCGGCTGAGCTCGTTGTCAGTCCACCCGCTCATCAGAAGTCGATCATCACCTTGATCGCCTCGCGGTCGTTCATCGCTCGATAGCCGTCGGGAACTTCCTCCAGATCGATGACCCGGTCGAAGACGCGGCCGGGGTCGATCTTCCCTTCGAGGACGTCCGGCAGAAGCCCCTCGATGTACGCCCTAGCCGGGGCGGGTCCGCCGGCGATGCTGATGTTGTCGTAGAAGGTGGTCATGGTCGATTGGATCTGCTCATGCTGCGGCAGGCCTACCCTGCCGACGGCGCCGCCCGGACGAGCGATGCCGAGAGCGGTCTCGACGGATAGTCCATGACCGACGCACTCGAGGACCGAATGCGCGCCGAAGCCGTTTGTGAGCTCGCGGACGCGCTCGACTGCCTCGTCGCCTCGGTCGCCCACGACGTCCGTTGCGCCGAACTCCTTTGCGAGCGCGATCCGGCCGGGGTGCCGGCCGAGGATGATGATCCGCTCCGCGCCAAGACGGCGGGCGGCGATTACGCCGCACAGCCCAACCGCGCCGTCGCCGACAACGGCCACAGTCTTTCCTGGGCCGACCCTGGCGGCCAGAGCCGCGTGGTGGCCTGTCGCCATCACGTCGGAGAGGGTGAGGAGCGACGGCATCAGCGCGTCGTCTTCGCCGACCGGCAGAACGACGAGCGTCCCGTCGGCTTGCGGAACACGCACCGCCTCGCCCTGCCCTCCGTCGATGCCGTCCCTGGCCCACCAGCCGCCGTGCAGGCACGAGGTCTGCAGTCCCTCCTGGCAGAAGACGCAGCTGCCGTCCGACCACGCGAAAGGTGCGACGACCGTGTCGCCGACCGTGACGGTGCGGACGTCGGCGCCGACGGCCTCGACGACGCCGATGAACTCGTGGCCCATGCGCTGACCGGTCTCGCTGGGCTCCATCTGGCTGTAGGGCCAGAGGTCGCTGCCGCAGATGCAGGCGCGGGCGACGCGGACGAGGGAGTCGGTCGGTTCGACGATGCGGGCGTCAGGCACGTTCTCGATGCGGACGTCGCCGGCGCCGTGCATGACAGTTGCGCGCATCGCGATCTACCTCGCGCTTCCAGCCGGCTCGAGCTCATCGAGAGCGAGTGACGTCGACAGGTCGCGGTAAGCGGCGATCTGCTCCTTCAGATCGGCGGCCTTCTGCTCGGCGACCGCTACCGCGTCAGCGCCGGCCACGAACCGCAACGGCGGCTGCTCGTGATCGGCGATCGTCACCAGCGCGTGGCCGAGCTTGGCAGGATCGCCCGACTGCCGGCCGTTCTGCGCCCTCCACCACTTCAGCTGCTCCGCGGTGCGGTCGGCATAGTCCTGCATCGACAGGTCGCCGTAGGAGACCGACGCATCCTCGAGCAGTTCGGTGCGGAAGAAACCCGGCTCGACGATCGTGGTCTGGATACCGAACGGCGCGACCTCGGGCTGCAGCGACTCCATCCAGCCTTCGAGCCCGAACTTCGAGGCGGCATAGGCGGAGGTGAACTCCCAGCCGACAATTCCCGCGGTCGACGAGATCGAGATGATGTGGCCGGAGCGCTGCTTGCGCATGACCGGCAGCACGGCGCGCGCGACATTCAACGGGCCAAGCAGGTTGGTAGCGAGCTGCCGCTCGAACGCCTCCGGGCTGATCTCCTCGAAGTAGCCCATCTGCGAGTTCGCGGCGTTGTTGACCAGCACGTCGATGCGCCCGAAGCGGTCGACGGCGGCCTGCACCGCTGCCTCGGCCTCGGTGCGGCTGGTGATGTCGAGCTTGACGACCAGCAGGTCGTCCGCCTCGCCGACAGCCTTCGCCGCGGCGTCGGTGTTGCGGCTGGTAGCGACGACGGCGTCGCCGGCGGCGAGCGCCGCCTTCGCGATCTCGACGCCCATACCGCGGCCGGCGCCCGTGATGAACCAAACCTTCTTCTCAGTCATGTACTTCAAGTCCTTTCGTTCAATCGGCTTTCTGCGTGCACTGAAGCACGGGGGACGCGAGCGGTGACCGACCCTGTTGATCCGGGTACTGGCAGGCCCCCTCAGATCCGTCGGTGCCGAGTTACCCTCGTCCTGTGGACGCCAGGAGTGAGATCCGCGAGTTCCTGACCTCGAGGCGCGCGAAGATCACGCCCGAGCAGGCGGGCCTGCGCACGTACGGCGGTCAGCGTCGCGTTCCGGGACTCCGTCGGGAAGAGGTCTCGCTTCTCGCCGGGGTGAGCGTCGACTACTACACGCGCCTCGAGCGCGGCAACGCGAGCGGAGTCTCCGAAAGTGTTCTGGAGGCGCTCGCGCGTGCGCTTCAGCTCGACGAGGCCGAGCGCGCACACCTCTTCGACCTCGCGCGCGCAGCGGGCTCGACGCCGCGACGGCGTCGCCGCCCGGCACCGCAGCGGGTGCGGCCGAGCGTGCAGCGCATCCTCGACACGATCACCGGTGCGCCGGCGTTCGTGCGCAACGGGCGCTTGGACATCCTTGCCGCCAATCGCCTTGGGCGCGCCTTCTACTCGCAGCACTTCGACAGTCCACACGGGCCTGCGAACGGGGCGCGCTTCATCTTCCTCGACCCGCGCGCGACCGATTTTTACGTCGATTGGGAGCAGGTCGCGACCGACGCCGTCGCGATCCTGCGCTCCGAGGCCGGGCGCGACCCGTTCGACCGGGACCTCTCAGACCTTGTGGGAGAGCTCTCAACGCGGAGCGAGACGTTCCGCACCCGCTGGGCCGCGCACAACGTCCGTTTCCACGACACCGGCTCGAAGCGTTTCCATCACCCGGTCGTCGGCGACCTTGCCCTTACGTTCGAAACGATGCAGCTAGCCGCCGATGCGGGCCTGATGCTGTTCGTCTACACCGCCGAACCCGGCTCGAAGTCCGAGGAGGCACTCAACCTCCTCGCGAGTTGGGCGGCCACGCTCGACGAGACTGAGCCGGCGAACGTGACAGAGCGATAACGCGAGGACCATCGCTCGCCAACTGTGCTTAGTACTCGTCGTGCCGGCGGATCCAGAGCTGGAACGCCTCGCCCTCGTCGCGGCCTTTCGGCACCCGGTCGAGGATCCCGTAGTAGCCCATCAGGAACTCGACGCCGCGAGCCCCGGTCGAATAGCTGTGGTAGACGGCGCCGTTATTCAGGACGAACGAGCTGAAGCCTTGGCTCTGGGTCAGGTACCCAACCGCCTCGGTGCCGCTGTCGCCGGCATTGCGGTCGGCGATCGGCGGCAGGGCCTCGAGTATCGGCGCGACCCACTCGCGCGTCTGCTCCTCGCTGCTCGAGTAACCGAGGTCGAAGTTGAACTCACTGTTGGCTGACGACACCCAGGGGAAACTCCAGCCCATGCGTCGCTTGTAGGTCTGCAACTTCTCGAGCGGGGCCTGCGACACGAAGAGCATGGTCACGTCGCGCGCGTTTAGGTGTGGGACGATGCCGTTGACTGCGTCCGCTAACGACGAGCAGGTCGTGCAGCCAGCCTCGTAGCTCGGGCCGAACATGAAGTGATAGACCACGAGCTGCGAGCGGCCGTCGAACAGTTCCGCCAGCGTGCGTGTGCCGTCGTCGGTGTCGAAGCGGTACTCCTTCTCGACCCGGACCCACGGAAGCTCCCGGCGCTGCCGCGCCAGCTCGTCGCCCAGCCTCGTGTGCTCCTTCTCGCGGGCGAGCAGCTGCTCGCGGGCAGCTGCCCACTCCTCGCGACTCACGACCTCGTGATTGTTCATCGTGCTCTACCTATAGACGAAACCCCGCAATCGCGGGGTTTCGACACTCGTTGAGGTGCCTGCGGCCTCGGCCGTCAGCGTGGACCTGCCGCTCGCGGAGGTGTGCGCTACGACCAGAACTCGTCCCAAGCGTGGAGGTCGAAGACGTACTCGCGACCGTCGAGGAACCGGCCGTCCTTGCTTTCGAAAACAATGCAAGCGTCGACATCGAGGCGCTTGCCCGCTCGCGTTCCGCTGTTGTGGTGCATTGCGACGACGCGGCCCTCGTCGCCTGCGAGCACGTGCTTCAACTCGGCACGGAGGGTTCCGTCAGTCCCTTGCCGGTATCGGCCGAACTGGGCGAAGACCGCGTTGCGCCCGACGGCATCGCCTGCGAGGGGGCTTTGCCCCGGCGTGTGCCATGAGGCGCTCTCGTCGATGATCTCGGTCAGCGCCTTCGTGTCGGCCGTGTTGAAGGCCTCGTAGCCGCGCCGGACGAGTGCGGCGTTCGGGTGCTCGGTGATGATGGTGTTCATCGCTCCTCCTTGGTTGCTTGCTTCGGTTGCTTGCTTCAGCCGTTGTCTGCGCTCTTGCCGAGAGACGGCTAGAAGTAGGAGACGTCGGCGGAAATTTTTGCGCGGGTGTGACATGAGCGGGCGCCCAGCACTCGGAAGCGCGTCTCCAGCTCAGTCTGGGCGGAGGGCAAGCGCCAGCGCGTCCTCGAGCGCGAGTGCGCGCCCCTCCGCGTACACCGCTGCGTAGGCGTCCTCGCCCAGCCTCGCCCGTAGCTCTGCCTCCGTCTCGTCGCGAACACGACCCTCCAACTGCACGAGGTCCGACGCCGTTTCCTCGCACAGCAGGTCCGCGCAGCCGAGCAAGCGCGCGGCGCGTGCCGGATCCTCGCGTGCGTACGCTGCCCCGAGACCGACGAATCCGTAGGTGAATCCCTCGACCTGCCCGATCTCACGCGCCGCAATCAGACCGTCGCGCAGCAGCGAGCGAGCGCGCTCGATGTCGCCGAGCATCAACGTCGTAAAGCCGAGATTCACGAACGCACGCGCGAGGCGGTCCTGATCCTGCCGCTCCCCGCCGATCGCCAGGCTCTCTTCGAAGAGCTCCAGCGCGCGCTCGTACTCGCCGCGGTTGAGCGCGATGTCGCCGAGGTTGTTCACGGCAATGCTGAGCAGCCAGGAGTCGCCCAGCTCGCGCGCAAGCTGCGCCGACTCCGCGTGGAGCTGCGCCGCGTGATCCCAGTCGCCGCGGTGGCTGGCGACGACCGCCGCGATGTGGACGCCGAGGGCCCTCACCCGGGTGGAATCTGTCTCCGCGGCAAGGGCGAGGAGCTCCTCCGCCGCGGCGCGGCCCCGCTCGAGGTCACCCTGCCAGACGGCGAGCAGGCCGGCGCCCCAGAGCGCGTCGAAGCGAAGGTGTGGATCGCTCTCCGTGCCGGCTGCAAGAGCCGATTCGAGCCAGCGGCGGCCCTCGCTCCAGTAGCCTCGCGTCAGCCAGAAGAGCCAGACCGCGCCGCCGAGCCGAAGTGCGACGTCGGTGCGTCCGTGCTCGAGCGGGTCGCCGAGCGCGGCACGGATGTTGTCGTGCTCCGCTTCGAGCCGGTCGAACCAGATCGACGAGCTCCAGGCCTGCAGCTCGGGCTTCGCCAGCTCCGCGAGCTCGAGGAAGTACGCGGTGTGCCGATGCCGGAGGTCCTCGCCGCCGCCGGTTTCCTCGAGTCGCTCGAGCGCGAACTCGCGAATCGTCTCCAGCAGCCAGAAGCGGCCGTCCGCGAACCGGATCAGGCTCTTGTCGACCAGCGACTGCAGCGTGTCCAGGTCTGCCTCTGCGACGTCTGCTGCGGCTTCGAGCGCGCAGCCGCCGGCGAAGACGGAGAGCCGGGCAAAGAGCCGCCGCTCCTTTTCGGTGAGGAGCTCGTAGCTCCATTCGATCGTCGCCCGCAGCGTCTGTTGGCGCGACTCGGAATCGCGGCCGCCCTTCAGCAGATCGAGCCGCTGCGAAAGACGCTCCAGGATCTGGGCCGGGGAGAGCACGCTCGTCCGGGCCGCGGCCAGCTCGACCGCGAGCGGCAGGTTGTCCAGCCGGCGGCACAGCTCGGCCACGTCGTCGCTCCGACCCACCTGTGAGCGGGCGCAGAAGAGCTCGACCGCCTCGGGCCGCGCCAGCGGCGGCACCGGGTACTCGACCTCGCCCCGGATGCGCAACAGCTCCCTGCTCGTGACCAAGAGGCGGAGGTTCGGGCAGGACTCGAGCAGCGAAGCGAGCTCCGGCGCGGCCTCCACCACCTGCTCGAAGTTGTCCAGCAGCAAGAGCAGCTCGCGCTCGCCGACGTGCTCGGCCAGGCCGTCCTTGGCCCCCAAGGTTTGGGCGACCGTTTCGGCGACCAGCGCCGGCTCGCGCAGAGCGGCGAGCCCGATCCAGAAGACGCCGTTCCTGAACTCCGGCACCAGCTCGGCCGCCGACTCGACCGCCAGCCGCGTCTTCCCCGAACCGCCCGGGCCGGACAGCGTCACCAGTCGCGCGCCGTCCTGCAGCAGCCCGACCACGTCCGACACCTCCCGCTCCCGGCCCACGAACGACGACGCCGGCCGCGGCAGATTCGTGTTCGAGATCGTC
>WNGF01005232.1_pt1 | contig 19416 bp, 18 predicted proteins | sample 5400641 | NCBI WGS metagenome assembly WNGF01 (sample SAMN13153371, study PRJNA577476) | soil metagenome | isolation source: 80 cm soil or saprolite under grassland replicate 2 | place: USA:California | collected 2016-06-15
AGGTACTCCGACGGCGTGTACTCCGCGTCGAAGTGGCCGCCCAACCAGCACATGTGCATGCACCACGAGCTCAGCTACGTGCTCGAGTTTCCTTCCCTCATGCTGTTCGCATGCCTGATTGCGCCGACTGACCGCGGCGAGACGCCCTTGGCCGACTCGCCGGCCGTACTTCACGCGCTGCCCCGCGAGTTGGTCGAGCGCTTTGAGCGGGTGGGCTGGCTGCTCATCCGCAACTACAACGGCGAAATTGGGGCGTCGATCGCTGAAGCTTTCGGCACCGACGACCGTGGCGCCGTCGAGAGTTACTGCCGTGCGAACGCGATCCAGTTCGAGTGGCAGCCCGACGGTGCGCTGCGCACCTGGCAGCGCCGCAGCGCCGTCGTGCGTCACCCGCTCACCGGGCAGCAGTGCTGGTTCAACCAAATCGCATTCCTCAACGAATGGACGATGGACCCGGAGGTGCGCGAGTACCTGGTGGACATCTACGGCGAGGACGGGCTGCCGTTCAATACGCGCTTCGGCAATGGCGACCCGATCGGCGCGGACGTCGTGCAGTTGCTCGACGAGGCCTACGAGGCAAACACCACACGCGGGGGATGGCAGGCCGGCGACCTGCTACTGGTGGACAACATCCGCACCGCGCACGCGCGAGAATCCTTCGAGGGACCCCGCGAGGTCGTTGTCGCGATGGCCGACGCCGTGCACCTGGCCGATTGCTCGCCGACGATCGAAGTGACCGCCGACTAACGACGATCCCGATGTCTCTCAGCCCGTCACTACCGAACTCTTTTCAACTGGCGTCGGACGAAGTTCATAGCTGGTGCGCCAGTCTCGATGTTCCGCCCGAAACATCGGCCCGCCTCTATGCGACACTGACGCCTGACGAACGTGCCCGGAGCGCACGTTTTCAATTCGAGCGCGATCAGCAGCGTTTCATTGTCGCGCGCGGAGTACTGCGTGATCTCTTAGGGCGCTATCTCCAGATCCAACCCGGCAAAATCGGCTTTGTTTACAACGCATTCGGCAAGCCTGATCTCAGCCCTGAGTTCGGCAGCCGGCTCAAATTCAATCTCTCTCACTCGGCCGGTCTTGCCCTCATCGCCATCGCCACTGCCTCCGACGTCGGCGTTGATCTCGAATACATCCGGGGGCAACCTGATTACGCCGATATCGCGCGGCGTTTCTTCTCAGCAGATGAAGTTGACTATTTAAATGCTCTCCCGAGCCATCTCTACGCCAAGGCCTTTTTCAGTTGTTGGACAAAGAAGGAGGCTTGCCTTAAAGCCTGTGGCGAGGGTCTCGCGATACCGTTGAATAGTTTTTCCGTTCCCCTGACAACTGATGCTGCGCATACTCCTGTAGAACTTTCTGTTGCCTCGAAGGCTATCGTTGCAGCCAGGCGTTGGTCGCTCTATACCCTCCGACCTGCTCCGGGCTATGCCGGGGCACTGGCAGTTGAGGGAACTGGCTGGCGCTTACGTCTATGCCAATGGAAGGTGCCTCATGAACCAGCTCCGACAGTCGAATGGGCTCATCGAGACCCGAATGAGAAACGTTTTATTCGTTCTGTTGGCCCCGACCATGCTCGCTGTCGCCGCAGGCGTAGAACCACCGAGTGCCGGCAAACCGGCAGTTGACAAGAGCGTGTTCAATCTTTTCAACCCCACGCCCACGGAGTATCTTCGCGCGATGGACAGGGATGGTCCCGGCAGCACCGAAAGCCCCTATACCGTGGATGCCGGCCATTTTCAGGTCGAGATGACGCTGCTCGATTACACGCACGATCGGGAGTCATTCGACGGGATGACGCAACGATTCGAGGAGTGGGAGATCGCGTCGATGAATTTGAAGCTTGGGCTGCTCAACCAACTCGACGCCCAGCTCGTGCTGGAGCCTTACAATTTGCTTTACGAGCGCGAGGACGGCAACCGGGTGACGCGGCGCGGCTTTGGCGACACCACGTTCCGACTCAAATACAACTTCTGGGGCAATGATGGCGGGCGCACGGCGTTCGCAGCGACGCCATACGTGAAGTTTCCCACAAGCCAAGAGGGCATCGGCAACCGCGGAGTGGAAGGGGGCCTCGTCCTGCCGCTGGAAGTGGAACTGCCTTCGGACTTTTGGCTGGGATGGACGGCCCGATTCGACGCCGTGCGGAATGAAGGTGAATCCGGCTACCACGCGGAGTTCGTCAACAGCGTCGAATTCGGCCACGACCTGTTCGGGAATCTCTCCGGCTACCTCGAGTTCTTCAGCGCCGTGAGCACGGAGCGCGAAGCGGAGTGGGAGGGGACATTCGACCCGGGCTTGATCTACAACGTTACAGAGAACCTTCAGTTCAACGTCGGCCTGAACATCGGTGTAACCCGCTCGGCGGATGATTGGACTGCGTTTGTCGGGATGACGTGGCGGTATTAGTTGGCACGCAGGTGATTCTGATCCGTACTTACAAAAGTAAATGTCGTAAGCATCCTTCGGCTTGTCCCGGCCCGCGAGCGCGTAACCCTTCATCACAAGAAAATCGGCGACGGATGCCACACGAATGCTGACGCGATTCAGTCGCTCGTCTGGCATCCTCCCTTCGATTGTCACAATCGCGGGATCATCAAAGGCAAGTGCGCAGCCTTCGGCTTCCAAAACACGAAAACCCGGCACGCGCTTTGGCCGGTTCTTCTTCATCTTCGCGCCTTTAGGAGCGAGAAACTCGACATCCACGCGAATCGCTTCCCGGCCAATCTTAACTTCTTTGACCGTCGCTGTCCACCAACGACTTAATTGGTTGGCTCCAGAGGTAGGGCTCGAACCTACAACCCATCGGTTAACAGCCGATTGCTCTACCATTGAGCTACTCTGGAACCCAAACGGGCGGTCAATCTACAAATCGCCTTCCGCAGCGTCAACAGATGTTTTGCTCCACTCACGTCCGCTGGCAGCGCGGGCAATAAAACGTGCTGCGCGCCCCTTGAACAATTCGTCGAATCGGCGTTCGACAGACCGGACACGGCCGGCCCGCCCGATCATAGACCAGCAGTCGTTCCTCGTAATCGTCCGTCATCCCCTCCGCCCGGCCATAATAAAACAGCCCGTCCCGCGCGCCTTTTCCGGACCAGTCCAGGGAAACCGCGCTGCCAAATTGAATCGCGTCGGTCAGCGTCGCCCGCACACTATGCCAGAGATGCTCCGCTTGCGTCCGCGTCACTCTTTGCGCCGCAAGTCGCGGCGAGACGCCGGCGCGAAACAGCGCTTCGCTGGCATAAATATTTCCCACGCCGGCGACGAGCGATTGATCGAGCAGTTTGACCTTGATCGGTTGGGCCGACCGCTTCAACGCTCCGGCAAAATAGTCCGCAGTGAATTCCTCTCCCAAAGGTTCCGGTCCCAATCTCTCGAGCGGCGCGGTGTCGAGTCTCAGGGAACCGAAGCCGCGCAGGTCCTCAAAGATGAAGTCGGACTCTCCGATCGAGAAGACGACAGCGGCATGTTTGGCCAACGGCGCGGAGGCCGGTTGCAGGTACATCCGCCCGGTCATGCCGAGGTGACCGAGCAGAGGAAAAGCCGCGCGTTCGCGCGGACGCCGCAGCGCGAACAACAGGTATTTGCCGCGCCGGCTCAGGTCCACAAACCGCGCACCGCGCAAGGCGCATTTGAACTGCGCCGGAGACGCGGAGTGAATGAGCCGCGGGCGCCGGACTTGCACCTCCCGGATGGTCTGGTCCTTCAGCCGCGGCGCAAGAGAACGCGCCAGAACCTCGACTTCGGGCAGCTCCGGCATGCGCCCACGCTACTCAGGTGAAACAATTCCGTTCAATCTTTCGTTTCGCCTCACCCATACCGATAGGGCGCCGACAAGGTGAACGTGTTCGGCAAGTGCCGCACGGCCCGCACCCCGCCTTCGCGGAGCAGCACTTCCACGATGTCGAAGCGAATTTTCACAGCCGGCTGCTTGAGCAGCTTGAGGTAATCGAGCGCGGCCTGCGAAAGGAGTCGGCGTTTGCGGGCATTCACGGCGGCGGCCGGACGCGTCCATTCCTCGGACGAGCGCGTTTTGACTTCCACAAACACCAGGCAATCGCCGTCGCGAAAGACCAGGTCGATTTCGCCGCGCCGCGAGCGGAAATTGGCGGTGAGGAATTTCAGGCCGGCGCGACGCAGGTGGTTGCGGGCGGCCCGTTCACCCAGTTTGCCAAAGCGCAGATGTTCCGGCGCGTCGTCACCCGCCAATCCTGTTTTGATGCGCGTCCAGAGGTTCATTCATTCAGAACAATTCCGGCTGCGCCTGTTTCAACGGAGCAAAGCTGCGGCGATGAATGGGACACGGACCGTGCTCCGCCAGCGCGGCAAGGTGCCGCGCGGTGCCATAGCCTTTATGCTCGGCAAAACCGTAAACGGGAAATTGGCGGTCGTAACCGAGCATCAGGCGGTCCCGGGTCACCTTGGCCAGGACGCTCGCCGCGGCGATGGAAAAGCTGCGCGCGTCGCCTTTGACCAACGGCGTCTGCGGAAAGCGCAGCGATTTCACGCGCAGTCCGTCCACCAGCACGTGTTCCGGTTGCGGGCGCAGTTGCGCGAGCGCCTGATTCATCGCGCGATGGGTGGCCTGCAGAATGTTGATCGCATCAATGGTGTCAGCGCCCAGCGCGGCGATGGCAAACCGGGTGGCCTCGTTCGCGACCAGCAGCGCAAAGTATTTCTCCCGCTGCGCGGCGGTCAACTGCTTGGAATCGTTCAGTCCCTCCAGCCCGGCGGGAAGGCCGCGGGTAATCCAGCCGGCCGGCAATGACACGGCAGCAGCGACCACCGGCCCTGCAAGCGGGCCGCGTCCGGCTTCGTCCACGCCAGCGACCCGTTGGACACCGCGCCGCAGCAAATCGCGTTCAAACGCGAACCGGTCGGCGGGCTGCGGATCCAGTCTGGCCACAACAGGAAAATGACGGCCCGCGCGAAAAATGGAAACTGAAAATTGCGTGCGCCACGGTTGACAACCGTGGCAGCATTTCCCCATGAGCAAAATCGTGGGCATCGACCTGGGGACGACCAACTCGCTGGTTGCCACGGTGGACTCCGGCATCCCGCTGGTCATCGCCGACGCGGATGGCCGGCGGCTGACGCCCTCGGTGGTCCATTTCCCCTCTCCCGGCGCGGAACCCCTGGTTGGCCATGCGGCCAATCGCGTCCGCGTCCTCCGGCCCGCCGAAACGGTTTATTCGATCAAACGGTTCATCGGCCGTCGCGGCGGTGAAATTTCGCAGGAAGAAATGCTCGTGACCTATCCGACCCGAGGCGAAAACGCCGGACCGATAACAATCGGCATCCATGGAAGCGACCACACACCGGAGGAAATTTCCGCGGAAATATTGAAGAAGTTGAAACGCGACGCGGAGGCATTCTTCGGCGAGCCGGTGACGCGCGCGGTCATCACGGTGCCGGCCTACTTCAACGACGCGCAGCGGAACGCGACGAAAAAGGCGGGCGAACTGGCCGGATTGACCGTCGAGCGGATCGTGAATGAACCGACCGCCGCGGCGCTGGCCTACGGTCTGGACCGGCTCAAGGAGCGTTCGAAGATCGCGGTTTACGACCTGGGCGGCGGCACGTTCGACCTCTCCATTCTCGAATTGAACAACGGCGTGTTTCAAGTGCTGGCCACCAACGGCAACACGCGGCTGGGCGGCGATGACCTCGACAAGCGGATCATCGATTTCCTGGTGGAGAAAGTCAAAGCGGCAGGCGGGCCCGACTTGAACGCGAAATCCGACTTCCGAACTCCGAATTCCGAAATCCTTGTGATGCTTTCACGCATTCGTGAAGCGGCCGAACGGGCCAAAATCAGCCTGTCCGCTGAAACCGAGGCGGAAATCGCCCTGCCCTTTCTAACGCCCGGGTTCAGCTTCAATTGCAGGTTTTCACGGTCGGAACTCGAAGACCTGACCCGGGATATCATCGCCCGGACGCGCGCGCATTGCCTGCGTTCGCTGGCGGACGCGAACCTGGATCCGAAAGACCTCGACCAGGTCATCCTCGTGGGCGGACAGACGCGGATGCCGCTGGTCCGCCGATTTGTTGCCAGGCTGTTCGGCTGCGCGGAAACTTCCGACGTTGAACCGTTAAACCGTTTAAGTGTTGAATCGAAACGCGACGGTTCAATCATTCAACGATTCAACGGTTCGACGACAAGAGGTCCGCTCCTGAACACATCCCAGAATCCCGACGAAGCCGTCGCGCTCGGCGCGGCGATCCAGGCGGAAATTCTTTCCGGCGCTTTCAAAAACATGCTGCTGCTGGACGTGACGCCGCTGTCGCTGGGCATCGAGACATTTGGCGGCCTGATGAACGTCATCATTCCGCGCAACTCGACGATTCCGGTGAAAGCCGGCGAGCTCTTCACCACCGCGGCGGATCAACAGCGCAGCATGCTCATCCATGTTTTACAGGGTGAGCGCGAGCGGGCCCGGGACAACTGGAGCCTCGGCCAGTTCACCCTCGCCTTCGAACCCGCGCCCAAGGGCGTGGCGCGCGTGGGCGTGCAATTCGAGATTGATGCCAACGGTATTTTGCAGGTGCTGGCGCGCGACGTGAAGACGGGCCGGCAGAAAATCGTGGAAATGAAATCGGCGGTCGATGTGGACGACGCCGACGTGCAGAAGATGGTGGAGGAGTCGGTCGAGCACGCGTTCGAAGACCTGCGCGCGCGGCAATGGATTGAAGCCAGGCTGCGCGCTCAGGAAACGATCGCCGCCACGCGCCACGCGCTCGCGGAATGCGCCGGAGAAATCGCGGAGGATTATCGAATGAAAGTCGAGACCGCCTTGAACGCCGTTGAATATTTACTGGCCGGCGAAGGCGCCGTCACGGCATCCGGCGACGCGACGAAGCTGAATGCGGCGCTGGCGCAACTCGACCAGGCCACGCAGCCACTCGCCGATCTGCTGATGGACAAAGCGATGGAATCGTTGCTGCGAAAGCGGGGGGTCATTTAGCGGAGGCGCCGCGCGCAACGTCCGCCTCGGCGGCAACGCGCCCGTTACTTGTTTTCTTCGCGCGCTTTGAGGTCCAGTTTGGCGAAGGGACTGTTTCCGAAAGCCGCCGGCGCCGACTTCGGCGCAATAATCGCGTCTGATTTTTTCACATCCGGTTTTTTCGCAGGCTGCTCGTCTTCAGCCGGCTCCGATTCGTCCCGGGCGCCGTTGCCCGACAACTCGGATGGCAATTGGTTCGGGTTTTTCGCCCGTTTATTGCGCGGGAGCGGGCTGAGCATCAGGTTGATGCCTTTGCCGATCAGTTTGGGGTCGGCATCCGGATGACCGTAAGGGGCCAGTTCCTGGATAAACTTTTTCACCACCTGGAACCCGAACTCCTGGTGCGCCATTTCCCGGCCGCGGAAACGGAGCGTGACCTTGACCTTCATTTCATCGCACAGGAAATCAACGGCGCGACCGACCTTGACCCCGAAATCGTGCGGGTCAATCGTCGGGCTGAGCTGGACTTCCTTGACCTTGTTGGCGTGGTGATGTTTCCTGGCTTCCTTATCCTTCTTGGCCTGTTCGTAGCGGAACTTGCCATAGTCCACCAGGCGGCAAACCGGCGGGGTCGCGTTGGGGGCGATTTCGACCAGGTCAACTCCCTGGGCCCGCGCCATGTTGATTGCTTCACCGAGCTGGAAGACGCCAAGCTGTTTGCCATCCTGCGCAACGACCCGAACTTCGCGGGCGCGGATTTTCCCGTTGACCCTGACGAACGAACCGGCGAAAGGAGAAGAACGAGGAGAGAAAGGGCGACTCAAGTAACCCTCAACGGTTGAAACTTATTCATGCGGCATTTTATAGCGTTCCGATATACCTGTTCCGATACGGTTTCATCTATAGTGGCAATGCCCGCTTTGTGCAAGCGAAATATCGATGACAATCCGCCGCCTTTTTCCAGGCGCGGTTTGCGGCTTTTGGGCGTGCCTTCCCCCGCCGGCCGCCGTATCTTCCCGAATCTCTTTATGGCGACGATAAAGCCTTTTGCCGCGTTGCGGCCCCGGCCCGAGTTGGCGGCGAAAATCTGTGAATTGCCCTACGATGTGATGTCGTCCGAAGAAGCCCGCGCCATCGCGGCGGGCAACCCGCTGAGCTTCCTCCACGTCAGCAAGCCTGAGGTTGACCTGCCGCCGGGCACGGATGTTTATGCGCCGGAAGTTTACGCGAAAGGAAAGGAGAATTTTCAAAGGCTGATCGCCCAGGGCGCGCTCCGGCAGGACGCGCAACCCTCATTCTATCTTTACCGGCAGACGATGGGCCAACACAGCCAGGTCGGTCTGGTGGCCGCGGCCAGTTGCGATGACTACCTCAAAGGCATGATCAGGAAGCACGAGTTGACCCGGCCCGACAAGGAGGATGACCGCGTGCGGCATATCGAAACGCTCGATTCGCAAACCGGCCCGGTGTTTCTGACGTATCGCGCCGTGCCGGCGCTCGACCAGCTCGTCGCAAAAAAAATGACGCAAAAGCGGGAGATTGAATTTGCGGCGGCGGATCATGTGCAACACACGGCATGGACCCTCGCCGACGCCGCAACCGGCGAATGCCTCCGGCAGGAGTTCGGCCGCATCCCGTGCCTCTACATCGCCGACGGCCATCATCGCTGCGCCGCGGCCGCGCGAGTTTTTCAGGCCCGCCAGGGCGCGGGCCACAGCGGCTGGTTCCTCGCCGTGATATTTCCACACAACCAGATGCAGATTCTCCCGTACAACCGCGTGCTGAAAGACCTGAACGGGATGACGCCGGCGCGGTTGCTCGAGACGCTCGATGGTGTATTTGTCATCAAGCGAAACGGTTCCGGCCAGCCAATGCGCAACCATGAACTCAGCCTTTACCTCGACGGTCACTGGCACACGCTGAATTTCCGCCCCCGGTTCGCCGCGACGAGCGACCCGATCGAAAAGCTCGACGTGACCCTCCTGCAAAAATACGTGCTGGCGCCGTTGTTTGGCATTGACGACCCGCGCACCAGCAAGCGCATCAACTTCGTCGGCGGCATTCGCGGCATCGCCGAGTTGGAAAAACTGGTGAACAGCGGCGAATATGCCTGCGCTTTTTCGATGTTTCCGACCCGCATCGAAGACCTGATGACCATCGCGGATGCCGGCGGGATTATGCCGCCCAAAAGCACCTGGTTCGAGCCGAAGCTGCGCGACGCGATGTTCTGCCACATGCTGACCTGAAGCGTGACACGCAAGACGTAAGGCGTAAGACGTAACACGCAAAACGTAGCAAAGGTGAGTTCCGTGCAGATCGCGTCGCTGGTCACCCATTACGCATTACGTGTTCCGCATCCCGTTTCACGTTTCACCTTTTGCGCCATTGTGATTCAATCGCGCTATGCCAACGCGCCTCCAACGCAGTCTGCGCGCGACCTTCCTGGGACTGATCGCCAACACCTTGCTGGCCACGGCGAAACTCGTGGCAGGCCTCGTGGGCCATTCGCACGCTTTGGTGGCGGACGCGGTGGAGTCTCTGGCCGACCTGTTCAGCTCGGTCATCGTCTGGCGCGGACTGGTGGTGGCGGCGGAACCGGCGGACTCAGACCACCCCTACGGCCACGGGAAAGCGGAACCGATCGCGGCCGCAGTCGTCTCCACCATGCTGTTGCTGGCGGCGGCGGGCATCACGATACAGGCCGCGCACGAAATCCTGCAACCGCATCACGTGCCCTCCTCTTACACACTGCTGGTGCTGGTTGTGGTGGTCGCGATCAAGGAATCGCTCTTCCGCTTTGTGATGCGCGAGGGCATCTCGGTGGAAAGTTCGGCGGTGCGGACCGATGCCTGGCACCACCGCACCGACGCCATCACTTCCCTGGCCGCTGGTATCGGCATCGGTGTTTCGTTGATCGGCGGCAAAGGTTACGAAGCGGCGGACGACGTGGCTGCGGTGGTGGCGGCCGGGATTATCGCCTGGAACGGCTGGCGCCTGCTGCGTCCGGCCATGAGCGAGTTGATGGACGCCTCGCCCGACCCCGCGGTCGCGGAGCGCGTCAGCAGCATTGCCGAAGCCACTCGCGGCGTCGTCCGCGTGGAAAAATGCCTGGTGCGGAAAATGGGCAACCTCTTCTTCGTCGATATGCACGTGGAAGTGGACCCGCAAATGACCGTGCAACGCGGCCACGAAATCGCTCACGACGTGAAGGACAAGGTGCGCAGCGAATTGCCGGCGGTTCACGACGTGCTGGTTCATATCGAACCCGCAGGACAAAATGCAGGGATCAGAACGGGAAGCGGCCCCGTCGCCGGGGTGCCGCCGGGAGGCTCCTCGTGATCCGGAACGCCGAATTCCATTCGGCGGTGCCCCGAATCTTGCATCGAGGCGACCTAAATTTTGAACGTACGTTCAAAATTTAGGTCGCCTGAGCTGAGGATATTCTTCTTTCCTATTCACGGCGCTTCGCGTTAATTCGCGAGCGGTTTCGAACACGTATGAAAATTGTCCTGGCGTATTCCGGCGGGCTCGACACCTCGGTGCTGCTCTCCTGGATCAAAGACACTTATCAGGCCGAGATGATCGCCTTCTGCGCCGACATCGGCCAGGAAGAGGAACTGGAGGGCCTCGACAAGAAGGCGAAGAAGACCGGCGCGTCGAAGATTTACATCGACGATCTGCAGGAGGAATTCGCGCGCGATTTCATCTTCCCGATGATCCGCGCCGGGGCGATTTACGAGGGCCAGTACTTGCTCGGCACCAGTATCGCGCGCCCGCTCATCGCCAGGCGAATGATCGAGATCGCCAAAGGCGAAATGGCGGACGCAATCGCGCACGGCGCGACCGGCAAGGGCAACGACCAGGTGCGCTTCGAACTCACCGCCGCCGCGCTCGCGCCCGGGTTGCAGGTCATCGCCCCGTGGCGCGACGAACGGTTCCGCAAGGCCTTTCCCGGCAGGCAACAGATGATCGAGTATTGTGCGCAGAAGGATATTCCCGTGCAGGCCAGCGCGACGAAACCGTATTCGACGGATCGGAATCTCCTGCACATTTCGTTCGAGGCGGGCATCCTGGAAGACCCGTGGATGGACGCCTTCGCGCCGGGCAATAAAGACATGTTCAAACTATCCGTCGCGCCCGAAGACGCGCCCGACAAACCCGAATACGTCACGATTGACTTCGAGAAGGGCAACGCAATTGCCGTGAATGGAAAGGCGTTTTCCCCGCTGGGCGTGATGAAGACACTCAACAAACTCGGCGGCAGACATGGCGTCGGGCGCGTGGACATGGTGGAGAACCGTTACGTGGGCATGAAATCGCGCGGCGTGTATGAGACGCCCGGCGGCAGCATCCTCCATTTCGCGCACCGCCAGATCGAAAGCCTGACCATGGACCGCGAAGTCATGCACCTGCGCGACTCGCTCATTCCGAAATACGCCGAGCTGGTCTATTACGGCTTCTGGTATTCGCCCGAGCGCCTCGCGTTGCAGTCGCTCGTCGAGGAAAGCCAGAAAAACGTGACTGGCACGGTGCGTGTCAAACTTTACAAAGGCAACGTCATGGTCGCCGGTCGCAAATCACCGGTGAGCCTCTACAACCCGCACATCGCCACGATGGAAGCCGACCCGACCAAAGCCTACAACCAGGACGACGCCTCGGGCTTCATCCGGCTGAATGCGCTCCGACTCAAAGTGGCGGCGCAGGTTGAGGAAAGCTCAAAGTCCAAAGCTCAAAGCTCAAGAGAAGTTCCAGGTTAAAAGCTCCAAAGTCCGGTGCCCCTTCTTTGGCTTCCTGCAGCAAGGCCTTTTTGAACGATAACGCAGCCCGATTAAGCGTTGGCGTATTGGATGGAATCGATGACCTCTTGCCCTACCGCCTCTTGGGGTTTGGTATATTGGAGCTTTTCTTGAGCTTTGGATTTTGAGCTTTGAACTTGCTTGCCGGTTACGCACCGAAAACGTCGAGGAATTCCGGAACTCAATACTCCACCACTCCCGCCCCGGCTGGCAGGGCCAATCATTTCCCTCCTCAGGCCTGTTTTTTCCGGAAGATGTCCGCGGTATCGGCGATATTCAGCATGGACAGGTCGTAACCCTCGCCCGGGGCGCGCGCCTGGGCGGCCTGCATCTGCTGGGCCAACTGGGTCAGCGTGCCCAGGGCGTAATACTTGACGGCTCCCACGCTGATCTGGGCCCGGAAGATCACCACCAGCAGGCAATGTTCATCCACATTATGCACCAGCAGGCTGAAGTTTTCGCCCTGCTGATAAACGCTGCTGAAATTGATTTCACTGACGAGGCTGGCGATTCCCTGCGTGGCGGCGTACATGGCCGCGGCCAGCGCCCCGATGGTCGTGGTGTCGAAGCGCCGGGTGTCGCCGCACTGGGTGATCAGAAATCCGCCTTTGTCGATCACCAGGGCGGAGGTGGCTTCGCTTTTGGTCAGCAAATCATTGAGGGCGCCATCGATCTGCCGGATGTCTTCCTCGATGAGCTGGGGCAGGGTGGACATATCAAGCGGGTCGGCGGCCGCTTTGGTTGATGAATTTGTGCAGCAACATGCGGGTGATCATATTGAGCGTTTCAAAAACTCCCTCGCATTGGGCGGCGGTGGCGACGAACGAGGGGATCTGGACCTCGCGGTTGTTGAGCAGAAATTCCATGTATTCGACCGGCGCGACGGTGGGCAGATCGCGTTTGTTGTATTGGAGCACGTAGGGAATGTCCGCCAGGTTCATCTTCAACGTCCGCAGATTGTCTTCCAGGTTGGAGAAACTTTCGACGTTCTCCTGCATCTTTTCGTATTGCGAATCGGCCACGAACACGATGCCGTCCACGCCGCGCAGGACCAGTTGGCGGGTGGTGTTGTAGATGACCTGGCCGGGCACGGTGTAAAGCTGGAACTTGGTTTTGAATCCCTTGATGGCCACGGCCTCGATTGGCAGGAAGTCGAAGAACAGCGTGCGGTCGGAGCTGGTCGCCAGCGAAACCAGTTTGCCCTTCTCCTGCGCGGTCTGAATGTTCTCGTGCACTTTGACCAGATTCGTGGTTTTGCCGCCCATGGCGGGACCGTAATAGACGATTTTGACCTGCAGTTCCTTGGTGGCCTGGTTGATGATAGCCATAAGCGTTGGGTTACTTGTTCTGCGGCCCCAACTGGGCGGCAACGATGCTCAGGTGAGGTTCCGGCAGCGACTCTCCGTCGCGCCCCAGCACGGTGTAAAAAACGCCGCCAACCTTGAAAATTTTCAGCGGCACGTTTTCCACGATGATTGTCAGGCTGTTCGACTCGCTGAATCTCAGTTCCTTGGTGTATTGAAGCACGCGACTGAACATTTGCGGCAAAAAGGCGGCGATGGTCTCGCCGTTCAAGCCGGGCGGCAAATGGCCCGCCACCAGCAATCCATCCTGCATGGCAATCAGCGCTCCGGCAACGCCTCTCAGCGCGCTGGTCTTTTGCACGATTTCGCTCGGAGTCCAATTCTTGCGGCCCGGCTGTCCAAAGACTTCTCCGATTTCCTGCGGCCGCCCCGGGGCGGCCGCGACATGCGACACCGGTGCCGGAGCGACCGCGGGACGCACCGGCACACTCGGCGCACTCGGGGCCGGCGTGCGAAACACAGGCGGCGCAGGCGCCGGGGGCGCCGCGGACGTTGCGGGCATGGGGGGCGCCGCGGACGTTGGGGGCGCTGCGGGCGCTGCGGGCGCTGGCACCCGCGCCTCGGCGGACGGCGTCATCCCTTTCCCCGCGAAGATGTCCGGTATGTGCTCCTCGATGGCGTATCTTCGTTGCGGGGCAGCCGGCTTTTTGCGCGCCAAGAACAGCGGAGCGATGATGGGCAGCGGAAGTCCCAACTCCGTCTCATCCAGCGCCTGGGCTTCATCCGCCGACAGCGGCGGATCGATCAGAGAACGGATTCGTTTCCAGGGGAACTGGATTCTGCCTCGTTTCAACATCTGTTCGAGTTCCTCGGAGGGGAGCGACACCGTGGCGTCGGGCAGTTGAGCCAGAGCCTGTCTAATGGCATCGGGCCAGGCTGCCACCAGTTGCGCCAACGGCACCACCAACGGTTCCACCGGTGCTGAGGGCGCTTCAGGCGCCGGCTCCGGAACCTCAGCGGCGGGCGCGGAAGGCCGGGCCGGGGCGGGCGGCATTTTCATCGTCGGCCCAGGCAGCGGCTGTGAAGGCCTGATCAACGGCGCGTGCGGCGGCGGCGGGACTGCCGGTTTTAATGCGGACGCAGCCGGCAGAGGTGATACGGGTTTAATCGGCGGTGGCGGCAGCGGCGAGGCCGATCGGATTGGAACTGCGGGTTGCGCGGCAGGAGCAGGCGGCGTCGCGGCCTTTGGCGCGGCCGGCACCGGTCTGGGCGCAATCGCCGGCGCGGCCGGCGCAGACGCCGCCGGCGCCTTCGCGGCAGCGCTGCTCATGCGCACTGAGGTCAGTGGCTTGCCTTTGGGACCGAAAATACCGCCGACTTCATCGGGCACCTCCAGCTTTCTCTGCGCGGCACGCCGCGGCAACTGATCCGGACGGATCTGAGCAACAATCTCCGGCAACGGCAATTCGACCGGAGTCTGGTCCTGATCGCTCATATCGACAAACACGCCCGCGGGCGAAGCCTGTCGCAGTTCGCCGAAAGAAATCTTGACGGAGCCCTGGGGCAGTTGGGCCAGCACCTTCTGCAGGGGAATCGATATGGGGACCGGTCCGGACGGGGGCTGCCGCACCCGGGCCCTCAGCACGTCGGGCAACTTGAGCAGCACGGGCTTGAGCAGTATTCGGATCGAATCACCGGCGGGTTGCGGCGGTTCTCCTTCGAAGGGGGCGGGCTCCGGAAACGGGGGCGGTTCGGCGGCGGGTCGATCGCCCGGCGTGTAGCCGGGATGAAATTCGCGCGGAGGAAAGGCCGCCGCCTCGGGTTCGGCGACCAGCTCTTCTGTCGCGCGCCTTTTGAAGAAATTTTTAAGTCGATCGAACATTTCCTGACTTTTCGGCAAGTTTGCCACGGCGCCGGGGTTTCGTCGATATAATTGTAAGTTGCTTGCAATTCCCGGCTCGAAGGGTTTGTATTGCTGCCGCAGTTCAGTTGAACCGGATATGTCCGCCAGCCATAAAATCCTTCTCCTTGACGACGATCAGGACCTGCTGGAGCTTTATCGGGAAATGCTGGCCCGATTGCCGAGCGGGCCGGAAATCCACACAGCCACCTCCGGCGCGCGGGCGATAGCGCGGTTGGAATCGGAACCGTTCTCCCTCCTCATTTCCGACCTCAACATGCCGAAAATGGACGGCTTGCAGGTCCTGACCATCGTGCGGCGCAAGTTTCCGCACCTGCGCACCGCGGTCATGACTTCGGTCGTGGATGCGCAGTTTCGCACGCGGGCCTACGCCATGGGGATTGACCTGTTTCTGGAAAAGCCGAATACGCGCCAGGAAATCACCTTCTTTCTCGACTGTATCGAATCATTGCTGGGACGCGAGGTGGACGGCGGGTTCCGGGGCGTGCAGAGCAAAAGTCTGGTGGACATCATCCAACTGGAATGCCTCTCCCAGAGTTCATCGGTCCTCAAGGTGACCAACGGCGCGTTGAGCGGCAGGATCTGGTTCAATAACGGCGACGTGATCGACGCGGAGACGCAGGATTTGAGCGGAGAGCCGGCGTTCCGGAAGGTCCTTTCCTGGAAGACAGGCAATTTTGAGATTCTTCCGGCTGATCCGGAGCGCGCCCGGACCATCTTCAGTTCCTACCAGGGTCTCCTGCTGGAATCCGCCCACGCGTTGGACGAAGCGCAAAGACAGACACAGGAAGGTCAAGGCGCAGGAGGAGGCGCACCCGCGCCCGAAACCGGAACCGAATCGCCGCTGGCGCCCCTGGCGCGGTTCAACGGCGTGGAATTTGTAATGACCATCCCGGCAGACGACAATAGGTTTGATTCCTGGGGCGCGGAAAATCCGGAGCAGATTTCCCAGTGGGTTCAGCAAGCCATGCGGCGCTTTCGGGCGCTGGGCGACGCTTTGCAGGCGGGCCAATTGAATCAACTGGAGGGTTTGGGACCGCAATGCCACGTGGCGCTGATTTCCCGGGCGGACAACTGCCTCTGTGTGGGCTTTCACCGTTCCCTTTCCCAAGACCTGGTGCGTGACACCATGGGCAAAATTGCAGCCAAATGGGCTTCCTGAATCTCCTGTCCAAGCGTGGTTCTCCCGCGGCCGCCAACCTCGTGCGCTTGCCGACCGGCAGTTTCACCCTCGACCCCAGCGGGAGGATTGTCGCTTCGACCCTGCCCCGTTCCTTTCCGGCGGAACGGGTCCTGCAGATCGGCGAGTTGATCCTGTCCACGTTTCAAACGGCGCGCGAGGCGGGCATTCCGCTGACCGAGCTGATTGCCGATTACGCGGCCCTCAAGCTCACCGCCCGCGAGTTGCGCGGCGGGGCGATTATTTTCCTTGCTCCACGTTCGCTGGGACCAAAATAATGGCCAACCATACGACCTTATGGATAACAAGAAACTGGACGACTTGATCGTCCAAATCGAAAACTATTTGGAGTGCTGGAAGCAGTTCAATCACTACCTGAGCCTGGCGCGCACCAAGAAGTTTGGTCAGGAGGACGAAAACCAGTTCCTTGAAGTCAAAAGCGTGCTCGCCCAGGAATTGGAGATGATCATTTCCGCCGTGGAATTCACCAACCCCAGCAAGGAAGAAGTTCACGGATTGTTGGGCGGCGCCACTTCGCTGCGTTATTTAAGCGAATTGAACGAAGGCGCCTTCCGCAATTCGGAAAATCAATGGCACAAGATTTACATCGGGCTGCAGTCCGTCCTCGGCCAGTTGAAAGTCCAGCAGCGGCAGGTCGAGACCAAGTCCGTTTGGTCAAACATCTTCGGCAAAAAAAAGTCCTGAGCGGTTTTCTGCTCCTGTCAGCGAAATAAAAAAACGCCGGGCGATCGACCCGGCGTTTGTCCTTTCCGGGAAGAAAGTCAACTCTTCCGCCGCAGCCGCCAGGTCAGCGCGCCGGCGCCCAGACCCAGCAAGGCCAGCGTGGAAGGTTCCGGGACCGGAAGGATCTGACCGCGAATTTCACCGCCGGGAAAACCGCCCTGTGTTCCGTCTGAGTGAATATTGACATACCACAGGCTGCTTTCCAGTTGAGAAATTTGCTGTGCAATCGTGAAACCACCCGTGCCGTCCAGCAGATTCAACGTGCCCGAGATCGTGCCTGATCTGATGCCGGGCCCGGTCGTCGTAAAGGTTGCCGGCGAACTCAAAAAATACAGAACGCCAGTGTTGACTCCCGCGGCCGCAGGTCCGTGGATGTGCGAGACGGTGGAATCGGCCGATAATCCCGACCAGGTGATATTGTTAAAGGTGAGTGTGTTCAGGGTTGTGTCGAGCGTCAGGGTCCCACTGCCAGTCGCCGTGCTTTGGTCGAGGGGATTGTTTTCCTGCGCCGAATCGAGGGAGACGGTGAAGTCTTCTATGGCCGCGAACGACGTTTGAGTCAGACCCACCAAACCAACTGCCAGGAGGGGAAGAAGTATTTTTTTCATGGTAGCATCGGTTAATATTTCGGTCTTTTTTACACCATGCTGTCTTTACGCCATGCTGTGACTAGTTGAATCCCGCATCGATAACAAGGCAAGGGCATTTTTCGGGTCACGTTCTTAGGATGATCGTGCCGGTATTTTGTTCCCGCAAAACGCTTTTTTTAGAATTTGCCCGATCACGGCTGGCCGACAGTCTTGGTGAACATGCTTACATCTTTAATCCCCGCGGCCTTGGCGGCGTCCATGACTTTGACCAACTGGCCGATGGGCGCGCCCGCATCGGGGCGGACGGAGACGCTGACCTGCGGGTTTCTGCCGGCAACGGCCTTCATCTCCTCTTCCAGTTTGTCCAGTGTCACCGGTCTCGAACCGAGGTAAAGGTAGGGTTCTTCCTTGGCGATGGTGATGACCACGTTATTGTCCGTGGCCCCGGGTTTGGCCTTTTGTTTGGATTCTGGCAGGGCGAGCTTCAAGGCGGGTTGCTGTTTGAAGGTCGTGGTAACCATCATGAAGATCAGCAGAACAATCAAAATGTCGATGAGCGAAATGATGATAATTGTGGGCGGCTGGCGGCGTTTGCGGATGGTAAATTGCATGGCTCATCCCTTTTCGTCGTAAAGATAAAAACGCCGCAGGAATCCATCACATAACGTCTCCAGTTCAACGGCCAGGGTCTCCACTTTCTTGCTGTAATAGCTCCAGGCAATCAAGGCCGGTATGGCAATCAACAATCCGCTCAAGGTCGTGTTCAGAGCGATGGAAATGCCGTGGGCGACGACCGTGTTGTCGCTCAATCCCGTCCGGCTCAGTCCGCTGAAGAGGCTGATCAGCCCGTTGATCGTGCCGACCAATCCCAGCAGCGGCGCGATGCCGACGATGATTTCCAGCACGACGAGGCCCCGTTCCATTTGCGCGATTTCGTGTCGTGCCCGGGTCTGGATGGCGTCGGCGTTTTCTCCTTTGGGCCAATTCAGGTGCTCGACCGCGACCAGCAGCAGCCGGCCCAACGCCGATGGTTGTTGCTGGCAGATCCCGTGCAGCATGCCCAGGTCCTCTTTGGTGCGGCACACTTCCAGCGCCTTTTCCACTTCCGGCGGAATGATTTTCTTCCAGCGCAACGCCAGCCCGCGCTCGATGATGAAGGCCAGGCCGACAATGGAAGTCGGCACCAACAGAAACATGACCGGCCCGCCGTCTTTAAGGAATTGCCACATACATTCTTCAATTGGTCATAGCGCAGACGGCCAATCTTCACCAACAGGTTTTTACCGTCAGGCCGGCCGCTCAAAACTCATAGTAAAACGTGAATACAATGTCCCGGTAATCTTTCGCGATGGTGCGGCGCATATCGCCCGGCCAGGGCGCATACGGCGAGGGATCCGATACCGCTTTCTGGCAATACCAGGCCAGCACGTCGCCCACCTCGGACTCCAGCACTTTCAGTTCGCTCACGCGACCGTCCGGATGCAGCCGGAACTGCAATACCACCTTGCCCGGGCGCGTCGGGGTGGTCGTTGCATCGAGGATGCCATACCATCGCGTCGAAACGGCGCGGATGATCGCTTCGTCGTAGGAACCGAATGGCGTCGCCTTGGCGTCAAGCGAGGCGATGGTCCCGTGCCGTTTGACGCCGCCTTCCTGTTTCAATTTTTTCCCGGGAATCACTCCCTGCTGCAATTGCGCCTCCAGCAGCGTGCGCGGACGTTTTGGCTTCTCCTCCTCCTTCGGTTTGGAGTCTTCGGGTTTTGCCAAGGCCAGGTCACCCGGTTTCTGGGTCGGCTTGGCTTCCGGCTCTGGTTTGACGGGCTGCGGTTCCGGTTTCAGGGGCGTGGGCGGCGGTGCGGGCGTGGGCCGCAGTGTGTCCACCACCTTGGGGACTTTGTCCTGTTTCCCCTCGATCTTTGCAAGGT
>WNGF01004037.1_pt1 | contig 19415 bp, 23 predicted proteins | sample 5400641 | NCBI WGS metagenome assembly WNGF01 (sample SAMN13153371, study PRJNA577476) | soil metagenome | isolation source: 80 cm soil or saprolite under grassland replicate 2 | place: USA:California | collected 2016-06-15
GGCGGCTAGTCACCCGAACAGGCTCAGGGCCGGTCTCGCAAGCGCACGAGACCGGCCCTGATCTGCGTAAACCCTGCTCGTGCGGAGGGCGTGGGATTCGAACCCACGAGCAAGGTCACCCCTGCTAGCGGTTTTCAAGTGAACGATTCGGCACACGCCGATCATGGCCCTGAGCAGCCAACTTGTCATGGTGATGATCGTTGTCATGTGGTCTTCCCCCCGTTGTGCCCCCGCTCCCGGCTTGCCTTCAGAGCCGCTTCGATTCGGACATTGACGGTCTCCTCCTCGCCGTCGATGCAGCCGGCGTAGACCCGGAGCAGGACACCGACGCCATGGCCTGCACGGCGGGCGACCTCGGGCGCCGGCACGCCGGCGTTGAGCCAAAGCGTGACCCCGGCGTGCCGGAGGTCATACGGCCGGCCGGCGAGCGGCGAAGCAACCTGGACCGGGCTGAGTGCCTTCTCCCGGGCGTCCTTCCAGATCCGCCCGTACAGCGACTCGGACGGGTAACCGCCGCGTGGTGCCCGGAAGAGTCGGCCGTCCGGCGCTATCCCGTAGCGCTTGACGTGCTCGTTGATGAGCTGTACCAGCTCCGGCGGGATCGGGATGACCCGGACCTCGGCCGTGGCGCGATGCTTCAGGCCACGTTTCTCACGGGTGGCGCCGTCGTCGGTCCACGCCGCGCCCGCGTGCGGCGATGTGTCGGCGAGGACGATTCGACCCCAGCCAGTTTCCGGCAAAGTGCAGTCGGCCAGACACAGCTCGGCGACTTCGGCCGGCCGCATCGCCGCGTAGTAGAGGCAGCCGAAGAAGGCGACCAGCTCGCCACCGTGCGGGTGCACATCGGGTACGGCCGAAAGCAGCGCCTCGACCTGGGCGGTACTCGCGACGACCCGCCGGTCGACCTGCTCGGCCACGGCCGGGGCCTTCCATTGGATTCGGTCGATCGGGTTGTACTCCAGCAGTTCCCGCTCAATCGCGTAGCCGATGACGTTGTACAGAACAGCCCGCTTGCGCTGGGTGGTCGTGGCGGCAGCGGGCTTGCCGTCCATGGTCCGAGCGCAGGCCCCGAGCGCAGCCCGGATGTTGTCCGACTCGCGGAGCCGGTTGATCGGTAGCGACGCCTTGGCCAACCACGCCAGCGCGGCCGCCAGGTCCACAGGGACATCACGGTCCCAGGTGTTTGGGTTGAATGCCCATCCGTATAGGGCTTTCCGCAGCAGCTTAAGGTCAGGTGCCCCGCGTTCAGTGACGACCAGCACAGGCGTCACGGTTGCGAGCGCGTCCACGGTGGACCGGCGGGACTTGGCTGCCAGGGTCGGCCACTTGGTCTCGATGTAGGTCCGGGCGTGCTGGTACCAGGTCGTCCGGTTCTGTTCTCTGAGCAGCGGTTCGGGTAGCCCGGTCGTCTCGTCGAACGGTGAGCCGATGTTGGCGTGGTGGATTAGCTTCGATCGCCAGGAGTCGGCGAGCGCCTTGGTGGTGAACGCTCGCTCGAACCGTTGCCCAGCGACGCTCCACCTGACCCGGTAGGACTTGCCGAGTCGCCGGCCGGTCCCCTTCTTGGCCCGGTCCGGACGTTCGGCGATGGCGTAGACCTTCACGTCGTAGCTGCTGCTCATGCCGCAGCTCCGTCCATGTGTTGTTCAAGCCATGCATCAACATCGCTGACCCGGTACCGGATTTCGCCGTTGGGCAGCTTGTACGAGCGTGGCGCGAGTCCAAGCTGTCGCCAGCGGTAGAAGGTTGATCGGGGCACGTCACCAAGCAGTGCAAGAACCTCCTTTGTGCTCAAGAGCTTGTCCACAGCCAGGGGTACTCCTCTCCTCCTTCTTGTCTCTTGTGGACGATCACGCCGCCAACGGACGCTCAGCGGCGATGGTGGAGCCGATTTCGTGGGCGATCTCTTCGCGGGCGACCTGTCGTCGCTCGCGGGCGAGCGCGGCGGATGTGTTGGCGAGCAGGGCGTCGCCGGTGGTGTGCCAGCCGGATCCGGCGTAGGCGAGCAGGTTGACCACGAGGGTGGTCTGCTCGCTGTGTTCGGCGGCGAGGGTGCCGGATTCGGTGCGGCGCCAGATGATGCGCCTATTCCGCAGGAGGCGGAAGGTGACCGAGTAGCGGCGGCTTTTGGTGAGGAAGTGTCCGCCGAAGCCGAGCATGTGTGCCCAGCGGCGCAACGAGCGCCATTGTTTGGGCCGGCCGAGTGTCCAGCAGGCGTGGACGAGCCGTTCTACGTGTGTGCCCTTGGGGTTTGCGTAGAGGTCGATGGTATCGGTGTCGAGGCGTCGGCTGGTGTGGCCGGTGGCCTCGGTGGATTTGGTGGCGTACTTGGCGAGGTAGCCGGCGGCGACGAGGTGGCTCGCCGCGACTTCGTCGGTGATTTCGCCGTTGTCAGTGATGCGGATGGGTGGGCAGCGGAACTCTTTGCCCCAGCGGATGCGCCAGCCGCGCGATTTGGCCGGGTGGGCTTGGGTGGTGAACGCGACCGTGGCTGCGGCGTGGGTGACGGCGTCGACCAGGTCTTGCACGGTGAGGCAGGCCGGTGGGGGGAGGACCGCGGTGGGGTCGAGCGGGTCGACGCCGTCGAGGCGGATGACGGCGTGGTAGTGCACGGCGCCGCGTCGTTGCATTTCGGCGGCTTTGCCGAAGGACAGCCGGACGTACTTGCCGGGGATGCCTCGGGATCGGGCGGTGCGGCGGATGTGGCGGGTGATGGCGATGGTGGTGCGTCGCCAGAGTTCCGGGGCTTGGTTGTTCCAGATGACGTGGTGGTCGTGGTCGTAGCAGTCCAGGCAGAACGGCTGGCCGAGGATGCGTTCGTCGTCGGCGTGGATGCGGCCGCAGCGCAGGTCGATACCGTGTGGGCACCAGTCGGGGTGGCGTCGGGGCCGGCAGGCGATGGCGCGTCCGGTCTTGGTGGTGCGGTGGGTATGCACGATGCCGAAGCTGGGGGCGGTCAGGCACGGGAACACGGCCGGATGCTTCGCGACGGTGGCCGGAACACCTTTGCCGCCGACCAGGCCAGTGCGGACGACTTCGAAGGCGTCGCGACGGTAGGTCTGGGCGCAGGACGGGCACACGGCGGCGCGGCGGTTGCCGCACGGCTTGTAGATCACCCCGTCGGGCATGTCCTCGGTGGGTCGGGCGTCGAGGATGCGGGCCGAGTCCGGACCGGTGCGCTCGACGGTGTAGGAGGTGCCGACCAGGCGGATCGGGTGGGTGCAGCCGGCGGCGGGTTGGATGTGGTCGAGCCAGGCGAAGACGTCGGGATCGGTGCCGGCCCGGTGCAGGGCTTGGGCGGTGGCGGTGTAGCCACGCGGCAGCGGGGTACGGGTCTCGACGTTCGAGGCCACACCCCAGGCCGAGGTCTGGGGTGTGGTGTCCAGCGTCGAGGCGGTCACGCCGCCCTCCGATAAGCGAGTCGGGGAGCACACAGGAGGTGCCGTCCGGTCTGGGCGAGGACGGCGGCCAGTGGGAGTCCGCAGGTGGTGCACGGCTTGGGGGCGTAGCCGGCCGGTGCCGGCGGCTGCCCACGGCGCACTGGGGTGGGGTCGTGTTCGATGGTGACGGTGCGTTCGATGACCACGGTGCGGCAGGCGCCGCATTGCCGGTCGTGTGGTTCCCGCCGGCCACAGGGGATCTCGATGGTGGTGCCGTCGTGGTCGTGGAGGGTGACCGGTGTGTGGCAGGGCCCGCCCGGGGTGACGTGCACGATGGTCCGCGCGGTGGAGACCGGGTGTGGTTCGGCATCGGCGGGGCAGGTGTGGGTGACTACGTGCACGTCGACGAGGTAGATGCTCACCGGGCACCGCCGATGGGCAACGCGACGGGGACCCCGTTGACCGGGGCCGCGGTTGGGGTGGCTGGGGTGGGTTCGGTGGCGGCGAGGATGTCCAGCAGCCGACGTGCGGTCTGGTCGGGCAGCGAGAGGCGGGCGGCGAGCTCGTCGGTGGTGATGGGTCGCCCGGTGGTGGCGTGATGGTTGGTGGCGGCGAACCGGGCGACGGGGATGAGGTTGGCCGCTACCGGAGACGGCTCGACGACGATGGCGACCGGGGCGTGAGTGTTGGTGTCGGTCGGGAGGGGGCTGATGTCGGCCGACCGGGCGGCCGGCGTGGGTGAGGTGATGGGTCGACCGGCGTGGTAGCCGATGGCGACCAGGGCGCCGGAGGCCATCACCATGAGCCCGTCGACGGCGAGTGGACCGATGACGGCGGTGAGTTGGTCTTCGCCGTAGTAGGCGAGCAGGCCGGACAGGTGCCGGTAGGACACCACGGCGGCCACGGCGGCGACGGGGAGCAGGCCGCCGAAACGGATGGCGTACCAGCGTAGACCGCTGGGCCAGGCAATGCGGGCGAAGATCTCGACAACGACGAACAAAGCGAAGGGCCAGAACACGGCCCCGACGACGGCGCCGCGGTGTGGGTGCCAGTCGGTGGGTGCGCCCAGCGGCGGGACGTAGGAGTGCGCGACGTTGGCGGCGATAGAGACCAGGCCGCCGAGGCCGGCGCCGATGTAGGCCCAGCCCCGACCTTTGGTCACAAGGTTGGTAGTCATGGCAGACAGTCCTCTCGGGTTGGTTCGCCACGGCCGCCCCGAACGGTGTTCGGATGTTCGGGGCGGCGTGCGCGGGTTGCGTGTCAACGGACCTGAGCCGGCGTGGTCGAGCTGGCCACACGTTGAGTGGGTTGGCGGGTCCAGGTCTGGTAGGCGGGTGTGGTTTCGCAGTCGCGGCAGATGATGGCCGGGATGCGGATGTGGCGTGGTTTGCGCCATTGGCCGCACAGTCCACATTGGATGGCGGTGACGCGGCTGTGGTGACGTAGCCGGGTTGGCAGCAGTCGGATCCTCATGACTGGCTCACCTCCGTGGGACGGCGAGAATGGCCGAAGCACGACGCAGATTCCAGCAGGTTTGGCAGTCGGTCTTTCGGCAGCGAACGTGCAGCTCAACGAGCCGCTCGATGATGACGTCGAGGTAGCCGACGAGGTAGGGATGAGGAACGTCGCGCTCGCCGAGGTCTTCGGCGAGGATGGCAACGGCATAATCCAGGTCCGACTGCGTCGGGTGGGGACCGGTGTCCTTCGTGGACACAGACCCGGCGGTGATGATCATGGCGTTCCTCCACTGGTCTGCTCGTTGTCAGTCATCGGCCAGCAGGCCGGGCGGGTGCAGCGGGTGACCTGGTGCTGTTGGGCCCAGGTCGCGCTGTAGACGTGGCAGACGACCACGGGCACGGTTTCGGTGTCGGACTCGTCGGTGTCGGTGTCGGTGTCGGGTCCGGGCCGGGTGGTGGTGGTCCCGCAGGCCGGGCCGATCAGCTGGTCGGCGCGGCGGTGGCCGTGTGGGTCGGTGACGGTGATGGGGTAGCGGGCGATGCGGTGGGCGATGCCGCCGGGTCCGAGTGGGCCTTCCACGGCCACGTCGATGACGAAGAGCAGCTCGTTGGGGAACCGCGTCGGGGCCTGCGTCTTCGCCCGAGGTTTACGGGTCGCGGCCTTACGAGGCGCGGGTGTGCGGGTCGTGGGTGTGCGGGTCATGGGGTGCCTCCGGTGAGGTCGTGAGGGTGACGGCCGCAGTGTGGGCAGCGGGACGGGTCGCATTCCCTGTCGGCGTGGCGCGCGAGTGCCTGCAGAACCGGCGGCAGGCGCCGGAACCGGTACTCCTGAACGAGGATCGAGCCGACCAGCGGCGCGACGAGCAGGACAAGCAGCCCGGCGACCACCAGCCCGCCGACGATGGCGGGGTTCATGGGCTGCTCCGTTGGGTTCGGGGTTGGATGCCGCACAGGGGGCAGCGGCGGGAGGCGCCGCCTTGGCGTTTCAGCGCCCGTTCGGTGGCGCGGGTGCCGGGCCACGTGCGGGCCAGCTGCCAGCCGATGCCGTGGGTTTGGATGACCTGAAGGAGTCGGGCGCCGGCGCCGATGATGTGGTGGGCGATGCGGGCGTCGAGGTCGTGGGTGAATCCGGTGTAGTGCTTGGCGTGCCGGTAAGGCCGGTCGAAGTGCAGCAGGTAGACCAGGCCGATCACGGAGAACTGGATACACAGGCAGTGCGAGGCCAGGCAGGGGCCGGCGAGGTTGCGGCCGGTGCATTCCCCGATGTCAGTGGTGATCGCCCCGTGGGTGAAGGCGGCGTGTCGGCCGCGGATGTGGCCGCAGGCGCACCGTGAGCGCCAGGAGGGGTGTTCGTCGGCGGCCAGGCAGATGCTGGTGTGTAGGTCGTGGGCGATGCGGGTGGCGAGTGGGCTCATGGCCGCATCACCCGCCCCAGCGTTGTTGGGCGGCTTGTTTGCTGACGCCCAGTCGGGCGCCGATCTCGGCCCAGGAGTAGCCGAAGCCGCGTAGGCCGATGACGGCGTCGCGGATGGCCGTTTCGAGTTCGGTTTGGAGGCCGACCATGTCGGCGAGGGTTTCGACGTCGCCGGAGGCGATGCGGCGGCTGTAGGCGCGTAGGACGCGTCGGGCGAAGGCGGTGTACTCGTCGTTCTCCACGACGCGGCGTCGCCGGTTGAGCGTCAAGGATCGCTTGACGGTGTTCTTCGTCATCGGCCACCGTCCTGGGTGCAGTCACCGGCGGGGTCGTGGTCGAGGTAGGCGGCCAGTGCGGCGGTGACAACGGTGATGTGGTCCCAGTCGTCGGCGGCGGTGGTCATCGCGGTGATGACCTGCTCGACGGTGCGGTCTGGGTCGTCGTTCCAGTCGGCGACCCACTCGGCCGGGGCGACTGGTTCCGTGTCCGGAAGCCGGTGGGCGTCCCAGTCGTAGGGCATGCCCGCGTGCTCGGCGAGCACGGTCATGGTCTGGTCGAACAGGCCAGCCTGGTCGAGGGTGTAGGTGGCGTGCGGGCTGCCGCAGATGGCCATCTTGACCGCGCCCTGGGCGCAGGCGGGCGGGGTCAGCGTGGTGAGGCTGGCGAACATGTCGCCCTGGTGGAACCCGTGCCGCCGCAGGTACAGAGCGGCACCGCGCAGGACGTCAGCCGGGGTCGAGTCGACAACGGCCGTCACGTCGACGCTCGGATTGTGGGTAGGGTGCATGGAGTCCACGTCCTTTCGTGGGTGGATGGGTTCGGGGTCAGCCGTGTGCTTGCCGGCTTGGGGCTGGCCCCGAGTTCTTTGGTGGTGCGGTGGTTAGGCCGCGATGAGGCGGTGCGCCGTGGCCGCGCGGGGGATGCCGGTGGGCCGGCGGATCCAGGCGGCGTAGTCGGCGATGGCGTAGATCTGCTCGTCGGACAGGTAGGCCGCCTTGATCCGGCGGGGTATCCCGCCCTCGGCGATCAGGAATGCTTCGCCGGGGTTGGTGGGTGGGATGGTGTTGGCGTTGTAGCCCTGCTTGACCCAGTCCTGGCCGAGCACGATGTCGGAGGAGTTGGGGGAGGTGCAGCGAAACGCGCACCGGTAGCCGAACAGGTCCCGCAGTGAGGCGGGGATGATGTCCCAGCTGGGGCGTTGGGTGGCGGCGATGACCGGCATGCCGCAGGCCCGGCCGAGCGCCACGAGGCCACGCACCAGGGTGGCGAACTCGTCCTGCTGGGCCTTGTTGCCCAGCACGGTGGAGTAGATCGACAGTTCGTCGATGATGATGACGATGACCGACATGCCGTCGGCGCGGTTGAGCTTGCGTCGGTTGTGGGCCAGCAGCCAGGCGTAGCGGTTGGCGGCCACGATGTACAGGCGGCGCAGCACGGACAGGGCGTGTTCGATGTTGAGGCCGACGAACTCGTCGGCGATGTGCCGCCAGGGGCCAAGCTCGACGAGCTTGCCGTCCAACAGGACCAGGCGGGTGTTCTCGCACAGGGCAGCGGTGCTGGCGGCCAGGTTGAGCAAGGCGGACTTGCCGCTACCGGGCTCCCCTGCGGGCAGCAGGTTGTGGTAGACGACGTCGAGGTAGACCGGCAGTCCGTACTCGTCGATGCCGACATACATCGGGTCGAACATGGACAGCCGAGGCCCGACCGGTACGGGCCGATCGATGGGTAGCCCGAGCGGGCTCGTGGTGGCCTCCTCCTGGTCCGGTGAGGCCGATGGGATGCGGTGCATGTGGTACCTCCACTCGGTGGGCTGGGGACCGCCAGGGGTGAGGCGGTCCCGCAGCGGGTTGGTTAGTCGACCCAGTCGCTGACGTCCTCGCCGTCGGCGGTAACCGCCGTCGCGGCGTTGACCGATGTCAGGACGGAGTCAGGTGCGGTCGGTCGGGCTGGCTTACGGGTGCCCAACTTGACGACCTCGGCGGGTTGGGGATCTGCCACGTCAGGCAGGTCCAGCGCGGTCGGGATGTCACTGACCGGCCGCAACTGCGGCGCGATGTTCGGGTCGACCTCGTCGACCAGCGGAGAGCTGACCGTTGCGGTGAGCACCTGGCGACGTTTGACGTCAACCCGCACATAGGCGGCAGTGCGGTCGGATGCCAGTTCGGCGGTGACCTCCCGGGCGTGACAGGCCACGGCGAGCTTGTCGAGGTTGGCCTGCAGATAGGTCAGGGACAGGCCGGCACGCAGGTAGACCCAGACTCGTTCACCGACCGGGGTCGGCCGGGCCATCAGGATGAACGGCAGGGTGCCCGAGCGGTTGGCGATGATGAACTGCGCGAAACAGGTACGCAGACGGTGCCGCACGATCAGGCACCAGGCGACGGCAACCAGCCGACGCCGCACGGTAGGGATGACGGCGGGAACGCCGACGATGACCACGACCACGGCCAGACGCCACGGCAGCGTGGTATGCCCGGCCAACCAGGCGAAGCCGTACACGACGGCGACGCCGAGCGCGATTTCCGGGGTCCACCACCACAGCAGCCGCACCACCGGCCACATCCGGATCGCCGCCCACACGGCGGCACCGACGACCAGGCCGAGAGCAGTACCGGCGAGCAGGGCCAGAATCGGATGCATCCGATCCGCCCACACCGTGGCGGCCAGCATCGTGACCACGACCGCGGTGACCCAGAACCCCAGCAACGCATTGCGGGCCGAGGAATGGTGCATCCGGGCGTCGATCACCGTGACCGTGCCCCCGAACCGGCCGAACCCGCGACCGGAACGCCGGCCGCCGCTAAACTTGGACATGACACGTCCTCCCTCAATGGGCTGGATGGGTTGGGGAAGGTGCTGGGTCGGCAGGTTTGCAGCCGTCGTCGACCCGGCGCCTTTGCTAGTTGGAGGCCGTCGACATCACATGTCGACAGCGCAGTGAAGGGCAGCGAGGCCGGCAGACCAGATCAGTACCGGCCCCGCGCCACACCCTTCGAGGCGACCACCTCACGGGTGATCAGCAGCCAACCAAGTGCTGGTCAGCTTTGTGGCGAGACATAATGCCCGCCCGAGGATCAGCCACGGACACAGTGGCAGGGAACAGCAGCACTACTTGGCCGAACGAACCTCGACCGGCGAGATCTGCTGCGCACGGAACGACACACCGCTGCGGGACTTACCGTTGGTGTCCATGGTCCAAGGCACGGCCTCCAACTGAACGAGCTGCACGAGCTGACCCTGGCGAACGTTCGGCTTTTCTCCTACCGTCGTCACCGCGATCACCTCGCCGCCCGTCTCGTCCATCACGAAGACCTGGGTCTGCCACATCGGACGCCCCGTGTCCCGCTCCGAGCGCTGCTTCCCGTGCTGATCATTCTTCGCCTCCGGGTTCTTCGACGCGGTCAACTGCTTCCCCGTCGTGTCCACGTAGATCTTCACTACGTCCTCCTAGTCATCAAGCGCGTCCCTTGCGGACAATCGCTCTGAATCTCGCGAACCCTTCCGGCTCACACATCAAGGAGACGACGTCGCCGATCGACTCGGCAGGGTTACTTCGTTGCCTACGTCCCGGAAGGCGCCAGGCAACGCTTACGCTGGACCTATGACCGCGTTCGGCGAGATGTTGCGGCAGCTGCGTGAGGAGCGGGGAATCTCCCTGAGCGCCTTCGCGCTCTCGATCCACTACAACAAGGGATACCTGTCGCGAATCGAACGCGGGTTGCAGCCTCCTTCGGAGGAGGTAGCCCGCCTGTGTGACGCAGCCCTTGACGCCCGTGGAGACCTGGTGGCCGCCGCCCACCTCGACATCGCCGCACTCCGCGATTCCCAGCCGTGGCAGACGACAGAACTGCTGCGCCGGATCCAGGCCAACGACACCGCGACGAGCACACTGGACGCGCTGCAAGCAACGGTCGACCAGCTCTGCTGCGAATATCCGTACCGCGACGCCAGCGAGTTGATCAGCGAAGCCCGGGACTGGCTGCGACACATTGCCCAGGTCCTGCGCAAGCCCACCGGCCTACGACAACACCGGGAACTGCTCGCCTCAGCCGGATGGTTGGCCGTTCTCGTCGCCTGCCTGGAGTACGACCTTGGGCTTCGTACCTCGGCCCAAGCAACACGGGCAGCTGCTCGGCAGTTGGCGAACGAGGCAGAGCACAGCGAGATCCTGGCTTGGACCTACGAGATGGGGTCCTGGTTCGCCCTGACTCAGCGCCGCTACCGGGACACCATCAACGAAGCTCGGGCCGGCGAGGACGTCAGCCAGTCGCACGCGGTTGTGGTACAGCTGGTAGCGCAAGAAGCCAAAGCGCTCGGGCGCATACACGACGCGGACGGCGTGCGGACCGCCCTGGACCGTGGTCGGCAGCTGTTGGACCAGTTTCCCGTACCGGAACGCCCGGAGCACCACTTCGTGGTGGACCCGAACAAGTGGGTGTTCTACGCCATGGACGCCTACCGCATGGCGGGCGAGGACGGACTCGCGGAGGAGTATGCCCGCCAGGTCCTGTCCAACAGCATCGGGCCGGACGGCATCGAGAATGCGCCCATGCGCATCGCAGAAGCCCGGCTCACGCTTGCGGTAGTGGCAGCACGCCGCGGAGACCTGGAACAGGCCACGACGCTGGGGCTGAACGCGCTGCGTGGACCGCGCAAGTCACTGCCGTCTCTGCTGATGGTGGCCGGCGAGCTGGACGTCGAACTCGACCGGCGGTACCCAAACGAGGCTGCGACGACTGAGTTTCGCGACGCGCTGCGCATGGTTCGCTAACATCCATGCCGCTTGCTCGTCAACACCTTGCAACGTGGGCTCGACTGGCTGCGCTCGCGTTGCTCTGGGGCTCCGGGTTTCTGCTGATCAAGCTGGCGCTTCGTGGGTTCACCCCGTACCAGATCGTGCTGGTGCGGCTGGCGCTCGGCGCTGCGGTACTGATCACGTTCCTGTACGTCATCAACGACTCGCTGCCGCGCGGTCGCCTCGCGTGGTTTCACCTCAGCGTCGCCGCATTGCTGGCTAACGTCGCGCCGTACCTGTTGTTCGCCATCGCTGAACGACAGATCGACTCGGCTGTGGCGGGCGTCATCAACGCCACGACACCACTGTTCACGGTGATCGTCGCCGTACTCGTTAGTCACGAAGCGAAACCGACCAGAATCCGGCTCGTCGGCCTGGTCGTCGGCATCGCCGGTACGGCCATCCTGCTGGCGCCATGGAAGGCTGGGACTCAGTTCACCAGCTGGGGGGCGGTGGCGGCTCTGGCAGCCTCGCTCTGCTACGCAATCAGCTACGTGTACATGGACCGGTTTCTCGTCAGTCGACGGCTGTCCCCGACAACGCTCGCCGGGGCGCAACTGCTGGCAGCCAGTGGCCTCACGGTGATCGCGTTGCCCCTCGTCAGAGGCTGGGATGTTCCGGTGTGGCGCCTTGACGCCCTCCTGGCACTCCTCAGCCTGGGCATCCTCGGCACCGGCGTCGCGTACGTGCTCAACTACCGGATCATTGCCGACGACGGCGCCTCGACCGCGTCTCTAGTGACATACTTGCTGCCGATCACCGCCGTCATCCTCGGCGCAGTCGTGCTACGCGAGAAGCCCACGGTGCACGCGATCGTCGGCATGGTAGTCATCCTGGCCGGCGTCGCCCTGGCACGACGTCCACCCAGACGACGGCCAAGCGATTCAAGGCGCGCCGCTAAGGCGGGCCGCACGCCACCATGAGGGTTATTCAGAAGATCCACTTATCGAAGATGATCAAGTCGTGACCTGCCCTGATGCGTCCGGCTCGCAGGAATGATCATGGCTCTGAATAACCCTCCATGACTCGATGTACGCCGGACTTGCGGGCGAGTGAGGCTGGTTCTCGGATCGGCTTGAGGGCGTATCAGGGAACCAGCCAAACCACCTCTCGCTACTCCATTGGGATGCGGGCGATCGCGACGCGGACGCCTAGGCTTCGCAGCTGCTGGACCGCGTGGTACAGCGCGATCTTGCTGAAGAAGTAAAGCGACGAGGCCAGCGATCCCGGCTTCGGAGTCGCGATTGCATAGACCAGGGTCCAGTCGCTGTTAGTGCCGAATGTCGCTGTTGAGTCGATCTGCTTCATATCCAGCATGATCCGATCGCGGTATCCATCTAGGTTGGCGGTTAGCAGCTGTGCCGAGACCTGACCCTGCATGAACAGGTGAGACAGGGTACTGGAGCGCGTCATTCGCTTAACACAGAGCAGTTGTTTGCGTTCGGTGAGTAGGTCGCAGATTTCGATCTTCTGATAGCTCGCCGGCAAATGGAAGTTTTGCCTGTCGAGCAAACGCCATTTGCGGTTGAGAGCGAGCTGCGAGTTGTAGTCACCTTCACCGATGTGCGCTCCCCGCTTCCACGGGTCAAGCGATAGCTCGTCAGTCAGATCGTCGATCCCGCCGATCGCGCGATCTATCTTGTCGACAAATCCTTGGTCGACGACGAACCACTGCCCAGCGGACAGCGCGTACCGGCGGTCGTCAAGCTCGACCTCGGCCATGATGTAGTTGAGAAGCTTGTAATTGTGGCCGACTCGACTTCCGGACGAGTCATAGGCCTCTACGCGTACATCCTTGAGAGGATCGTTGGTCTTAAACCTGGATAGAGCGGCAAGCACGTCGTCGGGCAGTAGCTCGGGAAGCTCGATGCCCTTGTGCCCGGCGTGCCGCAAGACATAGAACTCCACCTCCAGGGGCTCGTCGATGTCGGGGCTGGCGAAGGAGACGTCGGAACCGCCTCGCACCAGCATCTCAGTCAGTCGTTCTCGTAGCCGGTCGTTGGTCGGCCCATCCTCGACCCGGGTGAAGAAGTCGATAAACTCGTACTCCCGCTTGTAATCCGCGGACTCGTACCGCTCGATAATCTGGTCGAGCTTCTCCTCCAGATTGGACAAGCTGAACCGACGCAGGTTGAGCCTGAGACTATCGCTGCCAGCCACCGCGTTGGCGAACTCGACCGGGGGCCGCCCCTCAAGCTGGCGCACCCACGCTCGGGTGGGCTCAATGCCCAGCTCGTCGAGCGGCCCCGCGACCGACATGGCGGTTCGCTGGCTCTTCCCGCGGCCGCCCAGCTCGCGAGTGTCGACACTCACACATCGACCCGCAGCCACGGCGTTCACCACGACCTTGAGTCCAAACCCGGGCTGGACCGCTCCCGGATCGATGGCGAAACGACCTGTGCCAAAAACCAGCACGAACTTGTAGCCACGGTGCTGCACCTGGAGAAGGGCAGCACTATGGACGTTGATAAGGCGGCTGAGGTCCTGGTCCTCCATCACCGCCACGAGGTTCCGCAGCCATCGCGGAGGATTACCGGGCGACTGCCGCAGAAACAGCCGGGGGTCGAGTTGGCCAAGCACTCGCGTGGACACTTCGTCGAACTCGGCGATCGTCTCACGCAGGCCCCAGTCGTCATCGGACAGGCCGGGGCGAAGCATGTACACGTTCAGGTGCATCGATACTCCACAAATGTGACATCGGAGGCCAGCCTCGTCGGCTCGTTGCGCCAGCAGGGCGATCTAGGCAAGTCACGAGGACGACTAATCCGACAAACTGGGCACATTGCGGATGCACAAATCCTGCCGCAGCCATAGGCTTTGGCCTAGGACCCCGCCGTACCGAGATGGCTACAACACCTCGGTGCGCGGGGTCTGTCCATGCGCTTCCGCATGTACGCGGGGGTTCTGGAGCAGCAAACACGGCCGGTAGACCGCTGCACCATGCGCCAGAAGGGTCTGGGGCCAGCGTTGACCCCCGCACGGCGAGTCCGAACGGTAGTTAGCCCCCGCCGACATCGGCCGACGAAAACCTGTACGGCGGCCTGCCACCTGCTCGGACCGGTCTGACGCCCTCGGCCTCGTGTGGCTGATGTTGTCAGCGGAGTTTACCCCCGTTGCCGTCAGGGGACAAACACGTGCGAGCCGAAGTGCCCATCGGAGGCCCGATGTGTGAGATGGTCGCACAAACTGCCCGTTAGAGGTTTCTTGATGTGTGTTTTCAGCACGTGCTACGTTGATCCAACGCCCCCAGCCCGAGATTGACCACAAATGACAACTTCGCCTGAAAAGTCAAACCCAAGTCAACAGCCGCCCGAGCCTCAATGGTCTGTACGCCTTTCGCGTCGAATTGCAACCCAGATCCGGTTCTGGCGCGAACAGCGTGGCCTGACCGCGCTCCAGTTGGCCAAGAGGACGGCCCAGCTTGGGTACTCCCTGCCCCGCGGCGTGATCGCGAACCTGGAGAACAACCGGCGCGACTCTGTCACGGTGGCCGAACTACTGATCTTGGCGGCGGCCCTCGATGTGCCCCCGGTTCTGCTCATCGCTCCCGTCGGCCGTGAACGTGAAGTCGAAATGCTTCCCGGAACACAAACCCCATCTTGGCAAGTCCGCGGCTGGATCCACGGCGCCGCGGAACCCAACTACGCGGGCTTCTCGGCCGCCAAGTGGCAACAAAGCAGGCGAGCGATCGCTCTCTACGACATCCATCGATTACTGGTCAGGGAGCATCAGCAGATCGAACGCCGGATCAAACAATTGGTCGATCAGGAACACTTCGCCGTCGACGATATGGTGGCCGATGACCTGCGACTGAGCCGAGGCCCGCTGGCGGACTTCGTCAATGAGTTCGCCTACAGCCTCGACCGCTTGCGCGTCCATCGCAGCTTAATCAAATCTGAGGGATTCGACTTACCTGATCTGCCGCCAAATATCGCAATGGCCCTGAAAGAGATCGCACCAAGCGGGAGACATCGCAGGGCACCCAACGACGAGACAACAGACGAGCTCTTGCCGCCCGTCGTGTACCACGAAATGAGCTCATCCAGGCCCAGGCTCACCGACGACGAAACGCATTGAGACTCGCGTCCAGGATGCCGCGACGCCGGACGGGGTGATCTACAAGCCGTACCGATCTTCGAGCGAAACCGATCAACGTACCCGCGAAAATGCCCGCGATGTCTTGTCCCATGTGACGCTCAACGCGAAGCCTAGACAACGCTAGCTGACTTAGGGTTGCCGAGCGGATCCTTCGTCGACTTCTGCCAAGCGCTCGGCGGCCTGATAGGTTCCGGCGGCCACTTCACCTCTCAGCTCATCGACCCGGCCCTGCTCGGCGAGTAGGTCAACCAGCTTATGAGCTGCGGACGTGACGCCGGCATCGGCGCGGTGGCGGAGTGTCGCGAGAGCTTCGTCGGTGCGGCCTTGCTCGATGAGTAGGTCGACCAGCCGGCCGGTGGCGGACTCGTCGCCGGCATCGGCGCGTCGACGGAGTTCGTCGACCTGGCCCTGCCCGGCGAGCAGATCGGCCAGCCGACTGGCGGCGGACTCGTCGCCGGCATCGGCGCGTCGACGGAGTTCGTCGACCTGGCCCTGCTCGGCGAGCAGTTCGGCCAGGAAGAGCGGAGCGAACAGGTCGCCGTTGTCGGCGCGTCGACGGAGTTCGTCGACCCGGCCCTGCTCGGCGAGCAGTTCAGCGAGCCGGGCGGCGGTGAGGACATCGTGGGGGTCGGTGGGGTGTTGGAGCACGTCTGGAGCTTCGTCGGCGCGGCCCTGCTCGGTGAGCAGGTAGGCCAGCCGGATGGCGGCGGGGTGGTCGCCGGCATCGCTGCGCTGCCGGAGTTCATCGACTTGGCCCCAGTGGACAAGCAGTTCGGCTAGCCGGTGGGCGGCGGGTATGTCGCCGGCGTTGGCCCGCCGACGGAGTTCATCAACATCGCCCTGCTTGATGAGCAGGTTGGCTAAGGAAAGGGCGGCCATGTCGCCGGTGGATGCGTGCTGACGGAGCACGACGAGTGCTTCATCAGTGTGGCCCTGCTCGGTGAGCTGATGAGCCAGCCCGAGTACGCCGAAGCCGTCGCCGGTAGCGGCAAGCTGCCTCCGCACGACGAGAGCTTCGTCGATGCGACCCTGCTTGGTCAACAGTTCAGCCAGGCCACGGGCGGCAACTGCATCGCCCGCTTTGGCTGCGCGGCGGTAAAGCGCCTCGGCCAACGAGCAGCGCCCCCGTTGGTTGGCGCTGTCGGCAAGGCGCAACGTGTCGGCGGGATGATGGTGTTGGGCTATCGCTTGCCAAACCTGCTCGGGCAGGTGGATGGCGCGGCGGATTTGTCGGGCGTGTTGGTGCAGGTAGTCAGCAACGGCATAGTCGGCGACCTGGCCCACGACAGCGACGCTTGGACAGAGTGTCGCAGTGGCGCCATGTAATGAGGTAGTGGCGTAGGCGATCGCCTGCTCCAGCCAGTCTGCCGATGCGGTGGCGAGTTGAGCGGGGGTGAGGTAGGCGGGTGCCGCGTCAGCCAGCAGTTCCCGGCTCAATGGGGCTTCGGCACCGACCCGGCGGGCGTCCAACGCCGCAGTGATAATCGCCCTGCCGTACGGGTCGGGCGCGTTCTCCCACCAGCGCACGAGTTCGGGTCCGGCCGCTAAGACCTGAGTGAAGCCGGCGTCCGGAGTGTCCAGGGCAATACGAATGCGCCGGTCCGAGGCGAGGGCCTCAGCGCGGCGCCGTTCGGCAAGGCTAAAGGCTTCCGGCACATCGATGACCTGGGCCAAACCGAGCAGTTCCCGGTCGTTGCTGTGTAGATCTGGTCGCCCGGGTAAGCGCGGTGCGGTACGGGCGCCGTACTCGTCCGGCCACAGTGTGCCAACGAGCACCACCCCGGCCATAGCCAGCTCGCGTACGATCGCCACCGGCAGTCCGCCAGCATTGTCGAGGTAGCGTTGCAGCTCGTCCAGCCAAACCACAGTCCGTGGGGTCAGCGCCTGGACCAGTCCCCCGACTGCGGCAGCGTCGGCGGGATGGACCAACCACCAGTCAGGCAATACGACCCGGACCGCCTCGAACAGTGCCCGGGTCTTGCCAACCGAAGAACCGCCCACCAACAGCACCAGGCCGCCCTGCGCGGCAGCAGCTGTCACCGCGGCACGTAGATCTACGTCCAGGTCCCGCGGCACGTACCCCGGCAAGTCGTCCGTTGCGTCCGCAACGCGGATCGCGGCGTGCACCCCCAGCAGGCGCGGCCGGGTATCCCTGACCCGCACCGCCCCCTTAGGCCTGGTCAGATGTACCGTGCTCACCCGCTCCCAGGCAGCCAGCCACGGCGCCTGGGCCTCCGGATCGGAGATGCCGCAGGCGAGAAGGAATGTCTCCATCGTCTTGCGGGACGGGACAGACTTCCCGCCGAATAGGTTGCTCAACGTACTGGATGGCAGCGCCTTGATGCCCTTGGCGAGCTTCAGGGAGACCCGTGCCGCCTCGTTCAGGTCGGCGTACGACCGGCCGCGCCGCAAAACCTGGAGGGCGTCGACGAGTTCGGCAAGGATGTCCGCACTTCCCGGGTCGACGCTCATCGTGGTCTCCCACCTGTCCGGCGAACGGCGCCGGACACCACCGGACCAGCGTTGAGACGCCCGGCCGTCATCATGTCACCCCTGCTCGCCCAAATCGGGCACCGTCACAGTCCTTCGGCTTACTTCGCACCCGATGCCGGACCTCACCCACGACTGATCCCATCGACGTGTTTGCAGGGAGACCGGCCGGCTCCCCCTCCTCCGAAGCGCTCGGGAGCACCCATGACGACCACACCCACGCGACGACGCTGGCGCCGAAACCTGACCCTCTCCGCCATCGCCGGCCTCTTCTCCGGCACCGCACGAGCCATTGCAGCCTGGCTAATAGATCACTTCACGTCCGGCTCGTAGGACCGAGCGACCCGGCCACTGTCAAGCGTCAGATGGGACACAGATGTAAAGCATCTACCGGGACACGACACGTGCGGGGCAAACGTGCGGGGCACCGGCATGTGAGAACTTTCTATACGTGTTCAAGGGCGGCCCGAACGGGCCGCCGCGCCGCCGGACAACCGACGACCGGCCTGGCACAGCAGGCGGCCGGCCGTCGTGCGTCGCCGGCTGGCGCGAACATAGAAAGCCTCGGGCCGCCAAGATCCGGATGGCGACGCCGAGGCGATGCTCGATTGTGCTGAGGGCTACGTTGGATCGCGCGGTCGGGGCGTGCGCGCGGTGCGCAGCGTAAGTGGCCGCCCCTCCGCGGTCAAGGGTTGCTGCGCAACCGCAGGCGGCGGCCCAAGGGCCGCCCTTGACCACGGAGCCTCTGCGGCCACACGGGCAGGAGGTGCGGGCAGGCCCGGCGGGCCTGCCCGGCGGACGCGCGCCGCACACCCACCCCGTCCACGCCAACGTCAATAACTGCTTGACGGTGTTCTTGTTCAACCAGGATAACCACTATGAGACCACCGACCCGGTTTTCAACATTCGCGAAAGCCCGTCGGTCGCCATCGATTCCGATTGTCGTACCCCGCGCATACGATTGATCGCGGGAGGATCGAATGGACGAACAACGACAGCAGCAACTCGTTCGGGCGACGGAATCATTGCGCTCGTGGCTGGCTCCATTGCACTTCGCGAGCCTGGCCCGTTCGGAGGTAACGTCGCTGGTCACCGCGCACGTTGTCGCGTGGGCCGAGTCGTACCGATTCGAGGTCGTACAACAGGTAAAGGCGATCGCCACTCGTCGCCGACGGTACGGACGCACGCAGAACAGCTGGCTCAACCTTGAGTGCCGCCATCGCAGTGGAATGACGATCGCGGTGGAAATCGACTTCGCCAACAAGTTCTGGTCGATCGAGAAGCTGGCCGCCGAGGCAGACGCCGGCAAGCTGGCGATCTGGGTGAAGTGGGGCGGTCCGGTCTCGCTCTCCCTCATCCCGGAAAAGATCGGCGTGGTTGAGCTACGCGTCGACTGGAGCAGACAGGACGGCCAGGTGACGTACAGCCGCGAGGCCAACGCGGTCTTCCCCTCGCCACAGCGGGACGAATCCGAGTCAGGGCGAGCGGTTCCGGTGTAGCACCTCTGCGCTTGGCTGATCTTCCCCCCGATGCGCCCCCAACTCCTTGTCGACGGTGGGACTCGGCTGGACACGCCGAGACACCTCGCGATCAAGCGCGTGAGGCTGTACGAGCAGGTCAGACGCCTTGCGATGCTGGCGAAGCGGAGGGCGTGGGATTCGAACCCACGAGGACGCTCACGCGCCCTAGCGGTTTTCAAGACCGCCGCCATCGGCCACTAGGCGAGCCCTCCTGACCTGCAAGAACATCCCGATCATGCCGACCCCTCAAGGTCGGTGTCC
>WNGF01004040.1_pt1 | contig 19413 bp, 17 predicted proteins | sample 5400641 | NCBI WGS metagenome assembly WNGF01 (sample SAMN13153371, study PRJNA577476) | soil metagenome | isolation source: 80 cm soil or saprolite under grassland replicate 2 | place: USA:California | collected 2016-06-15
AGCGTCGGCTCCTCGCAGTGGAGCGCGAGCCGCCTGCCCGTGATCCCGTGGTACTGGAGCGCCCGGCGCATCAGGCCCGGCGCGACCACCGGCCGCCCGTCGTCGGTGAAGCCCGCGGCGCCCTGCTCCGCGAGCTCGGCCATGTCGGTCAGCTCGGCGCCTTCCTGGCCGCGCGTGATCGCCGCGAGGAAGCCGACCGGCACCTCCGCCTGCGCCTGCGCGTCCTCGATCAGCGAGCCGAGCACCGCGGCCGAGTCGACCACCGGCTCGGTGTTCGGCATCGCCAGGATCCCGCAGTAGCCTCCTGCCGCCGCGGCGGCCGTGCCCGAGGCGATCGTCTCCTCGTCCTCACGCCCGGGCACGCGCAGGTGGACGTGCGGGTCGATGAAGGCCGGGGCGAGCAGGAGGCCGTCCGCCTCGATTACCTGGTGCCCGTTCGGCTCGAGGCTCGTTCCGAGCTGGGCGACCGTGCCGCCGTCGACGCGCACGTCGCAGACCGAGTCGATCCCTTCGACCGGATCCACGACGCGCGCGCCGCGCACGACGAGGTCGTCCCTTGAACCGCTTTTTGCAAAGAGCATCACGCGACCTCCAAAGGCTCAGTCGATCGCACCCCGACCGGGCCCGTGGTGAGCAGGTCGTAGAGCACCGCCATCCGGACGACGAGGCCAGCGCGCACCTGCGTCTCGATCAGCGCGTCGGCGGCGTCGGCGACCCGCGGATCGATCTCGACGCCGCGGTTCATCGGCCCGGGATGCATCACCTTCTGCCCCGGCCGGAGCCGCTCCGGCGTCACGCCCCAGCGCGCCGCGTACTCGCGCAGCGAGGGCACGTAGTTCGCGCCCTCCTGCATCCGCTCGCGCTGCATCCGCAGGACGTAGACGATGTCGGCCGCACCGATCGCGCCGATCTCGTGCGACACCTCGCAGCTCATCGCCTCGATCCCGCGCGGGATCAGGGGCGGCGGCCCGACCAGCGTCACGCGGGCACCCATCAGCGTCAGCGCCTGGACGTTCGAGCGAGCGACGCGCGAGTGGAGGACGTCGCCGACGATCGCCACGTGCACCCCTTCGAGACGGCCGAGCTCCTCGCGGATCGTGTAGAGGTCGAGGAGGGCCTGCGTCGGGTGCTGGTGCTTCCCGTCGCCGGCGTTGACGACGTGGGCGTCGGTGTAACGGACAACGAGCTGGGGCGCCCCGATCTGCGGATGCCGGATCACGATCACGTCCGGGTCGTACGCCCCGAGCGTGAGCGCAGTGTCCTTGAGCGACTCGCCCTTGTCGACCGACGACCCCGCGGCCTTGATGGACATCGTGTCGGCCGACAGGCGCTTCGCCGCCAGCTCGAAGCTCGACGAGGTCCGGGTCGAGGACTCGTAGAAGACGTTCACGACCGTGTGGCCGCGCAGCGTCGGCAGCTTCTTCACCTCCCGCTCGAGCGAGCGGGAGAAACTGCGCGCGGTGGCGAGCAGCCGCTCGACGTCGGCACGCGAGAGGTCGCCGACCGAGATCAGGTGCCGCCGGGGAGGCGGCTTCGGCGGGAGGAAGCCCTCCCGCATGACGTGGATCTCACCCATTGGACTCCTCTTCGGGGGCGGGCATCAGGAGGACGCGGTCGATCTCGTCCACCTCGACGAGCTCGACCTGGATGCGCTCGTTGCGGGCGGTGGGCAGGTTCTTGCCGACGTAATCCGGGCGGATGGGGAGCTCGCGGTGGCCGCGGTCGGCGAGCACCGCCAGCTGGACGCGCTCGGGGCGGCCGTAGGAGAAGAGCGTCTCGATGGCGGCGCGGATCGTGCGTCCGGTGTAGAGGACGTCGTCGACGAGGACGCAGGTCCTCCCCTCGAGCGAGAAGTCGAGCGTCGTCGAGCGGACGAGCGGCTGGGCGTGCTGGGGAGGCTCGCCGGCCCGGACGTGGACGTCGTCGCGGTGGAAGGTGATGTCGAGCTGCCCGAGCGCGACCTGGGTGCCCGCGAGCTCGGCGATCCGCCGGCGCAGGCGCTGAGCGAGCGGGACGCCTCGCGTGTGGATGCCGACGAGGGCAACGTGCTCGAGGTCGGGGTTCCCCTCGACGATCTCGTGCGCGATCCGCGTCAGGGTGCGCTCGATCGCCTCGGCGTCGAGGACGACCTTCGCGGAGGAGGTGCGCGCGGTCAGGGCGCGCTCGAGCTGGTCCTGCTCACTTCGACTCCTTTCCGGCCTCACGGGACCGAGTTAAAGGGGTGCGGATCGCGCGGGACTCTACCCGGCCGGCCGGACGGACGCCTCGGCGACGGCGATCAGCCACTCCTGACGGTAGTCGACCCGCTCCGGCAGCTCGCGCTCCGCGCGCTCGAGACCCTCGGCGTACTCCTCGTCGGAGATCAGGTCGAAGGTGGCGATGTGGCGCCCGCGGATACGCACCAAGGCCTGCTCGCGGCTGATCGTCGCCCGCTGGCTCAGCCGCAGGAGCCGGGGCTCCTGGAAACCCGCCGCCGGCAGCTCGGCAGCCAGGTCATCCGCGGTCGGGAAGCGAGCCCGGTCGATCACCTCCATCGACGGGAAGTAGTCACGGAACCAGAAGCCACCGAAGTAGCTCGGGTCGAACGTTGCGAGCGCCAGCCTGCCGCCCGGGGCGAGCACCCGGCGAAGCTCCGGGAAGGCGCGGGGCCGCTCGAGGAGATGGACGACGAGCCACATCGTGGCGCGCTCGAACCACGCGTCCTTGAAAGGCAGCGCGTATGCCGACGCCTGCTTGAAGCGGACGCCCGGCGCTCGCCGACGGGCGACCTCCAGCATCTCCGGGGACGGATCGACCGCCCAGACCCTCGAGCGCCGGACGAGTGCCGCGGCGAAGCGACCGGTGCCGCAGCCGACGTCGAGTACCCGGCGTCCTGCGAGATCGCCCTCGCGCACGAGGGCCTCGCAGACCTCGCGCCAGTCGTCGTCGGCGGGACGAAGCTCGTCGTACGTCGCCGCCCGGCGACCGAAATCGGGTTTCGAGCTCACTTCAGCGAGCTCAGGCGTCGGAGATGAGCTCGTCCGGGTCGGTGAGGGCCTCGATCGCGTGCTGAGCGGCCTCGAGCGAGTGCTCCGGCACAAGCACCTTCTGCGGCGCGTCCTCCGTCTCCCGCGGGTGGTGCTCGACCGCCGTCTCGAGCTCGGACTCGATTCCGGCGGCCTGGAGGATCGACTGGAGCTCCTCGGCCTCGGCGACGCTCTCGGCGAGCGCGACCTGGACGAGCGGGGTCACCAGCGACTCCGCTGACGGTAGAGGTGTCGACCGGTCATTTCAGACGGCCGCACGAGCGGAGCTCGCGCACGCCTCACGGGACCGCCTCCGGCTCCGGCGCGGGTTCCCGCTGCTCCCGCCCATGGAGGACGCCGCCCTTGACGAGCTGCGGCGAGCCCCGCTCGGGGAACGGCACGTCGATCACGTCGAAATCCTTCGGCACCACGGTGTCAGGGAAGATCGTACGCGCCTCGCGGGCCACCTCGGGGCCGAAGTAGCGATTCGAGAGGTGGATGAGGGCGAGCAGGCCGACCTCCGCGTCGCGAGCGATCTCCGCGGCCTCGAGCGCCGTCGCGTGCCCGGTCTCTCGCGCCCGCGCGCGCTCCTCGTCGAGGAAGGTCGCCTCGTGGACGAGCACCTCCGCCCCACGCGCGGCCTCGAGAACCGTCGGCGACGGCGCTGTGTCGCCGCTCAGGACGACCTTGCGTCCCGGCCGCGGCGGCCCGAGCACCTCGTCCGACGTCACGACTCGCCCGTCGGGCAGCTGGATCGACTCCCCCGCCTGCAAAAGCCCGCGTTCCTTCTTCGGCGGGACGCCGAGCGCGTCCGCGGCGTCCACGTCGAAGCGGCCCGGGCGCGGATGCTCGACGAGCGCGAAGCCGAGCGACCGGACGCCGTGGGCGACCGGGAAGGTGACGAGGTTGTAGTCGCGGCGCTCGAGCACGTCGCCCGGCCGGAGCTCGACCAGCTCGAGCGCATAGGTGAGCTTGCCGAAGACGCGCCGCAGGGCTCCGAACAGCTCGCGCAGGCCGGGCGGGCCGTAGACGGTGAGCGGCACCTCGCGCCCGCGCAGGGCGAAGGTCTTCAGCATCCCCGGCAGACCGAGGTAGTGGTCGGCGTGGAAGTGCGAGACGAAGACCTCACGCAGCTCGGTCAGGCCGACCGAGGAGCGCAGCAGCTGGCGCTGCGTTCCCTCGCCGCAGTCGAACAGGAGCCGCTCGCCGCCACGCCGCACGAGCAGCGCGGACGGAGCCCGCTGGGCGGTCGGCACCGAGCCGGAGGTCCCGAAGAAGACGAGGTCGAGGTCCACGGGCCGATTGTAGGGTTGCCCTTGCCGTGAGCGACTTCCGGGACGACGTCCTGAGCCTGATCCGGCGCGAGCCCGCCGCCGCCGAGCACGACGAGATCCGCGAGCTGTGGAAGCGGCACTCGATCGCCGAGGAGAACCGCGACCTTCCCGGGCTGATCTCGACCCTCACGGAAGACTGTGTCTACGAGCTCGTCCAGACAGGCCATCGCTGGGAGGGTCACGAGGGCGCCGCCCGCTTCTACGCCGGGCTCCTCGGCGCCTTCCCGGACATCGACTTCAAGTTGACCGACATCGTGATCGGGCCGCAGGGCGTCTGCGAGCAGGCCGACGTCACCGGCACGCACGAGGCGGAGTGGCTCGGGATCCCGCCGTCGGGCAAGCGCCTCGCCTGGAAGGTTGCGATCTTCTTCCCCTGGGATCCGGACCGCCGCAAGTTCAGAGGCGAGCGCGTCTACACGGCCGGCCTTCCGCTTCCAGGCACCTAGGGCAGGACGAGCCGCTGGCCCGGGCGGACCAGGGCTCCGCTCAGGTGATTGCGGCCCTCGATCTTCCAGATCCGTCGCGCGGGTCGCCTGCGTAGTGCGCCACCGCGATCGACCAGAGCGTGTCGTTAGCACGGGGGAACCCCTGGTTCCCCCGTGAGCCCCCTCCTTCACGGCGGTTGCTGAGGTCCACTTGGCTCAGGAGCCGCCGAAGGCAAACGCGCTCAAGGTGGTCTTGGCGCAGCGAGCCTCCCGCCGGGCGAAGCCCGGCTCCGGCGGCACATGGAGGTTTCGCTCGCGGGCTTAAGGCAAGAGGAGCCGCTGGCCTGGGCGGATCAGCGTTCCGCTCAGGTGATTGCGGCCCTCGATCTTCCAGATCCCGTCGCGCGGGTCGCCTGCGTAGTGCGCCACCGCGATCGACCAGAGCGTGTCGTGGGGCCGCACGGTGTAGCGGAGGCCGGGCCCGGCACCCTCCGAGGCCCGGGCGACGACGGCCCAGGCGATCAGGGCGAGAGCAGCAATCAGGATGACCTTTCCGAACATGTGTTCGCCATGGTAACGCGAACACGCGTTCGTGTCAAGCGGGATTATCCCCTTGACACAGGATTGATCGGCCACTATCCTTGTTCCTTAGATGGTTTCGGGCGATTCTTTTCAGCCGCTTCGACCGCTTTGTCTGCAACTTTCTTCGGAAACAGCTTCCGTAACGCCTGCTCGTTCGTCAGGTCTCGCGCCTTCTTGCGCGGTCTACCCATAGGAGCCTCCGTGGACGAAATGAACCTTCCCGCTCTGATTGAACGCTTCGGTTCCGAGGACAAGTGCCGCGCCTACCTGGAAGAGCTTCGCTGGCCTGACGGCGTCGAGTGCCCGCGCTGCCAGTCCAAGAACATCTCGCGCATCCGCGAACGCAACCAGTACGAGTGCTCCAAGTGCCGCTATCAGTTCTCGGTCACGGCGGGGACGCTCTTCCACGACTCGCACCTGCCCCTCTGGAAGTGGTTCCTTGCCGCCTACCTGATCGTGGAGTCCAAGAAGGGGATCAGCGCCAAGCAGCTGCAGCGGATGCTCAAGGTCTCTTACAAGACGGCCTGGTATCTCGCACACCGCATCCGCGACGCGATGGGCGACGCGGAGCAAAGGCCGTTGATCGGGATCATTGAGGCTGACGAAACCTGGCACGGCGGCAAGCGCAGCGGGCACGGAAGCGGTCCCTACGCCTCTGGCAACAAGACCACCATCGTCGGAGCCGTCGAGCGCGGGGGCGAGATTCGCTTGCGGATGGTCGCCGGCCGCGACCGGGGGACGATCAGCCGCTTCCTGGGCGAGGTCGTGGCAGACCGGGCGCAGGCGATCTACACGGACGATTGGGTCGGATACAAGGGCATCGGTGACGTGGACACGAAGCACCGCGTCGTTAACCACGCACACAAAGAATGGGTGCGTGGTGACGTACACACCAACACCGTCGAGAACGTCTGGAGCCTGTTCAAACGCTCCGTGATCGGCTCCTACCACCAGGTCAGCGTCAAGCATCTTCCCGCCTACCTCGATGAGCTTGAGTGGCGCTACAACAACCGCGACAGCCGCTATCTCTTCCGCGATACCGTTACAGCCCTCGTGGGAGCCGATCCATTGACCTACCAGCGGTTGATCGAGGTGAGGTAGTAGGTGGAGATCATTCGCCTCGTAGACCGCGTTGGTGCGGATTCGCTCATCAGTAACGGATTGTTTGAGAACGTGGTGCTCGTCGGACCAGCCGTGATCGCGCCCCTCGAGAATGTCCGGCTCCAGGAGTGCAGCTTCGATGCGCCGCCCGATGTGCTTTTTATCGAGGTTCCTGAAGGAAAACAGGTCGTGGGGGTCATCGGGATCAGAAACTCGACGTTCCGAAAATGTGAGTTCAGAAACATCGCCATCATCGGAGCTTCGGACGCGATTGAGTCGATGCGAAAAGAACTGAGGCCTGCAGAGCAACCTGCTACTCCCCCTCCTGCTGAGGTTGAGGCTCCACCGGAGGCAGAGGCTGCGGAGGCCTCGGAAGAGGCACCGGCGGAACAGCACTCGACGTAGTTCCGCCCTGAACATTCGGCGGGGCGGCTTTTATCTCAATAGGTGCAATTCCGCCAGCCTGCGGAATCTTCACTTCCACCTCTTGGCTTGAGTGGAAGCGGTCGATAACCGTCGCCACAAGGTTGCTCGTGCCTTCCGTGACGTGACCACCACGCCTGTCCCTGATGACAAGCTGCTGCGCGGCGATCCATCCGGCAAGAAACAGCAACAACCACCACGGGGAGAACCAATGCAAGCTGTGTTCGCGGTAAAGCTGCCGCCCGACCTGCTGTGCAGCGCCGATCAGCCCCGTTCCCCAAAAGAGAGCGATCAGCCACCATCCCCTGCGGCACACGGCGCCCATATCGCTGAACCAGCCTCGCATCCCTTCTCCCTAGAAGTATCGGCTGTCGGGCAGTAGACCAGCGCCGCAGGACCACCCAACGTAGGGAGCCGCTGGTTCCGGGTTAGCTTACCCTGCGTGAACGGGATAACCCCGAAGGGACGGCGACTCGCGTCAGATGCCGTTCAGCAGCGCGCCGTCGTGGTAGATCAGCTCGCCGTCCGCGTAGACCTCGCTCCCCGAGCGGAGGTCGCAGATCATGTCCCAGTGGAGCGCCGACCGGTTGGAGCCGCCGCACTCCGGAAACGCTCTACCAAGCGCGAAGTGCATCGTCCCGCCGATCTTCTCGTCGAAGAGGATGTTGCGGGTGAACATGGCAACGGCGTCGTTCAACCCGAACGCCACCTCGCCGAGACGCCTCGCACCCTCGTCGACGCCGATCATCTCCTCGAGGAAGTCCTGCCCGCGGGCCGCGCTCGCCTCCACCACCTCGCCGCCGCGAAAGCGCAGGCGAACGTCGTCGACCTGCCGGCCGCGGAACACCGCCGGGTAGGTGAACCGGATCTCGCCCTCGGCGCTCGTTTCGTGCGGCGCAGTGAAGACCTCGCCGTCGGGGAAGTTCTCGTGTCCGTCGGCGGCGATCCAGGTGCGGCCGCCGACTCCGACCGTGAGATCGGTCCCCTCCGCGACCACCCGCAGCTCGCGCTTGCCGGCGAGGAGCTCCGCCACCCGTACGAGCCGCCTGGAGAATTCGTGCCAGCGAGCGACGGGCTCGGGATCGTCGAGGAACCCCGCGCCGTAGACGAAGTCCTCGTACTCGGACAGCGACATCTCGGCGTCCTGGGCGGCGGCGTTGGTCGGGAACGCCGTCAGGACCCAGCGGAGCTCGCCCTTCCGCGCGCGCTCGAGGTACCGGTCGCGCAAGGGAAGGCGAGAGCGCTCGACCAGCGCCTGCCGCGCCGGCGCGACCGCGGTCAGCGCCTTCGTGTTCGTCGGTGCCTCGACCACGATCCGCACGTCGGCGCGCTCGATGTCCTCGCGCCTGGCCGGATTGATCCACTCGACCTGCTCGTCGCTGCCCTCGAAGAGCAGGATCTCGGCGAGATCGAGCGTCACGCGGGTCGCCGGCCGGCCGCCCGCCCGCAACACCGCGCGATACAGCTCCTCGACGAGCGGCTCGACCGTCACGGTCGTCTCGAGCAGGACGAGCTCCCCCGCCCGGACGCCCGCCGAATACCCGACCAGAACGTCGGCGAGCCGGGCGAGGCGAGAGTCAGACACGCTCGATCGCCGGCTCGGGTTGCTCGAGAAAGCGCCCTGCCCGCCAGACCAGCTCCCCGTCGGCATAGACCTCGCCGTCGGCCCGCAGGTCGCACACGAGGTCCCAGTGCAGCCCGGAACGGTTCTGGCCGCCGAGGTCCTCGAAGGCCGCGCCCAGCGCGAGGTGCATCGTGCCGCCGATCTTCTCGTCGAAGAGCGTATTGCTCGTGAAGCGGTCGATCTCGTAGTTGAGGCCGAACGCCACCTCGCCGAGCCGGCGGGCGCCGTCGTCCATCTCGAGCAGCGCTTCGAGGAAGGCTCCGCCGCGTGCGGCTTCCGATGCGACCACGACGCCGTTCTCGAACCGCAACCGGATGTCGTCGACCTCGCGGCCGCGGAAGAGCGCAGGGAAGGTGAAGCGAATCTCGCCCTCGGTGGCCGTCTCGACCGGGCTGGTGTAGATCTCGCCGTCGGGGAGGTTGTGGCGGCCGTCGGCGGCCTCCCACCGCCGTCCCTCGACGAGGACGCGCAGGTCGGTGTCGGGCCCGACGATCCGGAGCTCGCTCGCCTCGCCGAGGCGCTCGGCGTGGCGTGCCAGGGCCTGGCGGACCCCCCGCCAGTGCGCGACCGGATCCCCGTCCTCCTCGACCTGGCAGGCGCGAAAGACGAACTGCTCGTACTCCGCGAGCGACATCTGGGCGTCCTGCGCGTGGGCCTCCGTCGGGAAGACGACCCCGCACCAGCGCATCTCTCCGGTCGCGATCCGCTTCCAGCGGCACTCGTTGAGCTGCCGGCTTGCGGCGATCATGCGCTGGTGGCGCTCCGGAGGGATGTTGGTGAGCGCGCGGGTGTTCGAGTCGGCCCAGACGGACACTACGGCGTCGACGAGCTCGACCTCGGCGGCCGCAATCGGCGAAACGAAGTCGAGCTGCTCGTCGCCGCCTTCCCTGGCGAGCAGCTCCGGCAGGCGCTCGAGCTCGATGTTCACGTAGGGATTGGCCCCCGCGCGGAGGGCGGCGCGGTAGAGCTCGACCGCGAACGGCGCGCCGATCGGCGCCACGTCGATCCTGAGCACGTTGCCCGCCCGCAACTCGAGCGAGTAGCCGGCGATCAGCTCGGCGAGCCGCGCCACGCGCGGGTCGGTCATTTGCGCTTTGCGCCGACCCGAAAGGCGGGGCCGACGAGCACACTCACGCGCTTGGGGTTCATCGTCGCGGCGAGCCGGATCGCATACACGTACCGGCCTGCCTTGAGCCTGCGCCTCGGAAAATAGACGACGCGGCCGGTCGCCTTGATCGTGCCGACCGCCGTCGCCACCGGCTTCGGTCTGCCCCTCGCCAGCCGTCGGGCGATCGCGCTCTTCTTCGTCCCGGCCTTGAAGATCCCGGCGCGGAAGGTCGCCTCCTCGCCGGCCCCGGCGAGGAGGCTCCACTGCTTCCTGGTCCGGGGGAAGGCGCGCCGGTTGCCCCAGCGCGCGAAGGGCAAGACCACCTTCGGGTTGTGCACCCAGACCGTCTGGATGTCCTGGCAGGTCCCCGTCGTCTGCGCGATCGTCTGCTTGACGCTGTCGTAGGAGGGCCGGTGCGACCCGTCGGCGCGGATGAGCCCGCTCTGCCAGCGCCCGAGGTCGGTCTCGTCCCTCAGGTGGAAGAGGTTGAGCGAGCGCACCGACGGATCGCACTCGAGCACCTTGATCAGGTCGGCGTAGGTCTGCGCCTGGGTCGCCTCGTCGGTGACCGGTGAGTTCTCGGTTCCGAAGTAGAAGCTCGACAGTCCGGCGGGAACTGCGACCTGCCAGCCGACCTCGTCTAGCTCGAACATGAGCGGCTTGCCGAAGCGCCTCACGCCCGTCTCGGCGAACGGGGTCTGGGCGGTCCCGTGGAAAGCATCCCAGACCGCCTGTTTGATCCGGTCGAGGTTGGCGACGCCCGCATTCGGCCAGACGTAACCCTTCGAGAGCGCGTCCTTGCTCGAGCTCGGATACGGGTGGAAGGCGAGCTCGTCCATCAGCGGCTTCGTGCGGCCGCTGGCGCGGTAGGCGACACCGAGGTCGTGCAGGAAGCGCACCGGCGAGCGAGAGACGTTGTCGCGCGCCTTCGGATTGTCGTTGCCGCGCGGCGAGAGCCCCACGCCGATCACGTTGATTGTGGGATCGACCGCCTTGAGGGCGTCGTAGGCCTTCGCCAGGACGGGCTCGTAGGCGGCGGCGGAGAGCGGCCGCCCGTCGGCGGGGTCGAACTGCGGCTGCCAGAAATAGGGTTGGTTCGGCTCATTGCCGATCACGAAGTCCTTCACCTGCGGGAAGGTCCGCGCCACCTGCTGGAGGAAGTCGGCGAACTCGGCCGGTGCCGAGGGCGACGAGGTGAGATCTTTCGTGCCCGCGGGCGCGACGGCGAACATGATCCGCACGCCTGCCGCCTGGGCCTGCGGCAGCCAGGACTGGATCTCCGCCTGGCCGGTGATCACGGCCGGTCGGCTCGGATCCCACGTGATCGAGACGCGGTTCACGGTCAGGCCGACGTCGCCCATCGTGGCGAAGAAGGCGGCGCCGCCGTCGGTGGCTTTGCCGGCGTCCTCCGTGATTCCGACCGCCAGGCCGCCCTGAGCCGCTCCGGCAAGCGCCAGCGCGGCGAAGACGCATCCGAACAGACCCGAGAACCTCGTCACCTACAGCCTCCTGTGTGTCGACCCATCCTTAGATTCGCACGTTCTTCGTCGAACGTGCAGCGGCTCCTCGAACCTACCGATCGGCCGGGACGTCGGAGGCTTGAGTCCCGAGTGTTGTCAGGACGGCGTCGAGCAGGTTGCCGGCGCCGAAACGGACGGGGTCGTCGGCCGGCAGGCCGGTTTCCTCCTGCGTTTCCTCGATCGCGGTTTTCGCCTGGGCGTCGGCGAGCCCGCCGGTGTTGAGGGCCACGCAGGCGACCCGGGCCGGCCGCAGCGGCAGCGCGATTCGCTCGTGGAGCTCGACCAGCTCGCGGAGGCTCGGGAGCGGGTGGCCGGGGTAGCCTTCGACCTCCGTCGCCCCCGCGCGGTGGCAGAGGACGAAGGCGTGCGGCGCCGCGCCGTGGATCAGGCCGAGCGTCACACCCGAATAGGCCGGGTGCGAGAGCGAGCCCTGGCCCTCGACGAAGAGGAGCTCGCCGCCGCGGCGATGGCCCTCGACGACGAGCCGCTCGGCGGCGCCGGCGAGGAAGTCCGAGACGACGGCATCCACTGCGATCCCCCAGCCCGCGATCGCGATCCCCGTTTGCCCGGTGGGGACGAAGAGGGAGGCGAGGCCGCGCCGCCTCGCCTCGAGATCGAGCTCGAGCGCGACGGTCTTCTTCCCGATCGCGCAGTCCGAGCCGACGGTGAGCGCGATCTTGGCCGGGATGCGCAGGTTCTCGCCGGAGGGGACGTCGAGGTCGGCCGGCGGGCGGCGCAGGTCGCGGAGCTCGACGCCGTGGCGCTCGGCGAGCTCGGCCAGGTCCGGGTCGTCGCTCAGGAACTCGTGCAGGCCATTCTCGACGTCGAGGCCCTTGGCGATCGACGCCTCGAGCAGCTCCCGCCACGCCGGCGGGAAGCGACCTCCCTGGGTGGCGACGCCGACGATCGCGGTGGTCGGGTTGAAGCAGAGCGCATCGTTGACGGTGGCGACGATCGGGATTCCGTCCTGCGTCTCGCCGGCCCGGGTCGAGTCGAGGATCGCCACGGTCGGATCGGGCGCGTAGCGGATCACGCCTCGCGCGGTCTTCCCGTAGTGCGGGTCGCCCGACCGTCCCTCAGCGAGTATGAGATACCGCTTCTCTGACACCGAGACCGGGCGCGTCGGGAGGAAGCTGAACGCCGTCGACGAGCTCCACGCCGGGCCAGGGATCCTCGGCCAGGAGCAGATTGCCGTCGAGGTCGACGTGGTCGAAGAGGCTCGCGATCTGGGCGCCGGCGGAGACGGCGAGGCCCGACTCGTTCATGCACCCCAGCATCAGCCCGAGCCTCAGCGCGCGGCCCGCGTGGGCGATCCGGACCGCCTCTCGGATACCGCCCGACTTGGCGAGCTTGACGGTAAGCCCGTGGGCCCGCTCCGCGCAGGCGGGCACGTCCACGAGCGTGTGGCAGTCCTCGTCGACGTAGATCGGGAGCGGCGAGCGCCGCTTCAGCTCCGGCCCGCCGGGATCGCCGGCCGGGAGCGGCTGCTCGCAGTACTCGACACCGAGCTCGTCGAGTTGCGGCAGCGCCGCGAGCGCCTCGTCGAGGCTCCAGTACTCGTTCACGTCCACCTGGAGCGGCACGTCGGAGACGCCGCGCACAGCGCGCACCCGCTCGACGTCGAGGCCGTCCTTCCCGCCGAGCTTCAGCTTCAGGCGCTTGAACCGACCGCGCACGCGTTCTGCCCTTTGCGCCATGTCGTCCGGGTCCCCGAGCCAGATCGTCCACGACGTCGGCGGCCCCGTCCGCCCGAGTCCGAGCAGCTTCCAGACGGGCAGGGCCGTGAGCTTCCCGCAGAGGTCGTGGAGGGCGGCGTCGATCGCCGCCTTGGCCGCGTGCTCGCCCGGCCGTTGGGCCAGCCGCTCGCCGATCGCCTCGAGCGCGAACGGATCGTCGGCCGGCAGGGGCGCCGACTCCTCGATGAACGCGAGCGCCGATTCGGCTGACTCCTCGTAGCGACCGATCGGCGTCGCCTCGCCGAAGCCGCTCACGCCGTCGTGGCGGATCTCGACGAAGACGACCTCGGCCTCGTCGGAGGCCCCTCGCGAGATCACGAACGTCTCCGCCATCCGCAGCGTTGCGATCCGAGCCTCGACCTCCACGGCGGTACACTAGATCGCCCGCGCCTGTAGCTCAGGGGATAGAGCGCGCGCCTCCGTCGCTCGCCGGGAAAAGTCTCGCGCTTCGCGCATGCAACTTTTTCCGGGTTCTGTTCTGCCGACAACCGCAGTGTGCGGAGGCCGGCAAAGCCGCCCTCCGCGGCTAGACTGGCCCCCACGCGCCTGTAGCTCAGGGGATAGAGCGCGCGCCTCCGGAGCGCGAGGTCGCAGGTTCGATTCCTGCCAGGCGCACTCGTAGCACGGAACCCCTGCACGAATCCGTTTTCGATCGCAGCGACTTTCACGGTGGTCGAACCAAGCCCACGGAACGGATTCCCGATCGCGGCTGGACGGCTTCAGCCGGCGGCTGCTGATTCGGCGCCCAGTCGGACCACTCGACGGACGTTGATGGCCGTAAACGAGCGCACTACAGTCGGCGGGGTGACTGACCGAGCGGCGACTGGTGACGTGGCGACTCTTATTGCCCTCGTACGCGAGGCGCGCCCGCATCTGGCCCGCACCGGCCGAGAAACAGAGGCGTGGCTCACACGGCTGGAGGAGCAGCACGACGCACTGCACGATCTCGTGGAACAACTGCTCGTGACGGATACACAGACGGCACTCGAGCTGGCGGCAACGCTGTGGCCGTTCTGGTGGCTGCGTGGGCACATGAAAGAGGGGCGCGATCTGCTGGAGCAAGCAGCCCCGATCGAGGGCGCAGAGCGGCCGGATGCGTTGAAGGGACTCGGGACGATCGCCTTCCGCCAGGGCGACGCGGAGGCGGCCGAGCGGGCGTTCCTCGAGCGTCTCGAGCTCGTCGAGCGCGAGGGGAGGCAGCGGGAACTCGTCGACTCGCTTGCCGATCTGTCACGCATCGCTTTGCGCCGCGGCGACTTCGCGTCTGTTCGCCGCTATGCGGAGCGCGGCTACGCCGCCGCTGAAGGCTTGGACCGAGAGGCGATCCGCATGCCGCTCCACATGCGCGCTGCGGCGGCGCGGATGGAGGACCGGCTCGAAGAAGCACGCGCGCTCTATCTGGAAAGCCGCGAACTGAATGAGAACCTTGGCAACAGTCCGAACGTCGCGGGGGAAGACCACAACCTTGTTCACGTCGCCCTCCGCAGCGGCGACCGCGAGGAAGCCGAGCGGCGCTTCCGCGCGTCCAGCGAATGGATCCTGGAGAACGAGAACGCCTACTTGCGCCCCTACACGTTCCTGGACGCAGGGATCCTCGCGCTCTACGATGGCGACCTCGAGCGTGCCGGCCGCCTCATCGCCTGCGCGCAGCGCATCTTCGACGACACGGACGCGATTCCGGACCCCGACGACCGGGTCGAGCTCGACGAAGCGGTCGCTCGTCTCAAACAGCAGCTCGGAGACCAGTTCGACGCCGTCTGGGGCGAAGGTCGTGCGCTCAGTCTCGACGAGGCTCAGGCCCTCGCCCGAGCCTGACCGCGCTGGAAGAGCCGACGACCTGCGTCGACCGAGCCGGACCGTTTCGAGAACCGCGCGCTGAGCTGGAGTGCTTCGCCTTCGAACGTCGCGGTTTGGTTCGGATTACGTGAGGCTGGGAGCATGAGCCGCACGTCGTTCGTTGCTCCACGACATCGACTTCTGCCTGAACGGAGACCCGCTTCGTCGGCGGGCTGAAGAGGTCCAATGCTAGGAGGCGGAGGAGGAGCGACCTACACTTCGAGCGATCGTGGGCGCCAATCCAGATAGGCCTGTAGAGGAACGGAAGGTCGTCTCGGTCCTCTTCGCCGACCTCGTTGGCTTCACCGCACGCTCGGAGCGTGCCGACCCGGAGGACGTACGGGAGCTTCTGCGCCCGTACCACAGCCGGGCGAAGCACGAGATCGAGCGGCTCGGCGGCACGGTCGAGAAGTTCGTCGGCGACGCCGTGATGGGCGTCTTCGGCGCACCCACTGCCCACGAGGACGACGCCGTCCGCGCCGTGACCGCTGCGCTCGGGATCGTCGACGCCATCGCCGAGCTGAACGAGGCTCGGCCGGGAAAAGGGCTCGCGCTGAGAGCGGCCGTGAACACCGGCGAGGCGATCGTCGACCTCGCCGCGCGCCCGGAACGCGGCGAGATCGTGGTGACGGGCGACGTCGTCAACACTGCCGCGCGGCTGCAGGAGGTGGCTCCGCTCGACGGCGTGGTCGTCGGAGAGCTGACCTACAGGACGACCCGCGACTCGATCGAGTATGAGCAGCTCGAGCCCGCGTCACTCAAGGGCAAGGCCGAGCCGGTGCCGCTCTGGCGCGCGACGGCGTGCCGCATCACGGAGCGACGAGCGCCGCCCGCGGCGTTTGTCGGGCGCGAGGAGGACGTCGCGCTACTCGAGCGCGCCTTCACCCGCACGCTCCGGGAGCGCTCGGTCCAGCTCGTCACAGTTGTCGGCGAGCCCGGCGTCGGCAAGTCACGGCTCGTCCGCGAGTTCAGGAGCCTCGTCGAGCGCCGGCCGGAGGAGTTGGCCTGGCGGCAGGGGCGCTGCCTCCCCTACGGCGAGGGGATCACGTTCTGGGCGCTCGGCGAGATCGTGAAGACCCACGCCGAGATTCTCGAGTCGGACGACCCGGGCCGTGCGGAGAAGAAGCTCCGCACCGCGATCGAGGAAGTGAGCGCCGACGCGGGCGAGCGCGAGTGGCTCGCGGCGCGGCTCGCGCCGCTCGCCGGCGCACAGCTCGCCACTGAAGCCGAGCCGGCCGAGCGCGGCGAGTCCTTCACCGCCTGGCGGCGGTTCTTCGAGGCTGTTGCGGAGGAGCGGCCGCTCGTTCTAGTGCTTGAGGACCTGCACTGGGCCGATCCGGCCCTGCTCGAGTTCATCGACCACCTAGTGGACTGGTCGACGGGCGTCGCCGTCCTCGTCATCTCCACAGCCCGGCCGGAGCTCTTCGAGCGGAAGCCAGGCTGGGGCGGCGGCAAGCGCAACTCGACGACCATCTCGCTGTCGCCGCTCTCGAGCGAGGAGACCGCCCGCCTGATCTCGGCGCTGCTCCCCCACGCGGTACTGCCGGCCGAGACGCAGGTCGCGCTTCTCGAGCGGGCGGGTGGTAATCCGCTCTACGCCGAGGAGTTCGTGCGAATGCTCGCCGACCGAGGGATCGTCGATGGGCGCGGGTCGGTCGAGGAGGCCGAGATTCCCGTCCCCGAGACGGTTCAGGCCTTGATCAGCGCGCGCCTCGACACGCTCGCGCCGGATCGGAAGGCCCTGCTCCAGGAGGCCGCGGTGGTCGGGAAGGTCTTCTGGGGCGGAGCGCTCGCATCGATGGCGGGGGCCGACGAGGAGGTCGTCGCGGAGAGCCTCCACGACCTCGCGCGGAGGGAGCTCGTGCGCCCGATCCGGGGTTCGTCGGTCGAAGGCGAGGCCGAGTACGTGTTCTGGCACGTCCTCATCCGCGACGTCGCTTACGGGCAGATCCCGCGGCTCGCGCGCGTGCGTCAGCACGAGGCCGCAGCGGCGTGGATGGAGCGGCTGGCGGGAGACGGGTCGGACAAGGCGGAGATCCTCGCCTACCACTACGGCCAGGCGCTCGAGCTTGCGCGTGCAGCCGGCGCCGTCGAGGACGGCGAGCGGCTCGAGACGCCCGCTGGCCGTTTCCTCGTCCTCGCCGGTGACCGGGCGGTCCAGCTCGACGTGGCCAAGGCCGAGGGGTACTACCGGCGCGCTCTCGAGCTCCTACCCGAAGGCCACCCCGACCGGGCCGAGGTCATGGCGAAGGCGGCGGAGACTGCTTGGCTGGCGGGGCGCCTGCTCGAAGCGGAGCGGGCCTACGAGGAGGCGATCGCCGAGGCGCGCCGGCATGGGAACGTCCTGCGGGCCGGTGAGGTGATGGTTGAGCTCGTCGCGTCCCTGCGCGACCGTGGCGAGACGAGGCGTGCGCGCGCCCTCCTCGACGAGGCGGTCGAGCTGCTCGAGCGCGAGCCGCCGGGCCGCGAGCTCGCTCTCGGGTACCTCCATGTCGCGCGCGACGATGGCGTCTCGGGGCGCGCCCGGGACTGTCTCGAATCGTCGGAGCGGGCGATTCGGCTGCTCGAGCGGCTTGGAATGCGCGACCACGCAGCCCGCACGCTCCAGTTCCGGGGCGGCGCCCGTATCGATCTCGGCGACCTCGAGGGGCTCGAGGACATGCGCGAATCGCTCAGGCTCAGCCTCGAACTCGGGCTCGGCTACTACACGGTCAACGCCTACGGCAACCTCGCCGAGAACGTCTGGCAGATCGAGGGACCGGCGGCCGCGCTCGATCTCTATCGCGCCGGAATCGAGTTCGGGGAGCGCAGGGGGCTCGCGTTCAAGGCGCGGTGGATCGAGGGGGAGATGCTTTGGAGCCTTTTCGACCTCGGCGGCTGGGACGAACTGCTCGAGCGGGCGGAGCGGCTGGTTCGCTCGGACGAGGCTTACGGCGGCAGTCAGGTCGGAATCATGGCGCTCACCTACCGCGCGCGCGTGCTGGTCCAGCGCGGGCAAACGGCGGACGCCGCCTCCGCTCGAGACCGGTTCCTCGCCGCGGCGCGGCAGAGCGGTGACCGGCAGGTGCTCGTCCCGGCACTCGCGGTCGCCGCACTCATTGGCCTCGCCAGCGGCGACGTCCGCGGCGCCGTCGAGCTGATCAACGAGCTCGAGGAGTCGACGCGCGACTACGCGAGTTGGCGATCGCACGAGCTGGCGGACGCGCTGCGCGTCTGCTCGCGTGCTAGCGAGCTCGAGCTCGGGCGGAGGCTGCTCGAAGGCGGCGCCGAGTTCGTCCCGCGCGACCGCCACGAAGCGCTTACCGCACGCGCAGAGCTCGCGGAGGGACGCGGCGAGACCGAGCGGGCGGCGGAGCTCTACGCCGAGGCCGCCGAACGCTGGGCCGAGTTCGGCCACGCCCTCGAGCGCGGGCTCGCGCTGCTCGGACACGGCCGCTGCCTAGCGACGCTCGGCTCGACGGACGAGGCCGCGGCGCCGCTGCGCGAGGCGGAGGCGGCATTCGGGCGTCTGGGTGCCGCGCCGCTGCTCGGCGAGACCGCGGCGCTCCTCGGCGCCGCCGCCTAGGAGTCGCTTCAAGGCCGCGTCGATCAGCCGTGCTCCTGGCCTGCCAGTGCCTCTTGTCAGCTGCAGCGAAGCTTCGCGAAGCGCCGGATAAGGCCGAACCCACCGGCTTCGAGCGTGACCGTATGGTTCGGATTATGTGAGGTTGGGCGCATCGACTCGCGCTCAGCCCTCGTGGTCGAGAGCTCGGATCAGCTCCGCCTCGTCTTCGCGGTACGGCGTTCCGTCCGGATGGAGCAGGCCCTGGAAGACCATGTCCTCGGTGACGGCCGCCGCGTGCGGCCACTGGTACTTCGTCTGGTCGGCGCCGATCATCAGCTCCCACAAGTACCACCCGATTCTGCTCTCGCGGAATAGGGGAAGGATCTCCGAGAGCTCGCCGTGGTCGGGCCGGCCGAGGGCCTCGGTTGCGACGACCGGTCTCTCGAACGATCTCGCCGACTCGATCCGGCGTCGGGCTTCCTCAGGCTCGCGCATCGGGCTGACGTAGAAGTGGATCGACGTGATGTCGGACAGCAGCGCTCCGTACCAGCAGGCGGTCAGCGGCTGCGACGGGCCGACGCTTCGGGCCCACGCGAAGACGTCCCGCACGAGAGCCACGCTCGGGTCGGCCGCCTCCGGCTCGTTGTACAGATCCCAGGCGATGATCCTCTCGTCCCGGCCGAACCGGCCGAGCAGGTCCTCCACGTAGCGGCGTAAGGCAGGCCGGAAGGCGAGCCCCAGCCGCCGCTTGCCCGGGGAGCGCTGCCAGTACGGGTTGTGCCGGCCCGGCCGGGGCTCCGGGGCCTGGTCGCCGAGAAAGGGCTCGTCCAGCCAGCAGTCGTCGAACAGCACCGGCATCACGGAGAGGCCGTGGGAGCCCGCCAGCCCGAGGACAACGTCGAAGCGGTCGAGGAAGCCGGCGGCGTCGCCCTCGTAGACGACGTACTGGAGGAAGGCCCGGATGCTGTTCAACCCCAGCTCCTCCGCGAAGGCGAGCTCGCGATCGATCGTGGCGGCGTCGAGCTCGGACCACATCTGGGTCGGGTTCACGGCGTTGGACGGAACGTAGTTGACGCCGCGAACGGCTTCGAGCCGCCGGTGCGTGACCGCGCTCACATTAAGTGACGCGGCGGTACCCGATGACCCTGGCGAATTCCTGCCGAGGCGGCCTTGGC
>WNGF01004455.1_pt1 | contig 19411 bp, 8 predicted proteins | sample 5400641 | NCBI WGS metagenome assembly WNGF01 (sample SAMN13153371, study PRJNA577476) | soil metagenome | isolation source: 80 cm soil or saprolite under grassland replicate 2 | place: USA:California | collected 2016-06-15
TTCTACGTGAAGCGGCTGCTGCTCTTCGAGCCGCGCGTCGTGCTCGCTGCCGTGCCGTACTCGCTCGACTAGAGCTCGTCTAAGCGAGCTCTTCGGCGAGCAGCCCCGCCGCGTAGCAGCGCCACGCGAGCTCCGGGTTCGCGAGCAGCTCGGCGATCGCGTTCGCGACGACGGGACGGCCGTCGCCGTACGAGCGCAGCGACGCGATCGCGAGCTGGAGCCGCTCGCGCCGCTCGTCCGAGTCCAGCTCGTCCGCGAGCCGCGCGACCGCCGTTTCGTCGAGCTCGAGCTCGCGCTGCGGATCTCCGCCGACGGCGCGCACGACGACCGCGCGACGCACCGCTTCGTTCACCGCGTCCTCCGGAAGCTCGAGCTCTCGACCGGCGACGTAGACGAGCGACGTCCACCGCTCGTTGTCTGACATCGCCGCGAGCGTGTCGAGCCATTCCTCCACACCGCGGATGAAATCAGGTGGCGGCCGCTCGGCAAGCCGGGCGGCCGCCACACCCTCAGGGGAGAGGGTCACCGCCATCCTGACGCATCAGGCGGCCGCTGCCGAGGCTTTTTGCAGCGCCTCCCCGATATCGGAGTCTTGACCGGAGGATCGCCCGCGAAATCGAGCGCGTAGGCTCAAGCCGTGGAACCGCTGCGGACGCTGATCGTCGACGACGCTGCGCCCCTGCGCGAGTTGCTGCGGCTGCAGCTCATGGAGGAGGGCGGCGACCGGTTCGACGTGGTCGGCGAAGCGGCGAACGGAGCGCAGGCGATCGAGCTCGCGCGTGAGCTCCGTCCCGACCTGATCATCCTCGACCTGCTGATGCCGGTCGTCGACGGCTTCCAGGCGCTTCCCGAGCTGCGCCGGATCGTCCCGGACGCGCGCATCGTCTGCCTGACGGCAGCGGTCGCGCGCACGCGCGCCGAGGCGAGCGAGCTCGGCGCCGACCTCGTCCTCGACAAGACGCGGCACCTCCACCGCATCGTCGACTACCTCTAGCCCTGCGCGAGTGGGCCCGCCTGGATTCGAACCAGGGACCAACGGATTATGAGTCCGCTGCTCTGACCAGCTGAGCTACGGGCCCCGCCCGGACAGGGTAACGGGCTATCGTGGCTCCGATGGCGCTCCTCGACGCGGTGAACGGGCCCGAGGACCTGAGGGCGCTCTCGGACTCCGAGCTCCAGACGCTCGCGCAGGAGGTCCGCGAGCTGATCATCGACCGCCAACCTCGGAACCTGCGAGCTCGCGGTCGCACTCCACTCGCTGCTCGACTCGCCGCGGGACAAGATCGTCTGGGACGTCGGGCACCAGGCTTATCCGCACAAGATCCTGACCGGCCGCCGCGACCGGCTCGACACGATCCGCACCTACGGTGGCCTCGCGCCCTTCCTGTCGCGCTCGGAGTCCGAGCACGACGCGATGGGCGCCGGCCACGCGTCGACGTCGATCGGCTACGCCGTCGGGTTGAAGGAGGCGATGCTGCGCGGGCTCGGCGAGGACGGACACGTCGTCGCGGTGATCGGCGACGGCGCCATGACCGGCGGGGTCGCGTTCGAGGCGATCCACCAGGCCGGCGGGCTCGGCACGCCGATCGTCGTCGTGCTGAACGACAACGGCATGTCGATCGCTCCGAACGTCGGCGCGCTGTCGCGCTACTTCAACCGCGTCCGCCTCAATCCGAAGCTCTGGCGGGCACGTGAGGGCGTCGAGGACGCGCTGACGAAGCTGCCCGTCGGGATCGGCGCGGCGCTCGAGCGGCTCGGCCCGCAGTTCAAGGAATCGCTCAAGGCGTTCTGGGCACCGGGCCTGTGGTGGGAGGAGCTCGGCTTCGCCTACGTCGGCGTCGTCGACGGCCACGACGTGAAGGCGTTGCGCGAGGCGCTCGGCGAAGCGCTCGGCGCGGGCCGGCCGGTCGTCGTCCACACGACCACGGTGAAGGGCAAGGGCTTCGCGGCGGCGGAGGAGAACGGCCTCGCCGGAATGGAGAAATGGCACGCGGCGAAGCCGCGCTCGATCGCGAACCGTGCGCCGCGCGCCGACGACGCCCCCGCGGTCGCCGGCCCGCCGGCGTACACGACCGTCTTCGGGAACGCGCTCGTCGAGGAGTGCCGCCGCGACCGGCGGGTCGTCGGCATCACCGCGGCGATGAACACCGGCACCGGCCTCGACATCCTGCAGCGGGAGCTTCCGGACCGGTACTTCGACGTCGGCATCGCGGAGCAGCAGGCGGTGCTGCTCGCCGCGGGCCTCGCGCTGCAGGGAGCGAAGCCGGTCGCCGCGATCTACTCGACATTCCTCCAGCGCGCCTACGACCAGATCGTCCACGACGTGTGCCTGCAGAAGCTGAACGTCGTCTTCGCGCTCGACCGCGCAGGGCTCGTCGGCGACGACGGACCGACGCATCACGGCGCATTCGACATCGCCTACCTGCGCTGCGTGCCGAACATCGTCCTGATGGCACCGCGGGACGAGGCGATGCTCGTCCGCATGCTGCGCACCGCGCTCGTCCACGACGACGGGCCGATCGCGCTTCGCTACCCGCGCGGGGAGGCGGTCGGCGTGCCGCTGCCCGTGACGCCGGAGCCGCTCGAGCTCGGGACCGGCGAGGTGCTGCGCGCGGGCGAGCGGGTGGCGCTCGTCGGCTATGGAACCGGTGTGCAGAAGGCGCTCGCCGCCGCGGAGCTTCTCGCCGCGCGGGGCGTCGACGTGACCGTCGCGGACGCGCGCTTCGCCAAGCCGCTCGACGGCGAGCTGCTGCACCGCCTCGCCGCGGAGCACGAGCTGATCGTCACCGTCGAGGAGGGCGTGCTCGCCGGCGGCTTCGGCACCGCCGTCTGGGAGCTCCTCTCCGAGCACGGACTCTCGCCGCGCGTGCTCCGGATCGGCCTTCCCGACCGGTTCGTGACCCACGGCGCCCCCGCCCTGCTCCACGAGGAGGTCGGCTTCACGGCCGAGCGGATCACGGAGCGGATCGAGAACGCCATAATCCGCGCGTGAAGGTCTTCCAGCGTGAGCGACAGCTGCGGACGGCGGGCGGGCTGACCGTCCGGGACATCACGGACGACGTCGCCGAGGCGGTCAGCGAAAGCGGCGTCACCGACGGCATCGCATGCGTCTACTCGCCGCACACGACCTGCTGCATTCGCGTCAACGAGTTCGAGACCGGCTTCCTCGACGACTTCACGCAGCTGCTCAAGCGGCTCGTCCCGAACGAGGGGCACTACTACGCGCACGACGACTGGGACCGGCGGACGGAGAACGTCTGCCCGGAGGACATGGAGATCGGCAACGGGCACGCGCACTGCATGTCGATGCTGCTCGGCTCGGCCGGCGAGTCGATTCCCGTGCGCGAAGGCGAGCTCTGCCTCGGCACGTGGCAGCGCGTGCTCTTCCTCGAGCTCGACCGCGAGCGCGATCGCCGCTGGATCGTGCAGGTCGTCGGGAACTGAACCGGCGCATCGAAGGGCGACGCGGCGGGTTCAGCCGCGTCTGGCGGCAGCCACCCGCGCGGCGGCGTGACGAACGTGTGACGGAAGTCGGCGTTGCGGCCCTCCGCCAGGCGCAGCGCGGGCCATGTCCGGCGGCAGCCACCCGCGCGGCGGCGTGACGAAGGTGTGACGGAAGTCCGGCGGCGCTAGGCCGGCGGCGCTAGGCCGGCGGCGCTAGGCCGGCGGCGCTACGAGAACTTGAAGTTCGCCACGTGGTGGCTGCCGTCCGCCAGCGCCACGTCGAGCTGGCGGCACGTCCCGATCCAAGCGCTCTCGGTCTTCCAGACGTAGGTGTAGGTGTCGGTCGCCGCGTCGTAGGTGAGGCTGCTGCCGCCGGAGGCGACGGCCGTCACGGGCGTGCCGAGCGGCGCGTTCGAGTCGCAGGCGATCTGCTTCGAGCTCGGCGAGCCCGGCGCGAATATCGACAGCCCGCGGTTGCCGTTCAGGCTGAACTTGACCGGGACGCCCTTGCCCGCATTCACCTGGTTTAGGAACGGCAGGTTCTTGATCGGATCGAAGAAGCCGCGGAACGGCCACGAGACGTGGTAGGTGCCGGTCGCGTCGGCCTTGTTGCCGACGCGGTCCTCGGCGTGGACGCTCACGGTATGCGCGCCGGCCGTGCTCGTGTCCGGGGTCGCGGGATCGGTCGCGCAGATCGCGACGCCCGAGCCTGCATCCGCGCAGCGGACGTCGAACGTGTTGCCGGTCGAGCCGAGGATGTAGCTGCGGTCGTTGATCGTGATCATCGGTCCGGTCGTGTCGATCGGGATCACGAGCGTCCCGTGTGAGCCGTCCGACGCGGTGTACTCGAGCGTGTGGACGCCGTCACCGGACACGCCGACCGCGGCGCCGGTGTACGGCGTGAACATCGACCCGTCGAGGCTATAGAGGACGGAGACGCCCTGGGGCGCGCTGAAGCTCACGCTCGCGGCGCCCGTGAACCAGTCGCCGGTCTGCGGCCCGCTGACGGTCGCGCTCACGGCGCCCGCCGCCGAAGGTGCGAGCGCCGGCGCGGGCTCGCCCTTGTCCGCGACGACCGCGACGTTCCCGTTCTTGTCGATCGCCTCGAGGAAGTAGCTCGTCGCCGGCGTCGAGAGCGGGCCCGCGCCGCTCCAGTGGTTGCCGTTGCCGCCGAGGTCGATCTTTCGCCACGTCGCGCCGTCCAGGTAGTTGACGAATACCGCCTTCACCTGCGGCGTTGCGCCCGTCGGGTCGGTGTCGGTGACGTCGACGCTGAATCCGGCGACACCCGTCCCGACGCGGTCGACGAGCACCGGCCCGATGTCCGGCTTGGCGAAGTCGCGCGACGACGAGTAGTAGACGGTGACGCTCGACGAGTTGAAGAGCCGCTGCGTGCCGACACCGGCCGCGTCCGGAACGGTGTCGCTCAGGAACTGTCCCGGCGTGAACACGACCTTCTGCTGGCGGCCAGTCGGCAGCTCGACGTTGCGCACGTCGACGAGGTTCGTCGGGAACGTCGTCAGGCCGACGACCTCTCCCGCCGTCTTGCCGGACGCGGCGACGAGCCGGTCGAACGCCGGGTCGAACGGCGTGACGTCGGACGACGACTTGACGACGAAGGACGCACCGTGCGCGGTGAGGCCGGGCTGCGTCGCGTTCGCAAACGTCACGGGCTCGATCGGCCGACGGTTCACGGTGAACGCGTTCCCGCCGACGGTGTAGTAGTTGCCGTACGCGCTCGTGTGCGGCTCGAAAGCCGGGTCGAAGTCGAACGACGCCGCGGTCAGTCCGGTTGCCGAGTCGGTGTAGGTCGGCCCAGGCGCAGCGGGCGGCGGCGGCGAGCCGGAGCCGAGCTTGTAGAGGCCGATGCCGTACTCGGTCGCCTCGCCCATCACCTTCGCGTCGTACTGCGTGAACATCGGGCCGAGCGCGCCCCAGTAATCCTGCTTCGCGAACGCGAGCGCGCGCCCGATGTTCAGCGAGCCGTCCAGCCGTTTCGCGAAGTCGACCTGGAGCGCTTCCGAGTACGCGACGGTGACGGTGTCCCCGTAACCGAAGCCGGTGTTGCCCTCGAAGCCGGCCGCTCCGGTGCGGCCGGTGTAGGCCTGCGCCCAGTCGAGCGACTTCGCAGCTGCGGCACCGAAGATCAGGTCGAGCGCTTGCCAGCCGGAGTGGCAGCCGACGGTGAACAGCAGCCGTCCGTTCGTCGAGCCGGCGCCGTGCGCGACGAGCTGCGCGGTCGTGTAGAGGTTCGACGTCAGGTGGGCCGCGTTCTGGTCGGCGGGGAGCAGCCGGAAGTTGTCGTAGTGCGCGTTGGGCGCCACCTCCGCCGGCGGCGGGGTCGACGCGAACATCGCGGCGTCGAACTGGGACGCCGTCCAGCTCTCGTTGATCAGGTCGCTGCCCGTGCGCCCCTGCGCGTGCAGCACCGCGTTCGTCGCCTGCGCGCCGTCCGTGAGGAAGTCGTAGCCGGTGACGAGCTCGGTCTTCGGGTCGAGGGTCCCCTTCGCCGCGTTGAACTGGTTGATCTGCGCGACGATCTCGGTCGGCGTCTCGACCACGCGGCTGACGCCGAAGGAAGGGATGTACGCGACGCCGCCGTTGTACGACGTCGGCTTCGCGGCGTACGGGTCGTCGCTGAGGAGCATGTGGTTGATCGCCGCGCCGAGCAGTTCGTTGTTCGATCCGTAGCCGATCGTGCTCGCGTAGCTCGCCTCGTTCGCGATCTCGTTCGGGTCGGCGAGCCGCGCCATCGGCACGACCTGGTCGCTGCCGAGGATGACGATGTTCTGGATCGGCCGGCCGGAGCTGATGTTGTCCAGCAGCGTCCCGATCGCGCGAACGACGTCGTTCGCCTTCGCGGGCGAGCACGGTTCGGCGTTGAAGGCGGCGTACGCGGCGGCGACGCTCGGGTCCGCCTCGAGCGGGACGAGCGCCGCAACTGTTCCCGCGTACCCGTTGGCGATCAGCGAATTGGCGGCGTTGACGACGTTCTGCTCAGCGGCGGCGCCGTAGAGGTCGCCGAGCTGCTTCTCGTTCGTGAGGATCAGCGTGTTCACGTTGCCGCCGATCGCCGGCATCGTGCCCGCAACGCCGCTGCCGGCGTTCGGGAACGACATCGGCTGGCACGGCGGCACGCTCGGCGGCAGCTCGATCTCGAGCAGCAGCGTGTACGGCAACGTCGCAGAGAAATCGCCGTTGTACGCGGAGACCTGGAGCGTGACGTTGCCCGCCTGGCCCGTCGAGACGTAGTCGATCTCCTCCGGCGCCGTGCCGCGCGTGCTCGACGCGCCCGCGAGGGCCTGGCCGCCGCCGGCGCCGTCCGTCGGCACGTCCTGAAGCGTCTCGGTCCCGACCTGCTGCGACTGCTGCTGGAGGTCGGGCGACGTCTCGCCGCCGGCGATCTCGTCGATCGGGATCTCGTCGATCGGCGACGAGCGCAGCGGCGGCACGGCCGGCGCGTACATGACGAGGTCGTAGTCGGCCGGGAGCCGGAGCAGCTTCGCCTTGACGATCGCGCCGGCCGGAGGATTCGGGAACGTGAAGAAGTCGCGTTCGGTCGCACTCGTCACGTACGACTCGTAGAGCGTGTTCGAGGCGATCGTCTTCGCCGCCGCCGCGCCGTCGTTCGGCTCGAACGTGTCGCCCACGGCCACCGACGCCGGCGCCGACTCAACGCTCGTTCCGCCGGTGCTCACGGTCGCGGTCGCCTCGTCCATGCCGAGCACCTGGCCCGCCCGCGCCCTGAACGTCAGCGTCTCATCGACGCCGGCACCGAGGTCGTGGACGACCCAGCGGATCGTCTCCGTGTCGCCGTTCTGCGTCGCGACGGGACTCTCGTGGTCGATCGCCGGGCTGAAGGTGTCGGAACCCGGGACGAAGCGGGCGCCGTTCGTCAGCTTCACGGCGACCGTCACGTCCGCGCTGCCGCCGGCGCCGACGAGGTGGAACGGCACGCCGAACGTCACGACGCCGCCTTCGGACGCGAAATCGTTCAGCGGGAAGTCGAGCGGCAGTGCATTCCAGTCGTAGGCGGCCGCCGGCAGCAGGAGCGCGAGCAGGTCGTTCAGCGTGATGCTCGGGTCCATCCCCTTGCCGAGGTTGCCGAGGGTGATGCCCGGGTACTTCAGCAGCGTCCCGATCGTCGCGTCCGGCTTCAGCTTGCCCGCGAGCTTCGCGTCGCCGAGCGTCTTCCCGGCGCACGCGAACTGCGCGTCGCAGACGACAACGTCGCTCAGGTTCGGCAGCGAGTCGAGCGGGATGCTCGCGAACGGCGAGACGGTGAAGTCGATCTCGTCGATCGGGATCTCGTCGATCGGCGAGCTCGCCAGGTTCCCGGCGACGTCGTCCAAGGCGATGAGGTCGAGCGCCGACTGCGAGAGGTCGATCTCGTCGATCGGGATCTCGTCGATCGGGATCTCGTCGATCGGGACACCCTGCAGCGTGATCCCGATCAGCGTCTCCGTCGAGAGCTGCCCGCAGTTGTAGTTCTCGAAGCCCGGGATCGAGTGGATCGCGTTGCACCAGTCGGTCTCGTTCTGGGCCGTGGTGTTCGTGCCCGGCCGGTCGACGATGGGGATCTCGTCGATCGGCACCGTCCCCATCGCGACGCTCGCGAGCGGGATCTCGTCGATCGGGCTCGCCGAGAGGTCGATCTGGCTCAGGTGCAGCGTGGACAGGACGCCCGGCGCCGACCGCACCACGTCCGCGAGAGTCAGATCGACGACAGGGAGACCGGCGAGCGTCGTGTTCTGAAGCTTCTGGTCCCACGTCAGCGGCGACACGAGTGGGATCTGCGTTAGCGGAATCCCGCCGAGGCCGTTGCGCACGAGGTTGTTGAGCGTGAAGCCGATCTCGTCGATCGGGATCTCGTCGATCGGCGACGACTCGACGTCGATCTCGTCGATCGGGATCTCGTCGATCGGGATCTCGTCGATCGGCGCCGACTCCGTCGAGGAGTGCACCCCGCTGAGCGCGCCGACCGGGATCGCGCTTGTCGGCGTCGCGGCCGCGCCGGCGGGGACAGCCGCGGCGCTCTTCGTGATCTCGCCGACGACCGGCGTCAGCCGCAGGCTGAACGCCGCGAGGTTCGCGCCGTACCACGCCTCGGTGGGCTGGACGCGTGTCGAGGTCAGCGTCAAGTTCTGGATCGTCCCGAACGGCGCGTACGGCGCGTAGTCGCGCATCGCGCTTACGTCGACCTGGCCGAACGCGTCGAAGCGGTCGGCGCCGTCGAGCGCGTCCGCGCTGTCGAGCATTGCGTTGACGGTCGCGTTGCTGAAGTACGAGATGTTCGTGTTGTTCGGGCCGTCGTGGATCGAGCGGCCGTCGACGAGCGGCTCGAGCATCCCCTTCGGGTCGGGGTAATCCGCGATCCAGCCGACCTGTACCAGGTCGTATGCGAACGGACGGGTCGCGGCCATCTGGATCGTCTGCACACGCGGCAGGTGCGTGATGTTCACGTTCAGGCCGATGCGGGCGAGGCTGCGCGTCACGGCCGTGTCCACCGCGTCGCAACGCGCCTGTACGATCGGGCTTCCGCTCGTGCAGCCGAGGAACTGGACCGTCGCGCCGATGTCGCCGGCGTCGGCCACGAGCGCGCGCGCAACGGTGAAGTCGGTGATCCGCGGGTCGTAGATGTTCTGGTCGTCCGCGCCCGGCACCGGCTCGGCGAGGAACTGGTCGGCGAGCTTCACGTGCAGACCGAAGGCCGTGGCGAGCGCGCTGCGGTCGAGTGCGATGTTGAGCGCCTTGCGGACGCGGACGTCGGCGAAGAGCGGCCGCTCGGCGTTCAGCGCGAGGTGCTGCACGCCCTCCGTCGGGTCGATGAAGAGCTGCTGGTTGCCGGCGCGCGCCGCGGCGCTGTCGGGGCCGACGCTGCCGTTGAGGTCGGATTCATCGGCCGCCGCGATGCTCGTCGTGTAGTCGGCGGCACCGCTGAGGACTTCGTCGTCGGCGGTCGTCGGCGACACGTTGAGCTTGTAGACGATCTGCTTGAACGCGTGCGGCCGGCCGAGGCCGTTATCGCGGTCGTTGAGGATCAGCTGGACGCCCGGCACGAACGACGCGACGAAGTACGGACCCGCCATCGGCAGGTACGCCAGCTCGATGCTCGTCGGCGTCGTCTCCGGCACGGCGCACGCCGGCAAGCCCGCCAGCTTCGCGAGAAATCCACCGTCCGGCTTCGTGAGCGAGATCGAGAGGATGTTCCCGTCGACGCCGATTCCGGAGATCGTCGGCGCGCCGGCGCGGTACTCAGCGGCGCCCTGAATCTCGAGGAAGTACGACTCGACGCCCGGACCAGGATTCAGCACTGGGCTCAGCAGCCGCTCGAACGCCCGCACGAACGTGTACGGCGTCACCGGCGCCCCGTCGCTGAACGTGAGTCCGGTCCTCAGCCTGAAGGTCCAGAACTGATGATCGGTCTGCGTCCACGACTCCGCGGCATCCGGCTCGAGCGCGAAGCCGGCCGCCCCCGCCGCGTCGCGGTGCCGAACGAGCCGGAGGCACATGGCGTCGAGCACCTGGAGCGACGGGGTGAAGAACGCGTTCGGCGATTGCGGGTCGAGCGTCCCGAGGCTGCCGGCAGTGAAATCGCCGGTGCCGTCCACCTTCAGCACTTCGTCCGGGTGCGAGTTGTCGATCGTGACCGACCGGATCGCCGAGCGCGTGATGTTCCCCGCGCCGTCGACGACCTTCAGTGACCAGTCGTAGACGCCGTCGTCGAGCGTCGTCGTATTCCACGACGCCGTGACGGCGCCGCTCGTCGTCCCGGAGGCGATGATCGTGTCGTCGGCGCCGCCGCCGTCGGCCGAGTACTCGAACGCCCACGTGGCGACGCCGCTCGCGCCGGCGCCCGGGTCGTCCGCGTCGCCGGCGAGCGCGACGGTGCCGGAGACGAGCGCGCCGTCGTTCGGGGCGCTCAGCGCCGCCGTCGGCGGCGTGGTGTCCGGCGGCGGCACGAACTCGTAGGCGCCGATGTCGCAGCCGGCGCCTTGGGGCCGCGTGATCCCGCGCTGGTCGGTGGGCGGGCAATTCGCCGCCACGGCCGCGTCGATCGCGGGGCTGCCGGACTGGAGCGCGACCGTCTTCGTCGGACCGCCGTTGTCGGCGAGGCCGGCGGGGTCGAAAAGGGGATTCGCAGTCGCGCCTGGGCACGTCGAGTCCCCGTAGACAAGATTGCCGCCGCCGTCACTCATCGCGCCGCTGCAGTTCCCGCCGGACGGGCTGTTCGCGACGATCGTGTTCTTCTCGATCGTGAGGCCGCCGGCGCCGTTGGTCCGAATCCCGCCCCCGTAGCCGGCCAGGCTCGCGGAGTTCCCGACGAACGTGCTGTTGACGACGGTGAACGTGTTGCGGTCGTTGAGGATCCCGCCGCCGGTGAAGCCGGCCGAGTTGCCCCAGAACGTGCTGTTCGAGACGGACCCGGTGCCTGCGTTGTTGTAGACGCCGGCGCCGTCACCGGCGGCGATGTTGCCGTCGAACGTGCTGCGGGTGACGGTGAGCGTCCCCTGGTCGTTGAAGATGCCGGCGCCGCCTCCGCCGGTCGAGGTGTTCGCGGTGAAGGTGCTCTGGTCGACGCTGAGGGTGCCGAGCTCGTTCCAGATTCCGCCGCCCTGCGCTGCGTGGTTTGCGGAGAAGAGGACCTTCTTCACGGTCAGGGTGCCGCCGTCGTTGTAGATGCCGGCGCCCCAGAAGCCGACCCCGCCGCCGGTCGCGAGACCGTTGGCGACGGTGAGATCGCCGACGGTGAGCGAGCCAGTCGACGCGACCGAGAACACGCGCACCGCGCCGCCCCCGCTGACGGTCAGGCTCGAAGCGCCCGGGCCGCCGATCGCCGTCGGCCCGGCGATCGACGGCAGCAGGCTTCCGAGCGTGATCGTTCCCGTTACCGAGAACGTGATCTTGTCGACGGTCGGAGGCGCGTGACCCGACGAGCACCCGTCGACCGGCGCATCGGTGTTCGCGGCCTGGATCGCCTCCCGCAGCGAGCAGTTGCCGTCGACGACAGACTCGTCCGCGAGCGTATTCACGATGATCTCGGGCGGCACGTCCGTGTACGTGGCGAAGACGAGGTCCCACGTCGGCCAGGTGTACAGCTCCCCGCCGGAGTAGACGTCGACGTTCGAGAAGATCGTGCTCGTCGACCCCTGGCCGGTGAGCATGAACGTGTACGCCGAGCCCGCAAGGATTGGCAGCGGCGTCGTCAGCACGAGGTCCTGCGTCGTCGGCGTCGACGTCGCGCAGCCGGGCGTCGAGAGCGTCACCGCCTGGGTGTAGAGCGGCGGCGGCAGGGCCGGGCCGTAGAACGACTGGATCCCGGAATAGATCTTCAGCGTCGACGAGCTGCCGCCGGACGTGCACGTGATCGGCGTCGTGATCCGCGTCAGGTGACCGGTGACGCCCGCGGTCCACGACTGGCCGAAGTACGGGTCGGCGACGCCGATCGTCGAGTTCGAAGACGTGTTCTGCTGGTCGAGGTAGTCGGCGCGGGCGAGCGCCGGCGCGGAGAGCGCGCCGAGCGCGACAACGACAACCACCGTCGCCCGCCGCAGCCCCGCCAACAAGGTCTCCCCTCCTTCGACCGGTTGCCCCGCGCGGATCGTAGGACGATGTGCTTGAAGTTGCAAGGGCCTGAACGGAAACTGATGCCGTGAGCCGTGGATCCTTCGAGCCGTACCTGCCGCGTCTCGTCGTCGAGTGGGCGCGCGACGGGGGCCGCCTCGGCGCGCGCGAGCTCGAGGGGACGCTCATGTCCCTCGACGTCTCCGGCTTCACGCGGCTGTCGGAGCGGCTACAGGCGAAAGGCCGCGTCGGCGCCGAGGAGCTCGTGCTGCTCGTCTCCGGCGTCTTCCAGGGGCTGATCGGGATCTGCGAGGGGCACGGCGGCGACGTGCTGAAGTTCCGCGGCGACGCGCTGCTGCTCTTCTTCTCCGGCGACGGCCACGAGCGCCGCGCCTGCCTGGCCGCGTCGCACATGCAGTGGCTGATCGAGGAGACGGGCAAGACGATGAGCTCCGTCGGCGCCGTGACGCTGCGGATGTCGGTCGGGATCTACAGCGGGCCGTGCGCCTTCTTCCTCGTCGAGGGGACGCATCGCGAGCTGCTCGTCACCGGCCCCGGGGCGACGGCGACGATCGGGTTCGAGGACGACGCGTCGGGCGGCCAGATCCTCGTCAGCACGCGCACCGCCGAGGCGCTCGAGCCCGCGTGGCTCGGCGCGTCGAAGGCCGGCGGCCGCCTGCTGCGGAAGCTCCACGACGACGAGGTGGACGTCGTCGCCCACCTCGCGTCCGTTGGCTCTGAGCAGGATCTCTTCGAGTACATCCCCGAGCCGCTGCGTGCGCAGCTGCTGCTCGAGGCCGGCGAGGCGGAGCACCGCCAGGTCACGGCGGCGTTCGTCAAGTTCTCCGGCGTCGACGAGCTGCTCGAACGCGAGAGCACGGACGCGGTGCACGCGCGGCTCGCCGCGCTCGCGCGGCTCGCGGGCGAGGCGGCGCACGAGCTGGGGCTGACGTGGCTCGAGTCCGACATCGACTCTGGCGGCGGCAAGCTCTACCTCGTCGGCGGCGCGCCCTCATCGACCGGCGCGGACGAGGACCGGATGCTGCGCGCGCTGCGCATGATCGTCGACGGCTACAACGGCCTGTCGCTGCGCGCGGGCGTCAACCGCGGGCCGGCGTTCTGCGGCGACATCGGCGCGATCAGCCGGCGCACGTACGCGGTGATGGGCGACACCGTCAACCTCGCCGCGCGGCTGGCCGGTCGCGCCGACCCCGGGCAGATCCTCGCGACCGCGGACGTCCTCGACCGAGCGCGCACCCGCTTCGAGACGACGAACCAGCCGTTCCTGATGAAGGGCAAGGAGCGTCCCGTGACCGCGTACCGCGTCGGCGCCGTCACCGGCGAGAAGGAGGACGAGCCCGCGCTCGAGTTGCCGCTGATCGGACGCGAGACCGAGCTCGCGGCCTTCGCGGACGCGATCAACGCGGCGCGCATACGCCAGCAGCGGCTCGTCGAGCTCGTCGGCGAGCCCGGGATCGGCAAGTCGCGCCTCGTCGAGGAGCTGAAGCGGCTCGCGGTCGGCTTCACACAGCTCGTCGGGCGGTGCGACCCGTACGCGTCATCGACTCCGTACCGAGTGTTGCGCTCGCTGCTTCGTCCGCTCGCCGGCATGACGGAGGAAATGTCGTCGCAGGAGGCGGGCGCGCACCTGACGTCGTGGGTGCAGGCGGTCTACCCCGACCTCGCGGCGTGGCTGCCGCTGCTCGCGGTGCCGTTCGGGGCCGACGTCGAGCCGACGCCCGAGTGGGAGGAGATCGACCCGTCGTTCCGGCGCACGAAGCTGCACGAGGTCGTCGACCAGTTCCTGACGCGCCTGCTGGCGATGCCGACGCTGCTCGTGATCGAGGACGTGCACTGGATCGACGACGCGTCGCGCGAGCTCCTGCGGCATGCGGCCGCCTCCCCCATGCCGCGGCCGTGGCTCGTGTGCGTGACGCGCCGGCCGCAGGGGCTCGCGATCGCCGCGGAGCGGCCGGGTCACGTGCAGCTCGCCGTCGAACCGCTTGCCGGCGCGGCGACGGAGCAGCTCGCGCTCGCCGCCGCCGGCGACGTCGCGCTCGCGGAGGCGACGCTCGAGGTGCTGACGTCGCGGTCGGGAGGAAACCCGCTCTTCGTCCGCGAGCTCGTCGTCGCGGCGCGCGCCGGCGCGACCGCCGGGGAGCTCCCGGACACCGTCGAGACGCTGATCGTCTCCCGCATCGACACGCTGCAGCCGGAAGACCGCTTCCTGCTCCGCAACGCCTCTGTGCTCGGCGCGCGCTTCGAGCTCGACGTGCTCGCGGAGATCCTCGCCGGCGAGCTCGACGACGTGACCGACCTCGAGCGCTGGGACCGGTTGCGCGAGTTCGTGTCGTTCGCGGAGCAGAACGTGCTCAGCTTCGTGCACGACCTCTTCCGCCTGGCCGCGTACGAGGGCCTCTCGTTCCGGCGCCGGCGGGAGCTGCATGCACGCGTGGGCGCAGCACTCGAGCGGCGCGGCGGCGAGCCGTCGCTGCTCTCGCTGCACTTCCTGAACGCGGAGGAGTTCGAGAAGGCATGGCGGTACGCGGTGGACGCGGGCGACGCGGCGCGGGCACGCTACGCGAACGTCGTCGCGGCCGAGCTCTACGCGCGCGCGCTCGCGTGCACCGACCGGCTGGAGCTGCCGGCCGCCGACGTCGCGCGCGTCGCGGAGGCACTGGGCGACGTCGCCGAGCTGGCTGCGCGCTACGACGATGCGGGGGCGGCGTATGCCCGGGCGCGCAAGCTCGTCGCCGCCGACGCGATCGCCGCCGCTCGGCTCCTGCGGAAGGAAGGCGTCCTCCGCGAGCGGCACGGCGACTACAGCGGCGCGCTGCGCTGGTACGGCCGCGGCCTGAAGGCGCTTCCCGAGACCGACGACGCAGACGTGCTCCGCAACCGCGCCGAGTTGGAGCTTGCCTACGCGGGCGTCAAGCACCGGCAGGGGCGATTCGAGGACGCCGTCGAGTGGGCGGCGCGCGCGGCCGGGCACGCCGAGACGGCCGGCCACCGCAACGGGCTCGCGCACGCGTACTACCTGCTCGACATCGCGCACACGCGCCTCGGCGTGAGCGAGCGGCCGTACCGCGGGCTGGCGCTCGAGCTGTACGCCGAGACCGGCGACCTGATCGGCCAGTCGCGCGCGCTCAACAACCTCGGCGTCGACTCGTACTTCCACGGGCGCTGGGACGAGGCGCTCGAGTACTACCGGCGCTGCCGCGAGGCGTCGGAGCGCGCGGGCGCGGTCGTCGTCGGGGCGATCGCGACGAACAACGGAGCGGAGATCCTCTCCGACCAGGGACGGCTCGGCGACGCGCTCGCGCAGTTCGAGGAGGCGCTGCGGGTGTTCCGCGCCGCGGGCTACCGCGCCGGGGCCGCCTCGGTGACGTCGAACCTCGGCCGCCTCGCCGCGCGCGCGGGCCGCTTCGACGAGGCGCACCGGCTGCTCGCGGAAGCGCTCGCCGAGTTCACGGAGATCGGCGCCGACTCGTCGGCTTTCGAGGCGCGGGCGCGCGAGGCGGAGTGTTACGTCCTCGAGGGCCGCTTCAAGGACGCGAACGCACTGCTCAAGACGCTGCTCGGAGACGGCGCGTCGTCGCAGCGCGCGATGCTCGAACGCCTCGTCGGCTACGCGGTAGTGCAGTCCCGCGCGTCGCTCTCGAAGGCGCAGCCGCATTTCGCGGCGAGCCTCGAGGCCGCGCGCGTCGCCGACGAGCAGTACGAGCTCGCGCTCACCATGCGCGCGATCGCGAAGACGAGCGGCGGCGACTCCGCCGAGGCCGACGAGATCCTCGCCCGGCTTGGGGTCGTGCAGATCCCGCGCGTTCCGCTCCCTTAGCCGACGGCTGGGACCGCTCGCGTCGTTGCGGCGGCGTCCGTCCCGCTTCTGCAAAAAGGCCCCTACAAACGCCAAGTCCCGGCGACCCGAGGGCCTCCAGGACTTGACGGCGGCACTCTGTCACACCGGCCGCAGGTCTGTCAAGCCTCGTTCGGCAAGGCGAGCACGAAGCGGGCGCCGCGCTCCCCAGGGTCGTAGAGGAGGTCGCCGCCGTGCGCGACCGCGTAGGCCTTCGCGATCGCGAGGCCGAGGCCGCTGCCCTCGGTGTCGAAGCCGCGCTCGAAGCGCTCGAAGAGCCGCGGCACGAGCTCGTCGGGGACGCCGGGCCCGCCGTCCTCGACAGCGATCCGCAGGTGCCGGTCGGCCTGGCTCGCCGTGATCGTGACCGGCGGCTCGCCGTACCGGAGCGCGTTCACGACGAGGTTCGTGAGCACGCGCTCGAGCGCGAGTGGATCGACCTCCGCCTCGAGTCCCGGCTCGACGTCGACGACGACGTCGTGCGCACCGGTTCCGGTCACGACCTCGTCCACCGCCTGCGAGACGTCGACGCGCCGCGCCTCGATCGAGATCCCGCGCGCGTCGAGCCGCGACAGATCGAGTAGCTGCTCGATCAGCCTGCGCAGCCGCTCGGCCTGCAGCCAGAGCATCTCCTGCAGCTCCTCGACGTGCTCCGGTGGGAGCTCCGAGCCGCGCTCGCGCAGCGTCATCACGACGCCGTAGAGCGCGCTCGCCGGGGTGCGCAGCTCGTGCGACGCGATCGCGACGAAGTTGAGCTTCATCTGGTCGAGCCGGATGACCTCCTCGTGCAGGCGCGCGCGCCCGATCGCGAGCGTCGCGCGGTCGGCGGCGAGCTCGAGCAGCTCGACGTCGTCGGGCGTGAAGTCGCGCGGCGTGAGCGTGCCGACGTGGACGATCCCGATCGGCTCGCCGCCGACGAGCAGCGGCACACCCAGCAGCGACCGGATCCCCTTCTCGCGGAGGATCGGATTGACGATGTCCGCGCTGCCGACGTCGGGGATGACGACGGGTCGACGGGTTGCCGCGACGCGACCGGCGAATCCCTTGCCGACGGGCACGCGCGCCCCGGCCTCCACCTCCTCCTCGAGCCCGACCGCGGCGCGCGCGACGAGATCGTGACCGGCCTCGTCGAGCATGAGGATCGCCGACGTGTCGGCGTGGAGGATGTCGCGAATGCGGACGAGCAGCTCGTGCAGTAGCTCGTCGAGCTCGAGGTGCTGCAGCGCCGCGTCCGTGACGGACTGGACGTTCTCGAGCCGGATGCGGGCCCGGCGCTCGGCTTCGAAGAGGCGCGCATGCTCGATCGCGATCGCGGCCCGATCGGCGACGAGCTGCAAGAGCTCGACGCTCGCCTCGTCGAACGGGCGCGGCTCGCGCCTGCCGACGTGGAGACGGCCTGTGATGGTGCCCTCGACGAGCAGGGGAACGCCGAGCGACGTCTCGACTCCCTGCTCGCGTAAGAGCGGGTCGAGCTTCTCGCCGCCGACGGGGACGCGCACGCCCTGCATCCGCTCGTCGTCGAACCCGACCGCGGCGCGCGCGACGAGCTCGTCCGTCCGCGTGTCGAGGAGCAGCAGGACGGCCGTGTCGACCTCGAGCGCGTCGCGCGTACCGTCGAGCAGCGCCGCCAGCAGCTCGTCGAGCTGCAGGTGCGCGAGCGCAGCGTCCGTGATCATTTGCAGACGCTGCAGGTGGTCTGCGTCGAAGTGGGCCTGGCCGCCCATACGCCGGCCGGAAATCTACCGCGCGAGCGGGATCAGGAAACGGCGCCACACGCACGGAGCGCGTTCAGGCAGTAGTCCGTCAGGCGCTTCAGCTCCGGCTGCTGCCAGCCGTTGAAGAAGTCCGCGTGCCCCGAGTAGAGGCCGAATGACGAGAGCTGGAGCCCTTTTCCGCCCGCGATCGGGTACTGGATGACGAGCGTGATCTGCGGCACCGCGACCGGATGCGACTTCGGGCAGATCCCGTTCCCCGAGTACGCCATGTGACTGCGGTGGTCGGGGCTGTCGATGCGCGTCCCGTCCCAGCAGTCGGGGAAGCGCACGTGCACGTGCAGCGTGGGCGTCGCGCACGCGGGCGGCGTGCTCGACGCGCCCGTCGGCTCGGTGGAGCAGTTCCAGAAGACGACGTGCAGGTTCTGCGGCGAGCGCGCGTGCGAGTTGCCGGCGACGATCTTCAGTCCCGCGGGAAAGACGTGGAGGCGCGCGAGCGTGCTGCGGCGGTAGTAGACCTGCGCCTCGACCGGCTCGACACGCTTGTCGTCCTGGAGCAGAGTCGGGGCCCAGTACGACGCGGTGTCCTCCGTGCGCTGGCACGTCGTCGCGTTCGAGCGCAGCGTCGACAGCGTCGTGTACGCGTTCGTCGACACGTTCCCGAAGAAGCTGTGGTCGTGCGAGAGATTCGGCTTGCGGGGATAGACGATCGGGTCGTTCGGGCCGTAGTGGCTGAACTTGCAGACGGTGATGAACTCGACCTTGTCGAACTGCACCAAGTCGGTCGGCGCGGTCGGCGGCCGGCCGGCCGGCTGCGCAAGCGCGGCGCCGGCTAGTGCGAGCGGGACGAGGATCGGGAGCAGGGTCCGGAGCATTTAGTAGTCGTCGAACTGGCAGCCGACGCCGTCGAAGTTGTTGTCGAAGCTGTGCGGGTCCGGCGTCTTTTCCGTCGGCTCGTGCTTGACCTGGAATTGCCGGAACGGGAGATCCGCACAGTCGAGGTCCGGCAGCGGCGGCGGGATGCAGACGGTCGGGTAGTGCGGATCGCAGTTGCCGCCGTCGACCCAGTGGTTCACCGGCAGCTGCCGCGGCGGCGGGGGCGGCTGCCCCGGCAGCGGCTGCGCGACAATCGACGTGAAGGCGCCCGTGCGGTCGTTCTGGACGTCGGCGTCATGCAGCGGCGTCGATCCGCACGCCGCGCGGATGCAACCGCTCAGTCGCACGAGCGCCGAGGCCGCGGCCGCGCCCTCCTTCTTCGCGTCCACCGTGAAGGCCGCCCCGGCGGTTCCGTGCGCCGGGACGACGTCGAACGAGCAGTGCGCATACCAACCTCTCACGCTGCACGCTCCGTGCTCCGTCAGCGATGCGGCGGTGTCGAAGGGATTGCCGGCCGGCGCGCGCACGTTCAGCGAGACATTCGTCGCGGCGAGCGGACCGGCGTTCGTGATCGTCGCGGTATAGCGGATCCGGTCGCCGATCGCGACGGCGTCGGGTGTCGAGACCAGCGTGACGGCGACGTCGGCCGCGCACGCGCCCCACATTCCCTTGTTGGCCGTCTCTGCGGCCTGCTGTACCGGCACGTACGACGCGAAGCGGGAGAACGCCGATCCCCACGCGTCGATCTGTGCGATGCCGCTCTCGACGAGCTGACGGCCGAGATCGGTGCCGTCCGGCAGCATGACGTACGCGGACGAGCCCGAGCCGCTCAGCTGCACGGTCTTCGCGACCGTGAGCGCGCGTGTCGCCTCGGTCGACTCCGCCGCGTAACAGGAGCTCGCACGCGGCGCGACGACGCCGAGCACGCGCACCGTCTCGAGCTTGCCGCTCGCGAGCT
>WNGF01005664.1_pt1 | contig 19411 bp, 17 predicted proteins | sample 5400641 | NCBI WGS metagenome assembly WNGF01 (sample SAMN13153371, study PRJNA577476) | soil metagenome | isolation source: 80 cm soil or saprolite under grassland replicate 2 | place: USA:California | collected 2016-06-15
GGATTATGTGCACCGGATCGGCCGCACGGGCCGGGCGCATGCGGTGGGCGATGCGATCAGTTTTGTCACGCCGGAAGATCAGGGCCAGTTGCGTTCGCTTGAGCGCTTCATTGGGCGCGGGATCGTGCGCAAGAAAGCCGAAGAGTTTGACTATGATGCGCCTGGTCCGCCGCTCGAACAGCGGAGGAGAGGAGAAGCGCGCGGTTTCCGGCCGAAAAAAATGGAGCCGCGATTACCTGGAAATTCGTCGCGCGGGAGCGGTGGTTTAATCCAGCACAATGGCGGGCCTCCTCGTGGTTTTCCATCTACTAACTACCGGCCACGGAGAAGGTCATATCGAAGACACCGTTGAGTCTGTCCGATTGGCGGACAAGAAAGCAAGGACCTGAATTCCTGAGTCCGTGACCAGACGCTGCGACCGATGGGACAGATTTCCACCATTAAAGACATCGTAGACGCGATCGCTTGATGTATTGCGTCGCGAGTCTTCCGGTCGGAACGCCCCGTCGAATTGGAAATCACTTTTGAGGTGACAAAGTAAGGAAGGCTTCGCGATGCGACGATCTACCGTAGCGCAACTCGTTTTTGTGATGCTCGCATCATTTCAATTCCTAGCCCAAGGAAAGGAACGTCCCGTGGAACACCCGACTTTTTATCGCACGATACAGATAGATGGGCTCTCCATTTTTTACAGAGAAGCCGGCCCGAAAAGTGCGCCGACGATTCTGCTATTGCACGGACTGCCATCTTCGTCACGAATGTTCGAACCTCTGTTCGACCGGCTTTCCGATCGCTATCATCTTGTCGCGCCGGATTACCCGGGTTTCGGACACAGCGACTGGCCCGATCCGAAAAAATTCGCGTACACGTTCGATCATATTGCTGAAATCATGAACCATTTTACCGAGGCGCTTGGGCTCACACGCTGCACGCTTTACATGCAGGATTACGGCGGTCCTGTCGGTTTTCGCATGGCACTTGCGTACCCGGACCGCGTCGAAGCGCTCATCGTTCAAGATGCAGTCGCGCACAACGAAGGTTTGGGCGCGAATTGGAAAACGCGCCGCGAGTTTTGGAAAAATCGCGAGGCTAATGAAAGCGCGCTTCGCACAAATCTCCTTTCGCTGCAGACGACGCGAACGCGTCACGTCGGAAACGATCCAAACGGGGACCGTTACGACCCTGATCTGTGGACCGACGAGTTCGCCTTTCTCAATCAGCCCGGGCAGGCGCAGATTCAAAGCGATCTGTTTTACGATTATCGAACCAATGTGGACGCCTATCCGAAGTGGCAAGCATGGATGTGGGAGAAGCAGCCGCGCCTACTCATCATTTGGGGGAAGTACGATCTCTCGTTCGATCTCGGCGAGCCCGAACGCTATCGCAAGGATGTGCCAAAGGCGGAAGTTCACGTTCTCGATGCCGGCCATTTTGCATTGGACACGGCTGCAGATGAAATCGCCGCATTGATCCGCGGCTTTGTTAAGAAGAGTGACGAGTGACCAGTGACGGGTGACTCGCCTTGGGTTCCCTTCCACGCTGGTCCTAAGGCTCCGGCGTGACAGGCAGTCGTGGTCTCACAGATTCGTCTGAATGAATCGCGGACTGGCGTGGATGTCGATCTGACGTAGGACCGTTTCCCCAGAGTTAACGAAGCGGTGCGGCGTGTTCGCGGGAATGACTACGATCCCGCCGGATTTCACTTCGCGCGTTTCATCACCGACTGTGATGGTGGCGCGACCTTCGAGCGTGAACGCGACCTCGACATACGGATGCGTATGTAATGGCGGGCCCTGCCCCGGTTTGGCCTTGACGATGTAGGCCGAGAACGGCGCGCCCTGCTTTTCGCCTACGAATTCATACGACATTCCGACAAACGGCAACTGCTCGAGATACGAAAGTGATGCGCTGCCAGTAAAGAGTTACAAGGGCGAAGTTAGAGTGGTCCTCGCATTCGAGGTAACCCGCGCGTCACCGACATTTATCTTGGCGAATTCATACGCCTTTACCGGCACTTCGCCTTCCCCGACTGGCTTATGCAACATCCGGGAGCCGACGAAGTACAAGTCGGTCATCTCGACGAGACCGATCAGTGGTGGAAAGGCTATTTTGGCGATAGCTTCGAATCCCGGCAGCGCAGCTACTTCGCCCGTTAGAAGCGCACAGATGCAAGGGCGAGCTCTGCGAGCCTTTTACATGCACGCACGATCGCAGGAGCGCTCACCGGGCATCGCAGAGCTCCGCCCTCCATTATCTGCTAGCTCACCGAAACGAACTTTCCTTTTTCTTGGCTAACAGGCACAATCGTCGGATATGCGTGCCTCGCTTGGAATTGTGACGATCACAGTCTTAGCAAGCCTGATATTCGCTGCCGAGGTACGCGATCTTGGTGTTCCAGCCGGCTGGCGCGCTAGCGATTACGACAGACACGGTTACGATTTGCTAAACAAATACGATTACGAGAATGCCCGCCGGTACTTCGATGCAGCGATACGAACCGATCCCAACATGTGGACGGCTTACTTCAATCGCGCGACGGCACTCATTCGGCAGAAAAAATGGTCCGCAGCGTTGCAGGATTTGAACACGACAATTCGGTTAAAACCGAGCTTGCTTGAAGCCAGCTTTTACCGAGCTGGAGTGAATGCTAGATTAGGCAATTACCGCGCCAGCTTAAACGATTTAGATATTCTGATAAAACTCGCGCCTAGCATCCGCAGCCGCGTAGATCAATCCCGAGCGCTAAACAGTCGGGCGTGGCTTCGGGCGACTTGCCTTGACGCTTCGATCAGAAACGGACAACTCGCAATTGCTGATGCAAAAAAAGCTTGTGAACTCTCGAAATGGAAATGGGCTTGGCAAATTGATACGCTTGCAGCTGCGTATGCTGAAGCTGGCGATTTTGACTCGGCCATTCGTTATGAAGAGCAAGCAATCAGCACTGCAGGGAACGCCCCCCAGGAAGTTTTTGAGAGTGCAGCTCGGTTAGGTTCCAAGCGCGACGCGATGGAATTGGCGAAGAAGGAGGTGAAAGACGTTGAACTAAGGCGACAAGCATTCTCAAAGCATCTGGAGCTTTATAAGCAGCATCGCCCCTATCGGGAAACTCCAGAGTAGGTGTGCCAAATAGATCTCTTCGTAAGCCTGCTTTTACAACCGCAGCTTTCCACCTTACTGCGGTACGTAAACTGCATACCCGCGCGGAGCGGCCCAGAGATCGACCCAGCCGGACTCGTTAGTCCATTTATCCTGAGGCGTGCTGATATCGTCGTGGCCGCGCCACGCCGCCGGAGCGAGCCGCGTGTTGTTCCACCGGGTTTGAACCCACGTGCCGTTCCAATCAGCGCGGTTGTTTAACACAAAAATCAGTCCGCTTCCATCGCCGTCGCCCACGCGCTGCATGATATAAAGATCGTTGTTCACGAAAAGCACCTGCGCGGCGCCGCCTGCATTTTGTTCGTGAACTTTGATGAGCGCATCGATACCGCTTTGATTGTTGGGCTGGGCGAGGTGCCAGTTGAAATAATCCTGCCAGAAGACGCACGGATAACCTTCGTGCGTAAGTATAAAGGCATAAGCGAGCAGCTTGTCATTCATGACTGGACTGTCACGCACCACATCGTGGTTCTCGACGAAGGTGACAGCTTGCTCGGGGCGGTCCCACACCAAAACTCCGCGTTCTGCGAGATTGCGGAGGCTGAATCCGTAGCTGTCGCACAAGTCACGCAAACGCCAGCGCAGCGGGAAATCAAACGCACCGACCGGATTGTCCGACCACGCGTTGGCTTCATCGAGCCAATCATCGATCGTGCGTTCGCTGCGAACCATCCAGCCGCCGTAACCCTTGACCATGTCGTAGCGGAATCCATCGAACCCAACTTCTTCCAAGAGCCAGCGAGCATAGTTGATGAGCTCGGTGTAAACCAAAGGCGTCCGATGACAAAGGTCCGGCATGTCACCGAAAGTGACGCCGTCCCAGGTCTCGTACTGGCTTGGATGAAAGCATTTCCAGTCGCGCGGAAATTTGCCGCTCTTTGGGTCGAACTTTGTCCAGCGTGACTGGCCGTCGATCGGATTCAGTTCCTGGGCATCGCCGCCGCTGTTATGATTGAACACCAAGTCCGCGTACACCTGTAATCCCGCGTCGTGAGCAGACTGGGTAAGATCGAGCAATTCGGCCTTGGAGCCGAACCATGTAGGCACGCCGCCTTTCTGATCGAACTCGCCCAGGTCATAATAGTCGTAGGGATCGTAGCCCATCGATTTCCACCACGCCGCCTTGTTTGCGGGTGGAAGCCACAATGCAGTGAAACCGGCCTCCGCGATCGCAGGTAATTTGGATTTGATAAAACCCCACCATTGGTGCTCGCGGTTTTCCGCTTTGGGGCAATCCCAATAAAACGCTTGCAACATGACACCCATAATCCGCCTTCGTTTTTGACGTGTAAGAGCATTGCCATGCTACACCCCGAATAATGAGTAACAAGCAGCCATGGATGGAGGTTGAGCCCACGAAACACACCAATTGACGCAAAAGAATTAGGAAATTTTAGTGTAGTTCGTGTGATTCGTGGACGAGAAAATCCAAAGCCACGGAGGTTCAGCGCGACTGATCATCCGTCACTCAGGAAGCTACGATGAAAGCGATAGAAGGTTACTTTTTGATTACGCCGGACGATCTTCATTGGCGTCCATCCAATCTGATGAAAATCCCGAACGCGGATTATCTTGAGCGCACCGGGAGCGAAAATCTTGGCGCGCGGCTCTGGCGTTTGCCCCCGAAAAGCGCCAATACGCTCCACAAACATGTTCGCGCGGAGGAGTTTTATTTTGTTCTGGAGGGAGTGGGGCGAATCCGCGTTGGAGACGAGACGTTGACCGTGCCGAAGTACGGCGGAGTGCTCGTTGGCCCAGACCAGTTGCGTCAGTTGTTCAACGACACCGACGCCGAGGTGCTCTGGCTCATCGTGGGCGCGCCGGAGGAAACTGAGTTTCTGCCTGGCGCACAGACCAAACCTGATATGTCACTGATTTATCCAGTCGACCCGAAGCAATTGCCAAAGGAATTGGCTGGCGTTGAGTGGCCGCCAAAAAGTTGACGAATCGGCGAAAGGGCGATTCGGCGAACCACAACAATTTAGAAAGCTTTAGTGTGATTCGTGGGCTGAAGATTGCGTAGCAACCTGCGAGTTCACGCTCGCAATTGGTTCGTAAAATCGTAGCGCCTCAATGTCGCTGCCGAGTTCGCGGAGCGGATAGAGACCTTTCGCCGAGCCGCCGCCGGGATCTTGCACCAGATAATCGAATCCGTCCTTACCGGCGATGACGACAAAATGCGTGATCCCGTTTGGCAATCGGACTCGCACGATGACGGGATTTCCGCGGGAAAGGTTCGAGTCAATGAGTTGATACGATGCCAGGTCTTCATACACGTGCCGCACCCGATCGGGCGCGAACCAGGCAGCGCGGTCCCAATAAATCCAGCCTTGCTCGGTGTATCCGCCAACGTTTGTCAGAAACCAGTTTAATTGCTGCGGATCGACGGCGATGCCATAAAACTTAAAGACCATCGCCGCAGCCGCGACTGCGCACCCTTCGCCGCCGAGCGTGCCGTTGGCTTCAATTCCGCCCAGTGGATCATCGCTCCATTTCTCATCTGCCTGACGAAACGACGGCACCGCAAGTTCGACACGATGGAAAAAATAATGGCCGCCCCACGGCGACAGTTGTCGTTTCCAGGTCCAATTGATGTGCACCGCGAGCGTGGCGACGAGCACAACAACAACAAGACTGACGAAAAACCAGGCGCGTTTCAAAGCAAGAAAGTGTAGAGGCGGCTGTGTCAGCCGCAAACGCCCTTTCACAAAAAGACAAGTTGCGCGAGCGCATTGATAAGGCTGATTACGGCATCATGACTCAGGCCCGCGACCTTCGTCTCGCCAAGCGCATGGCGCGTCTCGGTACTGAGACGGCTTTCGAAGTACTGGTGAAGGCGCGAGCGCTGGAGGCAAAGGGGCGCGACATCATCCATCTCGAGATTGGAGAACCCGATTTCGATACGCCTGCCAACATCATCGACGCAGCATGCGACGCTCTGCACAAGAGCTTCACTCATTACGGCCCTTCCGCTGGTTTGCCTCAGCTGCGCGAGGTCATCGCGCAGCATGTGAGCGAGACGCGTCGCGTAAACGTTACACCGGAGGAAGTAGTGATTGTCCCGGGTGGCAAGCCGATCATCTTTTTCAGCATCCTTGCCCTCGTTGAAGATGGCGATGAGGTCATCTATCCGAATCCGGGATTTCCCATCTACGAATCAATGATCAACTACGTCGGCGCGAAAGCCGTGCCGATCCGATTGCGCGAGGACCTGGATTTTCGTCTCGATGTCGATGATCTGGCCGGGCTGATTAACGACCGAACAAAATTGATCATTTTGAATTCACCGCAGAATCCCACCGGCGGCGTGCTGGAAAAGAAAGACATCGACGGCATCGCGCGTGCCATCGGCGATCGCAACATCATGGTGTTGAGTGACGAGATTTATAGCCGGCTCATCTTCGAAGGTGAACATCACTCCATCATGTCGATCGACGGCATGAAAGAGCGCTGCATTTTGCTCGATGGTTTCTCCAAGACTTATGCCATGACCGGTTGGCGCATGGGCTACGGCGTGATGCGCGCCGATCTCGCGGCGCATGTCGCTCGTCTGATGACTAACTCGAACTCGTGCACCGCCAGCTTCACGCAGGTCGCCGGCATTGAGGCGCTGCGCGGAACACAGAAGTCAGTTGACGCGATGCGCGCGGAGTTCAGGAAACGGCGCGACGTCATGGTCGCCGGCCTCAACAAGATCAAAGGTTTCTCCTGCCGCTCGCCTCACGGTGCGTTTTACGTTTTCCCGAACATCACGAAAACCGGTTGGCCATCGAAGAAGCTTGCCGACGCATTGCTCGACGACGCTGGCGTCGCAGCGCTCTCCGGCACGGCATTCGGTGATTTCGGCGAAGGCTACTTGCGCTTCAGCGTTGCGAACTCGATCGAGAACATCGAGAAAGCACTCGATCGGGTGGAGGCTTGGGCGAAAAAGAATCTGTAGTCGATTCGTAAGATGGGCTGTGACTAACGAGTCTCCCGATTCGAAAGCACCTCCGGTCGGACGTGCGTTGCGCGGCCTTTTTGGCATTTTGCTGATGGCATATGTAACGCCTGTTTACTTCCGAATCCCGCTGCGAACTTCGGTGAGCGTCGTGCTCCTTATCATTGGATTGATCGGTATCTACAGTCTGATTCATATTTTCATATCGCGTCGAATCATCGGTTTTGGCCCTAGCCTTGGAGCTTTCACGGCGGTGGGATTGCTCGTCGTGTTGTGCGCTCTCAGTTGGCCGGCGATTGCGATCCTCGGCCGCGGTGAAGGTGAGCTGGCAGTGGTGACTTTCCTCGGTATGTCGTTGTTGATCGCGGCCTGGCAAGCCGCTCCTGGTTGCGAGCTGATGGCAATCCCTGATCTTTTCTTTGGTAAGAACGCCGAAATGCCGTGTTTGATTTTTTCTCCTTTGGATTGGCTTGAACGAAAATTGCGGCGCAAGTGATTTCCAAAAACTCAGGAGCTGCGCTAGTTGTTGGGTTCATTTTTCAAGTATGAGCGATAAGAAGCGAATCTGTGCCGCTTCCCGCATTGGCGATCCCGGTGAGGCGCTTCGGACGCGACGAATGTGTCACGCGTTCGCGATGATACTTCTCATTTCGGCAAGTCAATGGCCGGCGCTGGCACAAGACAAAGCCGGACCGCAAACCCAAGTCGTTCTCTTGGGGACGGGAACTCCATTACCGGATCCCGAGCGTTCAGGACCTTGCACCGCCGTCGTGGTCAACGGCGTTCCATATCTGATTGATGTTGGGACGGGAACCGTCAGGCGCGCGGCGGCCGCACGCAACAAAGGTGTCAAAGCTTTGGAACCAACGAATCTCAAAATCGCTTTCATCACCCATTTGCATTCGGATCACACCCTCGGGTTCGCTGATGTGATGCTTACGCCATGGATCATGGGACGCCGGGAGCCCCTCGAGGTCTATGGTCCTACGGGAACGGGAGCCATGGCGGACCATCTCCTGAAAGCGTACGCGACGGATGTTAAGACCCGAACCGAAGGGCTGGAACACTCGAATACGACAGGTTACAAAGTGAACGTGCACGAGGTTAAACCGGGTACCGTCTATAAGGACGCGAATGTAAAAGTAACAGCGTTCTCCGTCCGTCATGGCCAGTTGGATGCTTTCGGGTACCGGTTCGAGACACCGGACCGAACGATTGTCATTTCTGGCGATACCACTCCGTCGCCGAATCTTCTCGAAAACTGCCGCGGATGCGATGTCCTCATTCACGAGGTGTATACGGAAGCCTCCTTCGATCTAGTCTCTCCGGAATGGCAGCAATATCGGCGCACGTATCATACGTCATCAAAGGAGCTGGCTGATCTTGCAACGAAGACCAAACCAGGTCTGCTGATTCTTTACCACCGGGCAAATCCAGGGTGCGATCAAGCACGGACCGAAGATTGCCGACAAGCAGGCAGCGAGGAGCAACTGCTCAAAGAGATGCATCTGATGTATAAGGGTAAAGTTGTCGCCGGGCACGATCTTGACATTTATTAGCGACCGGATGCTTGCGATCTATTAAGCGTTCGATGCAGCTGACGCCGACTGTCGCACTATTCAACTTTCACATGACCAGAACCAATCGATCCGCAGCGCGCCTTCGCCAGGTGCAGCCGATCCTGTTCTTGTTCGATTCTGCAAGCCATGACTGGTAAGAAAGAATTCCGAGTCTTTGCCACCTCGCGCATCGGCGATCCAGCCGAGAACCGTTTGCGCGAGCGCGGTTACGATCTGGAGATTTTTCAAGGCCCAGAGGCGCCGCCGAAGAAATTGATCATCGAGAAAGTTAAGAGCGGCATTGACGGGTTGATCACGACGCTTCGCGATCCCATCGACGCCGAGGTATTCGAAGCGGGGAAGGGGACGCTCAAAGTAGTGGCGCAGATCGCTGTCGGATTCGACAACATCAATCGCGTTGACGCGAACAGATACAGAATCCCGTTCACGAACACCGCCGATGTGCTCACCGAAGCGACCGCCGAGTTCGCTTTTTTCATGATGGGCATGCTCGCGCGCAAGATGTGGCAGAGCGAGCGACTGGTGCGCGAACAGAAGTGGCCGTCGTGGCATCCGTTCCTGCCGTTCCTCGGCGACGAAGTCACCGGCAAAACGATTGCGGTCATAGGCACTGGACGCATCGGCCTTGCGATGATTAAAAAATGCTCGGGATTCGACGTGAACATCCTTTGCTACGATCCGGCGTATCAGAATCATCAGTTTATCGCTGCGATTCAGGAGTTGATGGACTTGCGCCACGCGCGCGGCATTCAGAAGGAAAAGACCTGGATCAAGTACGTCGAGTTCGAGGAAGCATTACGTGGCGCCGATTACGTGACCATTCACGTGCCGCTACTGCGAGAAGGCGAAACCGACAAGCCCACTTATCACCTTATCAATGAGCAGACGCTGAAGCTGATGAAGCCGACGGCGTACCTCGTGAATTCCTCACGCGGTCCGGTCGTAGATGAAAAAGCACTCGCGAATGCGTTGAAAGAAAAAGTCATCGCCGGCGCAGCGCTCGACGTTTTCGAGAAAGAACCGCTACCGCCTGATTCGCCGTTGCTCGACCCCGAAATCGCCGATCGCTGCCGCGTGTTTCATCATTTCGCCAGCGGCGCGCAGATCACGCGGCTGTCAGTCGATCCCGATAAAGGTATGGCAGGACGCACTGTCCAGGGACTGATCGATGTGCTGGAAGGCAACTACGGCGGCGACCCGACCAAAATGCCGTACGTCGTGAACAAGGAAGCGTTTGGGAAGAAAGTTGAGAGTTGATAGTTGAGAGTTGAGAGCCTCGGTTAGAGCAATGCCGTATGAAATACTCAATTGCCATTCTGTGCCTTGCGATCTGTAGCTTCGCGCGCGCGCAAACCACGGTTCTAACGACCGATCCCAGTTTACCAATTCCCAAATTAAGTTTTGACGAGAAGGGTGACTTAAAAATTACCGCGTCTACGACATCGTCTCCGAGTGACTTCGATTTTTTAGTCGGCAAATGGAAAATGCACAATCGCCGGCTCAACAAGAGGCTCGAGAACTGCAAGGATTGGACCGAATTCGATTCGTACGATGAGAATTCCAAAACCCTCAGCGGCACGGCGGACATGGATATTTATTCCACCACCGAAATGCCAGGCCAGGAGGGTAAACATTTCGAAGGGCTCACGCTGCGCCTCTTTAATCCGAAAACCAGGTTGTGGAGCTTGTACTGGGTTGCCAGCAACTCGGGCGTCCTGGATCCGCCTGTGGTAGGCTCATTTGAAAACAACGTAGGGCATTTCTTCTGCAAGGATACGTTCAAGGGAAAGCCAATTATCATGATGTTTAGATGGGATGCCCGAAATAAAGATCGTCCGATATGGAGCCAGGCGTTTTCTACCGACAACGGCAAAACCTGGGAATGGAATTGGTATAACGTCTCGGAACGAGTCCCCTGATTAATTGTGTTTGTTGGCTTCGGGGCCCGATCAAGTTGACGAAGCCAACCTGATCTGGACGCCGGCGACGGCCATGCCGCCTTCGCCGACTGCAGCGGCGCACCGTTTTACCGACCCCGAACGCACATCGCCCGCGGCAAAAATTCCCGGGAGACTGGTCTCCAGTGGACCGGGTTGATGTTTGTTTGCCTGCCACGCTGGCGCTCCGGCGACGCTAGTCCCAGTCTTGATGAATCCCTTGTCGTCGCGCTCGATTTCCGGTGGCAACCATTCAGTGCACGGTTTCGCGCCGATCATGGAAAAAACAGCCGGCGTTTGAACCATTCGGCGTTCGCCTGTCTGCGTATTTTCCAGCTCGATCTGTTCGAGCTTTTTCCCCCCAAACATCTTGCGGATCTCTGTCTGGCAAAGGATCTCAATGTTCTCGCGCGCTTGCACCCGGCGCGAAAGATAGTCCGACATTTTATTCGTAATGTCTTTCCCGCGAACGACGAGTAATACCTTGGCAGCGCCCTCGGAAAGATACATCGCGGCCTGGCCTGCCGAGTTGCCGCTGCCAACGACAACTACCGTCTCGTTGCGACAAAGCTGCCCTTCCATTGCCGTCGCAGCGTAGTAAACGCCCATGTTCTCAAATTGCTCGCGCCCCTCCGCGTCGAGCCGGCGGTAATCCGCGCCGGTCGCGATCAGGACAGCTTTTGCGCGCAAGACAGCCGAGCAACCTTCCACTTGAAGACAGGCGCGGTATTTGTCGGCGGCATTGTAATCAAGCGAGAGCGCTTGCGCCGGCGTGGAAAATTTCGCGCCGAACCGATATGCCTGAAGCTGCGCGAGCCAGGTCAAATCGCCGCCACTGATCCCTGTGGGGAAACCAAAAAAGTTTTCAATCAGCGAAGACGAACCGGCCTGGCCGCCCGGAGCGTAACTTTCCAAAACAACCGTATGCAATCCCTCGGAGGCGGCGTAAACAGCCGCGGCTAGACCGGCCGGACCTGCGCCGACGATCGTCAGGTCCGACATAATTTCACTTTGATCCTCGAACGCGAGGGGACGCAGCAAACCGGCCACTTGCGCGACTTCGCGCAATGAAGGCCTGCGCAAAGGAGCGCCCGCCGGTGTAATCAGCGCGGGCAAATCGCGAGTGGTTAAGTGCAGACGTTTGCTGAGTGCCTGTCCTTGTTCGCTCTCGAATTCGATGAGCCGATGTGGGATGCGATTCTTGTCGAGAAAATCATCAAGCTGATGTCCTTCGCGCGTTCCGGCTGCCGCGAGAACGCGCAATCCGGCAAATTCCCGATCGCGTCGCAATCGTTTGCGACGCATGATCAATGCCTTTACGATCGGCTCGCTCACGCCGGGTAATTCGGCGAACGCGCGCCGAAGTTCAGTCGCGGGCACGTGGAGTATCTCCGTCTCTTCCGACGTTACCCTCGCTGTCGCAAGGACCGACGTGCCTTGGAGCATCGCGACATCGCCGAGGAAATCGCGCTCGTGCGCGGTGCCGAGAATCTGTTCGACGTCGTCGCGTTGCTCAAACGCCTCGAGTTCGCCGCGCAAGACAATGGCCAGGCCGACATCGCGCTGCCCCGCTTTGAAGAGTAGCTCGCCACGTTTAAGCACACGTCGTTTTCCCAAAGGCTCAAGCAGAGAAAGCTGGTGATCGTCCAGTTTGGGAAAGGCGATGCTTTCCGTATCGCGATAGAACTGTTCGTCCTGCTGTTCGTCCGTCATTTTACAGAGTTTACGCCGCGTGGCCGACAATCAAACCGGAACGGGGCGCCCGATGGAGGGATTCGTGCCTGTCCCTAACGGTTGTAGTGGCGGCTGTGTCAGCCGCAATTTCCCCGCCTCCGGGGCGGTTGTAGACCGCCGCCGAAAAAGATTCTAAATTTTTTGAAATGTCCGCCCAAAAAATCTTGAGAAAAGGAGAACCCAATCCACATCCACATGAACCTCCTCGTAGAAGATCCCCTTAGTAAGACCGGTTTCAGCGGTCCATTTGTCCTGTTTCCGACCAGTTCCACGGTCGAAAACGGTGCGAAATCTGATAACGCTCACGGCGGACACTTTTCTGTTGCTGCTGCGCAACCGCCTGGGCAAACCCCTGAGAAAGATCTGGCTCTCGGCGTGCTGAAACAGGCTGCTCGCGATTTGCGCCGGTTTCATTCGGCGACCAAGGGCGTCAAGCAGGAGCTCTATCTCGATGCGTACAGTTGGGTCACCGCAAACGATTTTTTGTGGCCCTATTCATTCGTCAACGTTTGTAAATTGCTGAACGTCTGCCCGGAAGTTGTCCGCGCTGAAATCTTCGCCGATGCCTCGTTGAGCTGGCTCGATTACTGGACAAAACGGGCCGGCAACGTTTCCCGGAGAGTGCGGGCCTCTTTCGCCCGCGCCTTCGCAGGCCGTAACCACCCGGAGGGCACCGAGGTCAAACCAGTTGGCTTCATGTATTTGAACGAATATGAAAAAACAGTGCATCCGATTTGTTGAATGGCTGCGCGACACCTGGCGGTCGCTCGGCAGGACCGGCGGCCGCGGTCACGATCCGTTGCTCGTAAATAGCATGGCTTCGTTTAATTTCGAAGGCGGTTGGAGGGAACTCCTTCTGAAAGTCTCTCCAGAGCACATGCCCGCCGAATCAACCATCGTTCTCGTCAACGAGCCATCCGGGGTATGAAGTTGTCTATCGAAGCGAAAGTTGCAGCGGCTGTAGCAATGGCGTTTGCAGCCTTGACCGTAGGCGTCATCGCGCAAGAAGGAAGCCAACGTGGAACCGCCGGGCTGAGCCAAACAAGTTTGCAAGGGTCCGAGATTTCTTTGTCCGTCCAGAACGCAAGCAGCAAGAGTCCGCTTCTCGCCCAATACTGACCAAAGGCGGCCTCGCCCGCGACCCGCGTGGTGTAGAGCGCGCTGTCCTCAGCGCGTAGGTACAAAGGGCAATGTGCGCGATTTTTCTCGCAAAATCACGGTCATTCGGCGACTCTGCGTGAACGAAAGCGATCCCGGGAACGCTACAGGAGGGTGGTGCTTCGTTTCAAACGACGCATTGGACCGTCGTGTTGCGTGCGCGCGAGGAGGATTCAACCGAATCTGCGCACCAGGCGCTCTCTGGATTTTGCGAAGCTTATTGGCCGCCGCTATACAGTTTTCTCCGGCACCGCGGTTTTTCATCCGCTGATGCGCAGGATCTTGTTCAGGGTTTCTTCGCTCATCTTCTCGAGCAAAACACCCTGATCCGCGCTGACCAGCAAAAGGGCCGGCTTCGCACGTTCCTGTTAGGATCGCTCCAGAATTTTTTGTACAATGAATATGACCGCGCCCGGGCTCAGAAGAGAGGTGGCGGCCGTCATATCGTTTCGATGGAGGACTACCTGCCCGAGGCTGAGGCAGCGATGTTGGCAACTGCTCATCTCAGCGACGCAGGTTGCTACGACCTTGTCTGGGCTTCGACAATCGTTTCGCGGGCCTGGCAGAGTTTGCAAACCGCATTCGTGGCGGAAGGCAAAGCGGAGTGGCTTGAAGAACTAAGACCGTTCGTCGCGGGCGGAAGTGTCACACCGCTGAATCAAGAGGAAGCCGCGGCTCGACTCGGAGTGCCAATCGCGACTCTGCGCACATGGCTTTCACGCCTGCGCCAGCGTTACCGCGATTCGTTGAGAATGGAAGTTGCCAGTACCGTCTCGGATCCGGCAGATGTCGATCAGGAACTACATCACCTCTATCAAATATTGATGGCGTGAGTTGACTTTACGCATGGACGACAAAGGCATTGGTCTTGGAACTGCGGACGCCCATCCTCAAGCTGACGGGACGTGCGCGACATGTGGGCGACCGCTGACTCAAGTAGGTCCTAAAGGCGAATGCCTGCGTTGTCTCGTTGGCCTTGGCTTTCTCGCGGACGGCCAAGAACCGGAACGACCAGTGGGGCGTGGTCGACTAACCCCCGGACCATTGAGATATGCACACTTCGAGGTGGAAGTGGGTTCGGATGGTTTTCCGGTTGAGCTCGGCGCGGGAGCAATGGCCGTAACTTATCGCGCTCGCGATACAGTATTGAACTCGGAGGTTGCCCTTAAGGTCATCGATCGCAGCGTGGCGCAGAATCCCGGTGCGCGATCGCGTTTTCTGCGCGAAGCGCGCGCGGCTGCAAACATTCATCATCCAAACGTTGCCCGGGTGACTTTCTACGGAGAGCAGGACGGCGAGTGTTTCTACGCCATGGAATTGGTTAAGGGCGAAACACTCGAAGCCCGTGTGCGCCGTGATGGGCCAATGCCCTTGGCTATCGCGCTGGAAGTAATTGAGCAAGCTGCGCGCGCGTTGGCTGCCGCGGAAGCGTGCGGTGTGGTGCATCGCGATATCAAGCCATCGAACATCATGCTCGAATCCGACGCGAGCGAGGCGCTCAGGGTAAAGCTGATTGATTATGGAGTGGCCAAGGTCATGGGGCCTCAGGCAGAGCCTGGCATCGAGCAAACCCAGGCGGGTTTCATCGGCACGCCGGCGTTTGCCAGTCCAGAGCAGTTCGCCGGCACCGGGCAAATGCCGATTGATACGCGTTCCGATATCTACTCACTGGGAGTTACTCTTTGGTATCTGCTTACTGGTCGGACCCCTTTTGTAGGGCGTACGATGGAAGCAATCCGCGCGAGACAAACCGATGAGTTACCGTTGGAACAACTCAGGAACCTCCACCTGCCAGCGCAGGCTATTGCGCTGCTGAAATCGATGCTGGCCCCGGATCCGAAGGACAGGCCGCAAACGGCACGCGAGTTACTTTCTGCTGTTCATAGCTGTTGTGAACGATTTAATCCTCAAGCCCGGTCACGACGCAGGCGAGCAGTGCTGGCGGGCGCGGCGTTGATACTGGCGTTGGCAGGCGCGGGGATTGCCTTTGGCGCCTGGTTGTACCAGCGCACGCCGCCGTTCTCCCCGATCGAGCGATCGATCGCGGTGTTACCTTTCGAAAACCTGAGCAGTGATAAGGAGAACGCTTATTTTGCCGAGGGAATACAGGACGAAATACTGACACGCTTATCCAAGATCGCCGATCTTACGGTAATCTCGCGCACTTCCACGCAGCGTTACAAGAGCGCCCCGGAAAACCTGCCCGAGATCGCAAAGCAACTCGGCGTTGCTCATGTTCTGGAAGGAAGCGTACAAAAGAGCGGCGACGCCGTGCGCGTCAATGTGCAGCTGATCAAGGCGGCCACTGATTCGCACCTTTGGTCGGATACGTTCGATCGCAAGCTGACCGACATCTTCTCGGTCGAAAGTGAAGTATCCAAAGCCATCGCCGACCAACTACGAGCTAAGCTCACGGGACAGGAACAGGAAGTCATCGCCGCCAAACCTACGGAGAATCCTCAGGCTTACGATGCCTACCTGCGCGGACTTGCTTATACGCTAAGGCCCGGCTTCGCACCTGGGAACTCCCTCGCCGCGCAGAAATATCTGAAAGAAGCAGTGCGATTGGACCCGAAGTTCGCCTTGGGCTGGGCGCTGCTCTCTTCCGTCGACGCGAGCGGTTATCTCACACAGAGTCTTCAACCAACCGCCGCCCTCCGCGAAGAAGCGCGGCAGGCAGCCGAAACCGCGCTCACGCTGCAACCAAATCTTGGCGAGGCTGTATTCGCCAAGGGTTTCTATCACTACGCTTGCCTGAAGGACTATGACACTGCGGTGAGTTACCTTGAGAAAGCGTATCGGCTTCTGCCTAATAACAGTCGAGTTCCTCAGGCTTTAGCCTATATCGAACGTAGGCGAGGCAACTGGGAGAAGAGCGACGCGTACTTCAACGAAGCTGAGAAACTCGACCCACGCAATGTTAACCTGCTTTCACAACACGCGCGTTCCTACATCTGCCTTCGCCGTTTCTCCGAAGCCCTGGCTAAGCTTGAGCAGATCCTCAATATCGCACCCGACGATATAGATACTCTGGTGTTAAAAGCGCGAATAGCACAAGCAGAGGGCGACCTCCCGCGTGCTTCGGCGCTTCTGACTCCCCTCCGGCTGGGGGCGGACTACGCCAACGCGCTGGAAACACAAGTTTACCAGGCGATCCTGGAGTCGCGACCTGCAGCGGTTATTGCTCGGCTAAAAGAAATACTTGCTAATCCTGATCAAGCATTGGGTTATTACAACGGCGAACTGCGCTTCTGGTTAGGCTGGGCACAGGAAGTAGCAGGGGACCATGCTGCCGCCCGCGAAAGTTGGAGTCAGGCCCGGAATGAGCTGGAAACTATACTCAAAGAACAACCTGAGAATTTTGTTCTGATGGGCGATCTCGCTCTTACAAACATGGGTCTTGGCGACAACGTCGCTGCACTGACTCTTGCCGAGCGCGCGATCAGCATGATGCCGATCGACAAAGATGCGCTAACCGGTCCCAGACCGCTTGACATCCTTGCCCGCGTAGCAGCCCGGATAGGCGACCCCGACCGTTCCATTTCTACCTTGGAAAAGCTGCTTTCGATCCCGTACGAGGCGCCCCTGGCCGCAAACCCGCCGCTTACTCCTGCGTTGCTTCGCCTGGATCCAATGTTTGAGCCATTACGGAAAGACCCGCGGTTCCAAAAACTGGCGAAGGCGCAGCCGTGAATCCAACGAGGTTCCCCTGGCCGCAAAAGGAGTTTACCCGCCGTGGCGGGCTGCTTCCAGAAACTGATCGCCGCGCAGCCGTGAATCCATCAAGTTCTTCGCTGAGCTAAAGCGGCGCGACGTCGCAGGACACATCTCGATTGCTCCGGCTACAGCTGCCATGCATAGTTTGAAGTGGCCGAGCTCCCAATGCGAAGAACACTCGTTGCCCTGTGGTTTGCCGATATTGCCGGGTACAGTGTACGGGCAGCGGAAGATGAAGTCAGCGCCCTGCGGCTAGTCGAAATTCTTCAAGCACTCTCTCGCCAGATTGTCCGTCGATATAACGGTCGAGTCGTCAAATTTTTCGGTGATGCCGTGCTCGCAGAATTTCCAAGTACCGAGCTCGCCGTGCGCGCCGCAGCCGCGTTGAGCCAAGAGTATCGGGAGCGATCGGCCACGACCGGACGCTCCCACAATTTGCGAGTTGGCGTTCATCTGGCTGACGTGGCAGTGGGCGCCGACGGCGACCTGTATGGTGACGGCGTGAATGCGGCTGCGCGCATCCAGGAAGCGGCCGAAGCGGGCCAGGTGGCCCTGAGCCAGGACGTGTGGCGGCAATTACGCGGTCGCTCAGAGTTTCAGTTTCAGTCGTTAGGCGAGCGAACCTTGAAAGGGGTTGGTGCTATCGGTCTCTACGCCGTCAATGTGGAGAGCGATGCCGCGGAACCTGCGGCCCCCGGCATTACAAAAGTCAGCCCGCCCACAGAGCAAGAGAAAGAAGGTATTCGCTCCGTAGCCGTATTGCCGTTCGTCGATCTTAGCGCGGAACGTGACCAGGAATATTTTAGCGACGGTGTAGCAGAAGAGATTCTCAACCTCTTGACTAAAGTCGGCGGTCTTCACGTCCCGGCGCGGACGTCTTGCTTCGCGTTTCGCGGAGCGAGCGTGGACGCGCGGGAGATTGGAAAGCGACTTGGCGTGGACGCGCTCCTGGAAGGCAGCATCCGCAAGGCGGGAAACCGGCTGCGCATCACCGTCCAACTCATCGACGCGCAGAATGGCTATCGCCTGTGGTCGGAGCGATTTGATCGCGAGCTCGACGACATCTTTGCCATCCAGGATGAGATTGCGCGCAGTGTGGTTGATGCCCTGGGTCTTTCACTTACCCGGCGGGAAGAGCGTCGATTGCTTAAACGCTCCACGAGTAACGTTCCAGCGTACGAATTTTATCTGCGCGGACGAAAGCTCTTCCAGAAATGGACGCGCCAAAACATCGAGCTAGCGAGAAAAATGTTTCAGCGAGCAATTGACCTTGATCCAGATTTCGCGGACGCATGGGCCGGCCTGGCAACGGCCCATGTTCATCTCTTTAGCCGCGATAACGAACCGCATTTAGAGAAAGCGCGGGAGGCGAGCGACCACGCATTGAAGCTGGATCCGGAGTCGGCGGAAGCCCATGTCGCGGCCGGCCAGGGGTTCTCTATGGAACAACGCTACGCCGATGCGGCGAAGGAGTTTGAGCGAGCGATCGAGCTCGATCCGACTTTCTTTGACGCGTATTACTACTACGGGCGGGCTTGCTTCAAAAGCGGAGACTCGGACAAGTCGCTTCGCCTTTTTCAGCAAGCGCAAGACGTCCGGCCTGAGGATTACGAAGCTATTTATTTGTTAGGTCTGGTGTTGAGACAACTGGGGCGCAACGAGGAAAGTCGTGACGCGGACGCGCGAGCATCGAAGTGCATGCGCCAGCATTTGGAGCTCAATCCTGACGACGCCCGCGCCTATGTGTTGGGCGCCGGAACTCTGGCCAGACTGGGGGACAGGGAGCAGGCCAGGCAATGGTGCGAACGCGCGATGTCGCTGGCGCCGGATGACGACGCGATTCTCTACAATGCTGCTTGTGCTTTGGCCACGCTCGGGGAGGACGAACGTGCGCTTGATGTGTTACAACGGGCTATCGATGCAGGTCTCGCCGGAGGAGATTGGATCGTGCGCGACCCTGATTGGGAGCGACTCCGTGATCACCCGCGCTTTCAAGCGCTGGCCAAACGGCTCGCGCCTTCATAAGCGCGCTATCTCATCTCGACCTTGACTAAACTGCTTTCGATCCCGTACGAAGCACCTGGCTGCAAAGGAGTTTACCCGCCGTGGCGGGCGCTTCCAGAAACTGATTGGCTCCTCCACACCAAAATAGAGCTGGCCATCGTTTGCCTTACTACTGGTATCTGGAC
>WNGF01007759.1_pt1 | contig 19411 bp, 18 predicted proteins | sample 5400641 | NCBI WGS metagenome assembly WNGF01 (sample SAMN13153371, study PRJNA577476) | soil metagenome | isolation source: 80 cm soil or saprolite under grassland replicate 2 | place: USA:California | collected 2016-06-15
TCGTTGCGAAAGCTACAGACACCGGTCGAGGGGTGGCCATCGAAGACCTTGAGGGCATCCGAAGCCGGACACGGTTCAGGAAAAAGCAACGAGATCGCATGAGTAAGTGGGCATTTGCGGAGTTGCGAGGCTATATAGAATACAAGGCGGCGCTTGTCGGTGTGAAAGTGCAACCGGTAGATCCACGTGACACGAGCAAGAGATGTCCAGAATGCAGTCATGTGAGTAAAAAGAATCGAATAAGACGAGATGTGTTCCTCTGCGATGAATGCGAGTATTTCGATCATGCGGACATCGTAGGAGCGAAAAATATTCGATCGGGCGCGCTAGTCATCGCGCGCGAAGTCTCCGTTGCGGCAGATGGCCGCGTAAGTCGAGAGACAAGTTCCATCTACAATCGCGGAGCGTCAGCGTAGCGATTTAGATGGAGTAGGTGACTTCAATCAATGCGATAATTTGGCTCTTCGCGCCGCCACCTTCATCGTCAACCACATTACCTCCCAGGAGAGAGCGAGATAAAAGTCTTCGATCTTGTCGATCCAAGCGAGCGCCCACCGGGAGCCGCAGAGTACCAGCAGCCGGCGCAATACACGCGCGCTTAACGTATCGCGATCTTCCGGGAGCGACATGCAAAGTCTGCGCATGCGCTCGGCTTTCCGGGCGGCGTGACGTTCCTGATTCGCGGCCAGTTGCAAGAGCGCCGCGCGCAGCGCCGCATGCGGTTCGCGCTCGGCCAGTGCGCGATAGATACGCAGACTCGCCCGCGCATGCCGCCAGGAACGCCTGAGCAGGAGTCGCCATGAACGCCGCGCCAGATAAAGGAACAACCGCTCAATCTCCCGCCTGAACATTGAGTATGCCTGTTTAGACACGCTGACCAACGAGATGAACCGTTCAGACTTGCGGTCGCGAGGCCGCCTGAGTTCTACACTGAAGTCCGCGCGGATTCTAGCCGGATTACGGCCCAGCACGATCACGCGGTCGGCCAGCAGCACTGCTTCCTCGATGTTGTGGGTGACGATGTCGGCATCTTCTTGTTGAGCCAGAGTTCCATCAACTCGCCGCGCAGGTTCTCCGCCGTCAGCACGTCGAGCGCCGAGAAAGGCTCGTCCATAAAGAGCACTTCAGGCTCGACAACCAGCGCCCGCGCAAATCCGACGCGCTGCTTCATTCCGCCCGACAGCTCCTTCGGGTAAGCTATCTCAAAGCCGTCGAGGCCGACCGTGTCGAGAATCTTCATCGCCCGCTCGCGTCGCTCCGCGAGGCTGACCCCTCGCGCTTTCAGCGGGGCCTCGACATTTTCCAGGACAGTCAGCCAGGGGAAGAGCGCGAAGCTCTGGAAGACAATCGCCACGCCTGGCGCCTGGCCGTCAAGCGGACGCCCATGCCAGAGCACCTCACCCGCGGAAGGCGGCGCCAGGCCGGTCAGTATTCTGAGCAGGGTGGACTTGCCTGAGCCTGACGGGCCGAGCAAGGCGACGATTTGATCCGGATAGATCGCGAGGTCGGTGGGCGCGATGACTTCGATGCGGTGGCCGTCAGGCTGAGAATAGAACTTCTCCAGGGCGCGCCCTTCGACAATGGGAGACGGCGCCGACTTGAGCTCCTTCTGTTCTGATTCCGAATTCCTGACAATCGTGTCCGTCATTTATTTCACGCCCTTCTCAAATCTCAGTCTGCCAGAACTTCCTCCGCGGGTTCTTCGGTTTTGTCAACGCTGTCAGCCGGTAACTCGTCGGGTTCCCGAACGGTGTCCTGGTCATGAGGCTCCTCGCGCCGCCTGTTCATCAGGTAGTAGAGGCTCGGCAGCGCCAGTAGTGTGAGGAACAGCGTTGACAGCAGCCCGCCAACCACTACCGTGGCGAGCGGTCGCTGCACGTCGGAACCAATACCTGTCGCCCTGGCCGCCGGGATCATCCCGAGCATCGCCACGACGATCATCATCAACACCGGGCGCATCTGCTCAAGCGACCCCTGAATGACCGCTTCTTTGACTCCGGCGCCGTTGACCTCGCGCTGGCGGTTGATCTCCGCGACCACCAGTACGCCGCTCATCACCGCCACGCCGAAGAGCGAGATGAAGCCGACCGCCGCCGAGACGCTCAGATTGACGACGCGCGCCCACAAAGCCACGATCCCGCCGACGAGCGAGAACGGCACGCTCATCAGCACCAACCCCGCATGGCTCGATTTGCCGAAGGCCGAGAAGAGCAGCCCGAAGATCAGCGCGATCGTGACCGGCAGGATCAGGTACAGCCGCCGCCGCGCGCGCTCCAAATTTTCAAACATCCCTCCCCACGTCACCTGGTAACCTTCGGGAAGTTTGACCTCATCTCGGCGCCTCGTCAAAGCAGCGTGCCGCGCAAAATGACGGCGGCCGCGCTGAAATAAATTATCAACCCGGTCACGTCGACCAGCGTGGCCACGAACGGCGCCGAAGAGGACGCCGGGTCGAATCCGAGCTTGCGCAGAATCAGCGGCAGCATCGAACCGGATAATGTCCCCCACAGCACAATTCCGATCAAAGCAACGCCCACCGTCAAAGCGATCAGAAACGAGTGCGGCCCATACATGTCTGAAAAAGCCGACCAGATCGTAATGCGCAGGAAACCTATGGCGCCCAGGATCGAGCCGAGCGCCAGTCCGGAGAAGACCTCGCGGCGCATAATCCTCCACCAGTCTCGCAGCCTGACTTCGCCGAGCGCCAGCGCGCGAATGACCAATGTCGCGGCCTGCGAGCCGGAGTTGCCGCCGCTCGAAATGATCAGCGGCACGAACAGGGCCAGCACAACTGCGCGCTTGATCTCTTCCTCGAAAAACCCCATCGCCGTCGCCGTCAACATCTCGCCCAGGAACAGAATCACCAGCCAGCTGGCGCGCTTCCTGACCATCCGATGGAAAGCGATCTTCATATACGGTTCGTCGAGCGCCTCCGAACCGCCGATCCTCTGGATGTCCTCCGTCGCCAGTTCTTCGGCCACGTCCAGGATGTCGTCGTTGGTGACGATGCCGATCAGGACCCCGTCTGTATCGGTGACCGGTAACGCGGCGAGGTCCGCCTGGCGGAAGACGTTCACCGCCGTCTGCCGGTCGTCGGTGGCTTTGAGCGCAGTAAATCGGTCGTCCATCAGATCGCTAACACGCCATTCGGGATCGGCCAGCAGAAATTTCCGCATCCTGATGTCGTCAATCAAGACACCGTCTTCATCCACGACGTAGACCAGGTTGAGCGTCTCGCTGTCCTGCCCGTGCCGGCGCACGTAATCCAAAACCTCCCGCACCGTCCAGTGGGGGCGAACGGCGATGTAGTGCGGCGTCATAAAACGCCCGACGCTGCCCTCGGGATAGCCGAGCAACTTGACCGCTTCGACGCGCTCTTCGTCGTTGAGCATCGCGAGCATTTGTCTGGTCGCGGCCGCGGGCAGCTCTTCGAGCATCATCGTGCGGTCGTCGGGCGACATCTCGTTGAGAATCGCCGCGACGTCCTCCTGCGCCAGCGCCCTCAACATCTCCTCCTGCTCTTTCAGCGGCAGGTATTCAAAAGTCGCCGCGGCCAGTTTGCGCGGCAGGATGCGGAAGATCGTCGTCTGTTTCTCAATCGGCAAATCCTGAATGAGCGGCGCCAGTTCGGAAGGCGGCAGGTCGTCAACCGTGTCGCGCAGTCCCGCGAAGTCGCGCGCGCTGATCGCGTCCTCAAGCCTGGCCTGAATGTCCTGCATTCCTCACCCCCATAATCATTTTCATTTCCTCGCCTATCAAAGGCCATTTCCACCGGCAGCATCGATCAAGTAGAGGCTGCGCGCGTACTCGGCGCGGGCCTCGTTGTAACTTTGCGTCGTGTCGTTGAAAGCGCGCTTCCGCGAGTTCCGTCCGCGTCAACTCCACCGCCACCAGGTCGCCTGCGCGCACGCGCTCCGCGTTCACCCGAGTGATCTTATTGAACGCCGCGAGATTCACTGTTGAGGTTATTCTCGACCGCCTCTTGAACGGCCTGACTGACGGTCACAGTTTCTGGTTGTTGAGATTGCGCGGCGACCGGACTCGTAATGTCCGCAAGAAGAAAAACGAAAACAAGGCCGGCAAACCAGAAGCGCCGGATCAATTCAACAAGTTCTCCGGCGCTTCGGCCATCGCTTCGATTAGATTGAGTATTTCTCCAGCAAAGCCCGCCAGACGCGAATAGAACAAGATTCATCCACTTTCTCCAGGATCGATGAATTTATGACAGGGCTTTCTATTGCCAAACCATTTCAAGCTTCAAAGCCGCATGGATCGCGCTCAGTAACGCCTCCTCTGTGAACGGCTTGAGCAAGTAAGCTACCGCGCCGTCTCTCAGCGCTTGCGAGCGCGCCGCCTCATTTCCATGCGCCGTGATGAAGATCACCGGGATTTCACGATGACTCGCCAATAACCGGCGCTGAAGCTCGATCCCATTCATCCCCCGCATACGCACATCGAGGATCAGACAGCGCGTATCGCGGAGATGATCCGATTTCAAAAACTCTTCAGCTGAAGCGAACGCCTCCACCGCGAACCCGAAAGACCTGATTAAACATTGAAGGGATTCGCGGACAGAGTCGTCATCATCTACAACTGAAATAAGAGAGAGATTACACATCCTGACCTTTCATCTCTGGCGCCGAGGATCTAAATACCAGCGATCCGGATAAAAAATCTATTGCACTTTGGTATAAGTAGGCTGAGGGAGTTCCGGAATCGTTGCGCTTAAGCCCGGACGGTCATTTATCTCATGCCCCGCCCCTTATTCGCGGGTCTCTCCTCCCAGTTGAGTCCCCACATCAGTTTGGTCAGGGGTGATTGGCGCGTCATTGTTACTCTCGCCGTAGCGATTTAGGCGCCACGACGCCACCAGGTAATACAGGCTAGGCAGCGCCAGGAGCGTGAGGAACAAAGTCGAGAGCAGGCCGCCGACGACCACGGTTGCCAGCGGACGCTGCACGTCCGAACCAATGCCGGTCGCGATTGCCGCCGGGATCATGCCAAGCATCGCCACCGTGATCAAAATCAGCCTTGGGCGCATTTGCGATCTGGCGCCCAAGACGACTGCCTCTTCTAGAGGGTCCCCTAGCGCGCTACGCCGCCGGTTGATCTCCGAGATGTAAAGTAGCCCGCTCATGACCGCGATGCCGGAGAGGGAGATGAAGCCCACCGCCGCCGACACGCTCAGGTTGATGCCCCGCAGGTAAAGCGCAATCACCCCGCCGACCAGCGAGAACGGCACGTTGACCAGCACCAACAGCGCATCGCTGGCTGAGCCGAAGGCCGAAAAGAGCAGCGCGAAGATGAGCGCCAGCGTGACCGGCAGGATGAAAGCCAGGCGCCGCCGCGCCCGCTCCAGATTCTCGAACATGCCGCCCCAGTTCACCTGGTAGCCGGCGGGGAGTTTGATCTCGGCGCCGAAGCGGCGCTGCGCTTCGTCCACAAAACCGCCTTGATCGCGGCCACGAATGTTGGTACGAACGGTGATCTGCCGTTGATTCTCCCGCCGCGCGATGATTGATGCGCCGTTGGAGACGCTGATCTCGGCGAGTTGCTGCAACGGCACGCGCCCGCCGTCTTTGGTCGGGACCAAAATCCTGCCAATCGCCGTCGCGTCTACACGCGCTTCGGGCGCGTAGCGGGCCGCCACGTCGAACCGCTTCTCGCCTTCATAAACAGTGTTCACGGCGCGGCCACCGATAGCCATTTCAATGATGTCCTGCACGTCACTGACGTTGATGGCGTAGCGCGCGACTTCGCCGCGGTCGATGCTGATGCGAAGTTGGGCCTGCTCGTCCTCTTGCTCAATCGAGGTGTCGGCTGCGCCGCGGATATTCCGCAGCAGGCCCAGTGTCTGAACGGCCAGCCAGCGCAATTGCTTCAGATCATACCCGCTGATAATGACGGCCAGATCGGCCGACGAGCCGGTCGCCATTTCGGTCGAGGTGTCAATGATCGGCTGCGTGAAATTGAAGGTCGCGCCCAGTATTTGCGCGCGCAATTTCTGATCCAACTCTTCCACCAGGTCGCGCTTGACCCGGCCCCTCGGCCAGGTGTCGTAAGGGCGCAGGTTGATCAGTAATTCATTACGGTTCGGGCCGAACGGGTCGGCGCCGGAGTCGTTCCGCCCGCTCTGCGACATAACGCTCTCGACCTCCGGTGACTGCTTGATGATCGCACGCATCCGGTTAGCGATCTCGGCGCTCTTGTAGAGCGAGACGCCCGGCGGCAGGTTGGCGCGAATCCAGATCACGCCCTCGTCCAGTTGCGGTAGAAATTCAGTCCCCAGCCTGGAAGCGAGCAGCAGCGAGCCGGTCACCAGGCCGACGGAGACTAGCGCCACCATTTTGGCCCGGCGCATGCTGCGGCTGAGCAGCCTTTCGTAAAAGTCGCCGACCCAGCCAATGACCGGGTTCTCCCAGATTTTCACGCCACTCCGGAACAGCCACGTCGCCAGCGCTGGAATCAACGTCAGCGACAGAATCAACGAACCGAATAGCGCGCTGGCGACGGTGAGAGCCATCGGCCCGAACAGTCGCCGCTCGACGCGCTCCATGGTGAAGAGCGGGATGTAGGCCGAAATAATAATGAGCAGCGAAAAGAAGACCGGCCGCGCCACTTCCATCGCCGCCCCGCGGATCGTAACCAGGGTGTGTTCTGATTCGAGCTCATCGACGACTTGGCGTTCAGCGAGCCGGCGCACGATATGTTCTACCATCACGAATGTGCCATCAACGATGATGCCGAAATCAATCGCGCCGAGTGAGAGCAGGTTGGCCGGAATCCCGGCCAGGCGCATGCAGATGAAGGCGAACAGCAGCGAGAGCGGTATGGTGAGCGCCGTCAGCAGCGCCGCGCGCGCGCTGCCGAGGAAGAACAACAGCACTCCGACGACGATCACCAGCCCCTCGACCAGCGTGCGCGAGACCGTGTGCAGCGTGTTGTTAACCAGGCTCGTGCGGTCATAGACCGGCACGATCCTGACCCCGGCGGGCAGGCGTGACGAGTTTAGATCATCTATCGCGGCTTTGACTCCCTTTAGCACTTCGCTCGGATTTTCCCAGCGGCGCATGAGCACGATGCCTTCCGCGCCTTCCCGATGTTCGCCCTCTTGATCGTTGATGCCGTAGACGCCGGTCGGCGGCGCCGCCCCGATCTGCGCCCGCCCGATGTCCCGCACGAAGATCGGCACGCCGCGCGAGGCGTCCAGCACGATGTTCTCGACGTCAGTCACAGACCGAATCAACCCGACGCCACGCACGACCATGCTCTGCTGCTTATTGTCGAGCATCGCGCCGCCCGCGTTCTTGTTGTTGGCGCCGACGGCCTGCGAAATCTGACTGATGGTCAGGCCGTATTTTTCCAGCGCGAACGGATCAACTTCAATCTGGTACTGCTTGACCAGCCCCCCAAAGGGCGCCACATCCGCCACGCCCGGTACCTGCAGCAAGCGCGGGACGACTGTCCAGTCCTGAATCTCGCGCAGCTTCAGGACGTCGTCTCCGGCCCCTTCCAGCCGGTAGCGGTACAACTCGCCGATGCCGGAGGTGAGCGGCCCCAGTGACGGTGTGACGCCGTCGGGCAGGCTCACATCGCGCAACTTCTCAAGCGCCACTTGCCGGGCGAAGTAATCATTGGTGGGGTCAGCGAATGTCAGCTCGACAACCGACAGACCGAAGATCGTGCGCGAGCGCCGCGCGATCACATTGGGCACGTTGTTGAGCGCGCGTTCGATCGGTACCGTAACTTGCTGTTCGACCTCCTCCGCCGCGTGCCCCGGATAGAGCGAGATCACCACGGCTTGCGTGTCTGAGATGTCGGGGTAGGCTTCGATCTTGAGTTTCCCGAAGGCATACAGGCCGGCGCCGATCAGCGCGATGCCGAGCGCGACGACAATCAACCTTTGATTCAACACAAATCGCAGCAGCGCTCTGATCATCACATCCTCCTTCTAAATCCGGCCCGTTACCACGCATCCTTGCCGGTGACCGAATCGATCAGGTAAAGGCCGCGCGCGTACTCGGCGCGCGCCTCGTTATAGCCCTGCATTGTGTCGTTGAAGGCCCGCTGCGCGTCGAGAAATTCCACCAGACTCGCTTCGCCGGCCCGGTATGAGTATTCCATCGAGGCCAGTACGCGCCGCGCCTTATCGAGCATTTCGCCTTCAATGTGCGTCTCTGATGCCGGGGAACTAAATAACAACAATTCAGATAAAAAATCTATTGCACTTTGGTATAGCTGAGGGGAGGGAGATTGGACACCCTGACCTTTCGTCTCTGACGCCGGAGATCTAAATACCGGCGACTCGGACAAAAAATCTATTGCATTTTGGTATTGGCGCTAAAGAGGCTTGAGCGCGGTCGTCGCTCCTACAATTTAGTCGCGCGAGGTATCCCCAGCTTCTCAGACATCCTGACCAGATCCGCCAAAGAAGCCGCCTGCATTTTTTGCATCACCTGACCCCGATGAACTTTGACGGTGCCCTCGTTTATGCCGAGTTCGGCGGCGACCTGTTTGTTGAGCAGCCCCGAGACCACCAGTCCCATCACCTCTCGCTCGCGCGGCGTCAGTGATTCATACCGGCCACGCAACTCCGCCACCTCGGCTTGCTGTAGGCGCGCCGCCTGGTCGTGCCCTATCGCTTCCTCAATCGCGTCCAAGAGGTCATGGTCGCGGAAGGGCTTCGTAAGAAACTCGACGGCCCCCGCCTTCATCGCCCGCACCGACATCGGAATGTCTCCGCGGCCGGTAATAAAAATAATGGGAATCTCGATGTTGAGCTCGGCCATCCGCCCTTGCAGGTCAAGCCCGCTCAGTCCCGGGAGATGCACATCCAGCACCAGACAACTCGGCGCGCCCATAGCGCTCACATTTTCGGATCGCGGGCCGGTCAAAAACTGCTGCGCGGAAGCGAACGTCTCGACTCTCATTCCCGCCGACCGAATCAGGCTTCCCAAAGACTCACGGACGGACTCATCGTCATCCACGACAAAGACGATTGCTTTCGGCTCGGACATAATCGCTCCTACTGGTATTTCAAAAGCGTGAACTGAAAGGTCGCGCCGGGGCCTTCATTCGGTACGGCCCATAACTGCCCGCCGTGATCCTCGACAATAGAGCGACTGATCGCCAGCCCCATTCCCAGCCCCTGCGACTTGGTCGTGTAGAAAGCGTCGAAGATCCTTTCGAAGTCCTGCCCGTCAAGTCCGACACCGGAGTCTCGCACTGTGATGAGCGCTTTGTCGGATTCATGTTGACGAGAACAGATGAGCAATTCTCGCGGCCGGCCGGTTACTGAAGCCATAGCTTCAATGCCGTTCATCACGAGATTGAGAATGACTTGTTGCAACTGCACCCGGTCTCCCAGCACGGGCGGTAGGTCGGCGGCCAATTCCATGCGTATCGCCACTCCTTTTCTCGCCGCTTCATTCCGCGTGAGCCTGACGACCTCTTGAATGGTTTGGCTGATGTCCAGCCGCGCCTTATCCGTGTCGGTTTTCCGCAAGAGCGCGCGAATCCGTGTGATGACCTCGCCCGCCCGATTCCCATCGCGGACGACGCGCCGGGCGGCTTCGCGAGCCTCGTCGAGGTTGAGCGTGGCGCCGTTCAACCATCGCAGGCAAGCGCTGCCGTTATTCACGATGGCCGAGAGCGGCTGGTTGACTTCGTGGGCGATGGAGGCCGCCAATTCTCCCATAGTCGTCACCCGTGTGACATGGGCCAGCTCTGCCTGCGACTTGCTCAACGCTTCTTCCGCTCGCTTTCGGTCCTCGATGTCGGCGCTCGCTCCATACCATTTCACGATCTTTCCCGCCTCATCGCGCAGCGGGACGGCGCGGATTAGCAACCACCGATATTCTCCGTCGGCCCGTCGCAGGCGCGCTTCGGTCTCCAACGGTCTCCCCTCCACCAAGGCCGCCCCCCATTCGTCCAGGAATCTTGCAAGGTCTTCATGATGAACCGCGACCTTCCCGCCCCAGTCCAGTCCCTCCTTCATAGAGAGACCCGTATATTCCAGCCAACGTTGATTCAGGAACTCGGCGGAGCCGTCCGGCAGCGCGCTCCAGACCAGTCCGGGGATTGTGTCGATGGCGAGTCGAAGTTGGTCTTTTAAGTCCTGGATCTCCTGGAACGATTTGCGCACTCTGGACATCAGACGGGTGATAACAAATGAAGTTGTCAAAAAGGCGACCGGAGCCACGACGTCCAGCGGCTCTCTCATCGCCGGACGGAATAGCGGCGCGGTAAAGAAGCTGTCCAGGCACAGATAGGCGACGATGGATACGAAGGCCGCTGGAATGAATCTACTCGTGAGGGAGACCACTACAATGACAATCAGATAAAGAAGGGCGACCGTAGTGGAATTGGCCTGTAGTCGAAAGCAGACATAGGTCAGCAAAGCCAGAACAATGGCGCCGAACAAACATTGCGCGGCGGAATACCAGAACCTGTAAATGTGCCTTTGATCACGCTTGAGCATTGCTAAAACTTGCCGATCAGTATCAGGGCGCCAATGATGATGAAAGCGACGGCGGCGGCGCGCTTAATCCAGATCAACGGCAGATATTCGCCGAGTATGCCTCCGACCGCGACGCCGACGGCCGATACGCAAGCCAGGGCGATAGACGCTCAGATGAAAACCGCCCACGGGCGTCGAGTCTGCGCCGCCAGAGTCATAGCCGCCAGTTGGGTTTTGTCTCCCAACTCGGCCAAAAAGATCATGCCGAATGTCGTCAATATCACACGCCAATCCATTTATTCTCTCCTGCTTTGAAGGCAGCCTGAAAGCTTCGCTTGTGGCGCGCGAGGCGCCTGACGGCATGCCACATGACAGCAAATCCCATGAAATCGGGAACTCTGTCAACGCGCCTGGCGCCGCTTTTTCTTCGACCGAATCTCCTTAGCCCACTATACCAAAGTGCAATAGATTTTTTGTCCGAGACGCTGCTATGTTCGGCCCCGGAGGTGTGGCTGGAATGAAAATCTGTCCAAATTGTCAACAACAATTTCCCGACGGCTTTCAGTATTGCCCTAACGATACTGAACATTTGATTACCGATGAAGAATTTGCGCGGCGCACAAGGCGTACGGAGCAGACCGAACCGCCTCGCCTTACTCCATCAAGCCCGACCGGCCCGGTTGCTCAGACTTCGAGTTTCGGATTTGCGATTCCCGAATCGCCGAGTTTGATCGCAAGACTCTTTGCGGGTTTGAGAAGCATAGGCGACAGTTTCAAGAGCGCGCCTCCCGTGCGCCCCGGCGCAGCAGGCGATTTCCAGTTCCTGTTGAAGGAAGAATCTCTCGTCAGCCGCATCACGCGTGAAATAGCGGGCGCGTTGAATGAGTTCAGGCGTAACCCGCGGGTCTTCATCTCCGAATTCGTGCGCGGCGAAGGAACCAATCGCTTCCGCCGCAACGCGCTGTTGGCCGGATCAGAACTGGCTTTGACCGGTTTCTTCACTCTTTATTTCTTCTCGCAGGCGCTCGGCGGGCTGAGCAAGGCGAATCCCATGCCCATCAATCTGTTTTACGCCGGGTTCGGGGTCTTCCTGCTGACTTGCTTCGTGACGCGCGTGTTTCTGCTCTATAGGTTGGTTTATCGAGCGACCGGTAAATTCGCTACTCCGAAAGTCGCGCTGGAGTTCGTCAACTGGACTCCACTCGTTGCAATACTGCTGCTCTCGATTCTTCTCAACAACCATGGTTTCTACTGCCGCATCTTCCCCGGCCGTTGCGTGGCGCCGGTGGAGAAACTCGATGTCTTAACGATGCTTCCTCCCACCGTCGAGGACACGACGAAATTAGTCAAGGCCGAGAAGAAACCGGTCAAGGAGAAGACCCTCGGCGGAAGCAAACCGAAGCCGCAGAAAGCGTCCGGCGGCGGCGGCGGCGGGCGCCAGCAGCCCACGCCTCCGAGCAAAGGCGTGCCGCCTCAAATGGCGTTGACTCCGCAGATCGTTCTGCCAAATCCGGAGCCGCCGAAGATCAAAAATCCGACGCTGCCAGTGGCTATGACAACTTATGGCGATCCGTCACTGCGAATGCCGAAAGGCCCGATCGGTGATCCCACCGGCGTGCCCGCTCCGCCATCGAGCGGTCCCGGAACCGGCGGCGGTATCGGGCGTAGCAGCGGCTCTGGCGTTGGCGGCGGGGTTGGCGGCGGCGCAGGCCCCGGACGCGGTGGCAACATCGGAGGCGGCGACATGGGATTGGGCGGCGGCGGCAGCATCGAGCCGATGACGGCGTCGCTCAGGCCGACGATCCTCTACCGCGAGAAGGCCAAGTACACCGAAGAGGCCCGTCAGAATAAAATTCAGGGCGTTGTCATGCTGCAGGTCGTCTTCCACGTCAACGGCTCGATCACCGATATCAGAGTCATTCGCGGCCTGCCTGACGGCTTGACTGAAAAAGCGATCGAGGCCGCGAAGAAGATTCGATTCAACCCGGCGGTCAAGAACGGCGCGCCCGTCAGCGTGCGCGGACAGCTCGAATTCTCGTTCAACCTTTACTGAACAAACTGGAGTTTGGATGATCGGAAGAGAGTTGTGTTATCAAGTTTTGACCGTATCGTTGTAACCGTCGCAACTGCCGCAAAGAAAGACCGGGCCACAGAATTGTCACTCGCCGACTTTCTCCGCGAGAACGGCGCCGCACTGACCGCAGCGCAAATCGTGGTCGGCTTTCCCTTTGAAAAGGAGGGTGGAGTTCTCGGAATTGGATCTGACTATAATACGAGTGTTATCCGCAGGCTTGGGGATTACTTTCAGTTTCACATCGGGCACTGCGATCCTCCTTCATTATCCTTCGAGCAATTCCGTCAATCCTAGACCTGGCTCCCAACTATGTGATGTGAGTATCTCAATCCGTTGCATGTCAGCCGACCGACCGGCATGCGACATAACAGCAAATCGCATAAAAAAGAGAGCCATGTCAACGAGCCTCGCATGCCGTCGGTTTGACCGTTGATGCAAAAGAAAGTTGTTACGCCGTTCCATTAAAGAGATGATGAAGCTTCGAATAGCGACAATTCCAAGGCTGATCCTGACATTGGTATTGGCGTTGTGGCCTGTCTTTATGTCGCTGGCGCTAGGACAGGGCCAACGCGGCGAGCAGGAGCCACAGCGGCCTGACGTGATAAAAGTCAACACGGCTCTGGTGACCGTGCCTGTCGTCGTCACCGACCGCTATGGTCAGTTTGTGACCGGTCTGTCTAGAAACGATTTCAGGCTGCAGGAGAACGGCGAGCCGCAACAGATCGCTTCCTTTACTTCGGCCGAGGCCCCTTTCAACGTCGCCTTGTTGATAGACACGAGTCGCAGCACCAGGAATAAGCTCGGCGCGATCCGCAAGGCCGCGCTCAATTTCGTCAAGCAACTCCAGCCGAACGACCGGGTGCTGATAGTAACCTTCGACGAGAAGGTGAACTTCCTCGGCGATTTCACCAGTGACCGCCGCGAAATCGAGCGCGCGATCCGCTCAGTCAAGAGCAGCTACCTGACCAGTCTCTATGACGCCGTTCACCTCACGATCACCGAGAAGCTTGCGCCGATAAAGGGGCGCAAGGCCATCGTCGCGCTCACCGACGGCGTGGACACTGGGAGCCGCCAGGCGACCTATGAGAGCACGCTCGAATTGGTCGCCAACGCCGGCGTCAGCGGCTACGCGATCCAGTACGACACGCGAAACGACGGCAGCTCGCCGATGTCCCCGCTCGCTCTTCCACGGATCGACCGCTATCTGATCGCCTCTGAATATATGCGCGCCGTCGCCGCGCGATCCGGCGCACTCTATCTCCGCGCCGAGAGCATTGAAAGCTCCTCTTTCGCCTTCGCCCTCATCGCGAACGAACTACGAAACCAGTACACACTGGCCTACTACCCGACCAACGATAAACGCGACGGCGGCTTCCGGACGATAGCGGTGAGCGTCAGGAGTGGCGATTACTCAGTTCGCGCGCGCCAAGGCTATCGCGCCCCTAAAGACGAAAAGGCTGAAGAAAAAGACCAGGATAGGAAGTCTGGAAATTAAGCGAAGTCATGACCGCGTGTCATTGCGTGGGCGCGGTGTAGCTCGTTCGACTTGCGCGGATCTTTATGTCAGGGCGTGAGGTCTTGACGTGGAGTTCATGGCGTTTGCCGTCGCGGTTATCGGGGTAATAGGCCAGGGCGTAACTCGCCCGAACCTGCCCGCCCGTCGCCGACACTATGCGCGAGGCGTCGAGCGGAGTGATCACGCGGCTGGTCGAATCGGTAGGGGAAAGCGCGAAGGAGGGCAGCGTTACAGAGTAGATGGTCACGCCGGCGTCGTTGGCCCTTCGAATCACTTCCCGCCGGTCGATAATACTCGCCGAATCGAAGCCGTCCGTGATGACGACGGCGACGCGCCGAACCGGTCGCCCGTTGCGTGTTCGGGGCGCGCTCCGGTTGAGCATCGTGACGGCGCGGTCGAGCGCGTCGTAGATGCGAGTCGAGCCCTCGAACCTGTTCATCTTTTCAAAGGCCCGCACGATCTTTTCCTGACTGGGCGTGAAGTCCTGCACGATGTTTATTTTGTGGTTGAATGACAGGGCGGCGAACACGGAATCGCCCTTCATCAGTTCGGTGAATTTCATCGCGGCCTGCCGCAGCGTCGTCATCTCGTCGGGTCTTAGGCTGCCCGAAATGTCGAGCGCGAAGACCACGGCGAGCGGGCGTGAGAGCGCAGCCTCGTCGATCACCGCGAAGAAATTTATCTTCCGCTCCTGTCCGTCCTCGAAGACTTGAACCTCTTCGGGGCGCAGGTCGCGGACGTAAGCGCCCGACTTGTCAGTGGCCGTTACATCAATCACCACCAGGTCGGTGTCCAAGCGGATAGTCAGCACTGGAGGCCGCCCTTGCGCGTCGGCTTGTTGCGCATAAACAGGGGACGCGGCGATGGACGCCATGCCGAGACAAAAAACGGTGATGACCTCACGGAGCTTCATAAATCTTCAAAAAGTCTGTAAACCCATCGCCTGCCGGCTATGACTTGGGCCCATAGTAACCCCGCCGGTGACGGACGCGTATGTCTTTGTGGTTGGCTATGCGCACCTCAATTTTTCGGAATTTACCGTCGGCAGCCATATTCGCCGGCTCATACGCCACCAGGTATTGCTGGCGCAATTCCCTTTCGAGTTGCTCGAAGGCCTGATCCAGGTCCTCTACATGTTTGGGGACGAAGGCGCGACCGCCGGTCGGCTCACAAAGCTTCTCAAGCGCCTTCCTGTCAACCCCATCCATATCCGGGTCGCCGATCCCTATGGCGTATACAACGACTTCGGCGCGCAGCGCTTCTTCGACTGCTTCAGACCGATCGGTAAGGCTCGTGGTGTCGTAACCGTCCGTGAACAGGATGACCGTCTTTCGCCCCACTTCCCTGGCCAGCATGTCCGTGCAGGCCGCGATCACCGAGTCGAAGATGGAAGTTCCTCCTTTACGGTCGCCGGGATTGATCGGCGGAGGCCTACGGCGGGCCCACGGCGGCGGCGCATTGCGGACGATCTCCGCAAAGCCACGTTGCAATTTGGCGGCGCTCGCAGTCAGGTCTCGCACGATCGTCGCTTCGCCGTCGAACTCAATCACCGCCGCCTTATCCTTGTTCGGACGCATGATGGAATTGACGAAGCGCGCGCCGGCGTCCGTCAGTTCTGGGAGCACGGGCACGACGCTGTTGCTTACGTCGACCAGAATCGCCATGGTCAGAGGCAGGTCGCTCTCACGTTTGAACGTAAAGATCTCCTGCGGCTTACCGTCCTCCAGCACTTTCACGTCACTCGCCGTCAGGTCGTTGACATAGCGATTCTGCTTGTCGATGACGCTGAAAAGCACGTTGACCAGTTGAGTGCCGAGGCGGATAGTCGTCCCTGCGCCTTCCTGAGACTGCGACCTTCCTTCTTGAGATTGCCCCTTCTGCCACGCCCTGGCGCCGCCGGAGGGAGTCGGCGATAGCGCGATGAGGATTATTACTAACAATGGAACCAGACCCCGGCAAGCTCTCGACATTGTTTCCCCCTTCATTAGACCGGCAAATTTATGTTTGCGGAGCCGCGATTATAGTGCTCAGGCAGATGGTCAGTAAAACAGACGCCTGCGAGCCTCCATTTGTCGCCTCCCTTTGTCAATGAATTGATGTTTTCATCTGAAGCTGAATCCAGAAAGGGGCTTTTTTCATGCGCCATCGAGAACAGGTCCGTGTAATTATCGTTCTCGCTCCAGTGTGCGCGTGTCTTGCGCTCACAATTGGCTTGGCGACGGCGCTGCTCGATGCGATTATCGCTACCGCCGACCATGCGCGCGAGAAGGGCAAGCGGCGGCGCAAGGCGCTCGTCGTGATTACTGACGGGGTGGAGAAAAACAGTTCGGTGAAAGAGAATGAGGTTATAGAGGTGGTTCGGCAGATCGCGAGCCAAGAAGGCAAAAGACCTCTTGATCCGATTAGCTGAAGATTCCGGCGGGCGGGCCTTCTTCCCCACGGACGTGAGGGAAACGCCGGCCATCGCCGCGCAGATCTCCAAAGACCTGCGCGCGCAGTACGTAATCAGCTATTATCCTAGCAACGACAAGCACGATGGTTCCTTTCATTCGGTGCGCGTGGTGGTCAATCACGGAGACAATCGCAAGCTGATCGCGCGGACGCGGCAGGGCTATTACGCGCACAATTAGGTTACTATTGGCGCGGGCTGGCCGCGCGTGGCGGAACCGCCATGTAACCTTTCTTGGTCCTGACCCTCAGGTCTTTATGGTTGGGGAGCCTCACCTCGACCTGGCGGAATTTGCCGTCATAATTGCCGTTGGCCGGCTCATAAGCGATCAAATATTGGCTGCGCAACTCACGCGCAATTCCATCCAGGCTTTTCCCCAATTCGGCCAGGTCCGCGGTAAAGAATGCGCGCCCACCGGTCTCTTCGGCCAACAGCCTAAGGTCTTTGTCTCCCTTACGACCAATCAATCCTGTCTGCGCGCCGAATAATCCCCCGGATTCCGTGCTGATCACATAGACGGTGGTTTCAGAACGCTGCGCGATGTCAATCGCGTCTTTCAACTCGCGCTCGCTTTCGGTGTCCTCTCCGTCGGTGATGACAACCATCGCATGGCGGCGGCCGAGCGAGGTTGAAGCCATCATCTTCTCTTCACAAATGCTGTAGATCGCGTCATACATCCTGGTACTGCCCTGCGCCTTGACCTTGTCTATCGCCTGGGTCAGCAGGTCCAGACGGTCGGTCAAATCCTGATGAAGCTCGACCTGTGAATCGAAGGTGGCGAGCAGCGCGCGATCCTGACGCGAGTTGAGCATCGTTTCGAGAAATGTGAGGGCCGCGTCCTTCTCGAACTTCAGCTTCGGCTTGACGCTGTTCGAGGTGTCCATCAGCACCGCCAAGTCGAGCGGAAGGTTGCTTTGAGGCAGAAACGAAACGATGGCCTGCGGAGTTTTATCTTCGGCGATTTCGAAGTCGCCTTCCTTCAGGTCAACAATGAAGCGGCGATTCTTATCCGTGACTGTGACGGGCAAGCGCACGTTGACGGTGACCTGTTTGATCTGGCCCGGATCGGTGTTGTCCTGTTTGGCGCCGCCGGGCTTGGTTTTGTCGCCCTGCTTCTGTTGAGATCTGGGTTGCTGTGCGCTTTGCGTCTGTTGCGCGCTTACACAAACCAACCCCCAGCAAACCGCAAAAGCGACGAGTGCGCATATATTCAACCAACGATGTGTTTTCATGTCTATATTACTTCCTCCTGCTCGGCGAATCTACGGTTTCGACGTGACATGGGGAGCCGCTATGACCCTAATTAATCGAAGCCTGTGCGAATTAAAGTTGAATGCAATCAACCACTTGGATTCAGCGCATAAATCAGGAGACGCCTGGGTACGCATCGCTTCCAGCGTGCAGGCGTGGATCGTAGTACATTGGGAGGACCCGCAGCGCCTGGAGCCCTGCACGCTGGAAGCGATGCGTACCCAGGCTTGCGCTAATCAATGTATGGATTTCAAAGGGCTTTTATTTGCACAGCCTTCAATTAATCCATCTATGAAGCGGATGACATTGTCAAGTGAAAAATCACGGCGCCACTCTTTCCCGCCCTTCATTCCTTCGGCGCGTAGTAACCGGTTCGCGCGCGCGCTGTGTAACCGGGCTTTTTGATTCGCACACTGAGTTTGCGGAAAGAGCCGTCGCGTTTTTCGTTGGTCGAGTAGAATCCGAGGACGTACTGCGTGCGCAATTGTTGCGCGAGATTGTCAAAAGCCTGGTCGAGTTCTTTCAGCGAAAGGTCATCAGTCTCTTCGCCATACCGCGAACCATTTTTGCCGAGCGGAAGTTTCGGTTTGAGAACTTCGCCGCCGGTCTCTCCGGTCAGCGTTTCGAGCGCGAGTTCGGCGGCCAGGTCGCGCAGGTTCTGCGAAGGCCACGGATTGCCCGTGAAGACGGCAAAAATGACGGCGTCGGATTCCTGCGCCTGCGCCAGAGCTTCGAGCAAACTCTTGTTGCTGGTCGTATCGCCGCCGTCCGAGACGATGACGATCACGCGACGGCCCTGGGCCTTCTTAACATAATCCGCCGCCAGGTAGACGCCGTCGTAAAGCGACGTTGCGCCCAGCGCCCTGAGTTGGCGTATGGCGTCGACGAGCAGCGGGACCTTATTAGTGAACCCCTGCAAAACGACCACATCGGTCGAGACCGAAAAGACGGCGGCGCGATCCTGCGGGTGGATCACGCGCCCGAAGAAACGCGAGGCGGCAAGGCGCTCGAAATTGAGCGCCTGCGCGACGCTCAAGGAAGTGTCGAAAAGCATTACCAGCTTGAGCGGCTGGTCGGCGTTGCGGGAGAAGTTGGAGATCTCCTGCGGCGCGCCGTCTTCGAGGATTTCGAAATCTTCCGGCTTCAAATCAAGTGAGGCGCTGGACGGTCTTCCGGCTATGGTCACGACGACGTTGACCAGATCGCTGTTGATGCGAATGGTCTCTTCACTCTCTTTCCCGCCCTTATCTCTTTGCCGCGGTGGATTTTCGGGCTCACGGATTTTCGGCATGGGGCCGGGAGGTTTGGGTTTGTCGGGCGTCTGTTTCTTCGGTTCGGGCTGTTGGCCGCGCCCGCTTTGACTGAAAACCGTTCGGAGCGGCGTGAATACAAAAGTCACGACGGCAAGAAAGAGCGCCAGTGAAACGGCATAGTATCGATTTCTTAAAAACCGTGGCGGTCTTAGTGTCTCCGTAGCGAACTCACTTCTCATCTATCGTCCCTCGGATCTCCGCATTGCCTCTCAAACCGTTTGCGCCTGACTTGCCTGATCGCCGGCGCCAACCCGCGCCGGCCAATCGTTGAATCTCTTCAGCCCGCGCCTAACCTGAAAACGACGGCGGCCGGCTCCGCGTTTCAACTCCCTTCTCAATTCTACCCTTC
>WNGF01004050.1_pt1 | contig 19389 bp, 19 predicted proteins | sample 5400641 | NCBI WGS metagenome assembly WNGF01 (sample SAMN13153371, study PRJNA577476) | soil metagenome | isolation source: 80 cm soil or saprolite under grassland replicate 2 | place: USA:California | collected 2016-06-15
GTTCTTCGCTCGTCGCCGCGTCCAGTCGAGCCGCTTCGGCGCGCTGGGTCGCCGCCCCGTGGGCGTCGGATGCGGACTGCTCGCCGCGCTCGGCTTCCGCGAACGCGCCTCCAGCTTGTGCGCGGGTCCTCGCAGCGTCCGAACGCTCGACCGCGAGCTTCTCGCGGCGCGCGAGGATCTCGCGCCGTTCGCGCTCGATCGATGTCGCGCGGGCATCGGCGACGCGCACGAGGTCGCGCACGTCCGCATCGGTCGACGCGAGCTCGTCCACGGCGCGCTCCGCATCGCCGCGCGCTCGCTCCGCGTGGTCGAGACGCTCGTCAAGCTCCGCCGTGCGCGTCTCGGCGCTCGCCCGCTCCTGCTGAAGCTGTGCGAGACCGCGCTCCGCGCCGGTGAGCTCCTCGCGCAGACGGGACGCCATGCCTCGCAGCTGCGCCCGTGCTTCCTGGTCCGCCTTCCGGCGCGGGTCCGCGAAGCGGACGAGACCGGGAAGCACCAAGAGACCGCTCGGAGCAACGACGACGCCCGCTCGGAGAGTCGCTGCCGCTGCGACCGCCGACGCATCATCGTCGGCCACGAAGATCGCGACATCGGTCGCGAGGCGCCGGCAGCCGCGCGGCGCATCTCCGGCGGACTTCGTCCTCGTCATCGCGACATCGCCGAGGGCCGCCGTGACCGCTTCGGGCACCGTCAAGCGTTCGTGCAGCCACGCGAACCCCTCCGGCAGCTTGGGGCGTGGAGCACCCACGTCGCGCGCGGCGAGCTCGCCCTCGGCCCGCTCCGCCGCCTCACGCAGCGCGGTCGTCTGTCCGCGGATTAGCGCGAGGTCGCCGTCGATTCGCTGCAGCTCATTGCGCGAAGCCGCCGCGCGCGCCGCCGCCGACTCGACCGCGCGTGCCGCGGCCGCGACCTTCTCGCGAGCCTTGTCGAGGTCGACCGCCATTCGTGCCCGCTCGCGTTCCCGCTGCGCGCGCTCGCTCGCAAGCTGGGACGTCAGGGTCGCGAGCTCCTCGTCGCGTGCGTGGAGCGAGCGCTCCTCGTCGGCGAGGCGTATCTCGTCGTTCTCGCGCAGCAGGTGGGCGCGCTCTGCCTCGACGCGCGCTGCGCGTGCCTCGGCGAGTGCGATGCGCGTGCCCGACGCCTCGACCTCCGCTGTGCGGGCGGCGTCCGCTGAATCACGCGCCCGCCGGGCGGCGGTCGCGGCTTCGTCGTCGACCTTCTGCCGCTGCTCGCGCAGCGACGCGAGCTGTGCCGGGAGGGCCGCGAGCGACGCGCGCGTGCGGTCGCGCTCGGCCGCGATCGCATCGAGGCTGGCCTGTAATGCCGCGACACGCTCGCGTATCCCTGATTCCGTGCTCGCCGCGTCTCCGGCGGCGATGCGCCGGCGCTCCTCTTCCTCGCGCGCGGCGCGCAGCTCTTCGTCGCTACCGGCGGTGACCGTCTCGCCCTCGGTGACGAAGTCGAGGAGGCGCTCGATCTCGCGGTCGACGCCGACGATCTTTGCGGCGAGGTCGGCCCGCGTCGTCGCGGTCGAGCCGAACGACGCGCGATACCAGCGCAGCGCGCGACGGCGTAGCTCGGACCGGACATGTTCGTACTCGTTCCACTTCGCCGCCTGTTCGCGCAACAGCTCAACGCGCGGCCCGATCTCTCGGAGGATGTCGACGACGCGGACCATCTCGGCGTCGGCGTGCTTCAGTCGCGTCAGGGCTTCTTCACGTCGCATTTGCAGGCGCCGCGTGCCCGCGGCGTCTTCGATCACTGACCGTCTGTCCGCCGGGCGCAATGCGAGGATCTGATCGGTCAGTCCCTGTCCGATCACGACAAACGGGTTGTCGGCGAGATTCGCTCCAGAAAGAAGATCCTGAAGATCGCGTAGGCGGACGCGGGCGCGGTTGACTAGATACTCAGCATCCCCGTCCTTGAACATGCGGCGCCCGACTTCGACTTCCATGTATTCGATCGGGAGTCGCCGCGACGTGTTGTCGAGCTGCAACAGCACCTCGGCCATGCCGAGACTCTTACGTGTCTCCGATCCACCGAAGATCAACTCGTCATTACGCTTCGCGCGCATGGTTCGCGCATTGTTCTCACCTAGCGCCCAGCGAATTGCATCTACAAGATTCGTTTTGCCCGAGCCGTTAGGACCGATGATCGCGGTGATGCCTGGCGCGAATTCGAGATGGGTCTTGTGCACGAAACTCTTGAATCCGGTCAGCGTGAGCGTCTTCAGCACCGCGTTCGGCGCGCCCTGACCCCCGTCGATCACCTTCAGCTCGTCACTCACTTCGTCACCAGCTCGAGCAGCTTCGCCGCTGCCGACTCCTGCGCTTCGCGTTTCGACGAACCAGTGCCGCGCGCGACGTTGCCACCGACCTCGACCTCGACCTCGAAGCCGCGGTGATGCTCGGGACCGCTGATCTCGAGCATCCGATACACCGGTAGCGACAGCTTCTCGCCCTGCGCCCATTCCTGCAGGAGCTGTTTCGCGGACTTCATCGGCGCGTGCTCGATGTCGTCCAGTACGCCGCCCATCGTCGCGAGAACGATCTCTTTCGCACGCGCGAACCCCGCCTCGTAGTAAACGGCGCCGATGAAAGATTCGTAGAGGCTCGCGGCGAGACCCATACGCGATCGCCCGCCGGTCTCCTCTTCACCGCGACCGAGCCGCGCGCGCTGCGGTAGACCGAGCTCGCGACCGATCTCCGCGAGCGCGGACGATGACACGAGCGTCGCACGCAGCGACGTCAGCTCGCCCTCCGTCGCTTCCGGGAAACGCCGGTAGAGCTCTTCACCGATCACGAGATCCACGACCGCATCGCCGAGGAACTCCAGCCGCTCGAAATCGCGTACGCCTCTGCCGACGTGCTCGTGCAGATACGAGCTGTGCGTGAGCGCGGTCGCGAGCAGCTCCGCGTCGCGGAACGTGTATCCGGCGATCTCCAGGTCAGCCATCTCCTCCGACATAAACGAAGAGGCAGGGGCTTCGACGCCCCTGCCTCCCCTACTGCCTTCTTGCGTGGTCTGTAGTGGTCTTGTTCTCGCTACGCGACGTGCTCCTCGATGTATTCCGCGGCGTCGCCGACGGTCTTGATCTTCTCGGCTTCCTCGTCGGAGATCTCCATCCCAAACTCTTCCTCGAGGCTCATGATGAGCTCCACGAGGTCGAGAGAATCGGCGTTCAGATCTTCCACGAAGGACGCTTCTGGCTTGACATCGCCTTCGTCGACCCCGAGCTGCTCCACAACGATCTTCTTGAGCCGCTCGTAGGTTTTGCCCTCCGCCAAACCGCCTACCTCCTCCGCGTGTGCGCTGCCCGCCCGTCCGCCCTCGGCAGCTCCGCGCAAGTGTCGGTGGGCGGAAAGCGCCCGTCAATCGGGACTCCGGCCAGACTAAAGGAACAGGCCTCCTCAGGACTCGTTGAGTAAGCAGATGACCGACGGTTGGCGCGAGCTCTACGACCTTGAGTACCCACGCCTGCTGCGGGCGCTGCTGGCCATCGGAGGCGACGGGGATGCGGCCGAAGACGCGGCACAGGAGGCGTTCGTGAAAGCGCATAAGCAGGGCCTCGCGACCCTCGACCGGCCCGGAGCATGGCTCCTCGTTGTCGGCACGCGCGAGCTGCTGCGGCGGCGTCGCCGCCGACGCGTCGAGAACGAGCGCTGGGCCGAGCGTGGGACGTCCGAGGCATCCGCGTTCGACGCCGTCGCTGACCGCGCTGACCTGCTCGCGGCGCTGCGGCAGCTGCCCGAGCGCCAGCGCGCGATCGTCGTCGCCCGCTACTACTACGGCCTCAGCTACGACGAGATCGCGAGCCACTTCGACATCAAGAGTGGGACCGTGGGCGCGACCCTCCACCAGGCGATCGAGAAGCTGCGCCAGGTCCAGATCGCTGGGCGGCTCGCCCGAGGAGCGATGCGATGAAGACCGACGAACCGCGTGACGACGAGATCCTGGGACGCGCGCTCTCCCGCGCGATCGAGACCGCCGAAGTCAACGAGACGCCGTACGACCGCTCGCGGATCGGAGCGCGGCCGCTCAAGCGTGGAACATCGTTCTGGCGCGTGGCCGCCCTTGCCGCGTCCATCCTGATCGCCGGAGCGCTCGGCTCGACGCTTCTCGAGCGGCCCGCGACCGACGGACCAGTCGCACAGCAGCCCACGCCGACGGTGTCCCCCGTGCACACGCAGGCGGCCACGGCCACACCGGTGGCCACGCCCACGCCGCAGTCGACCGCGATCGATCGTCAGGTGATCTACTACGCGCGCGACCAGCTTCCGCCAGTCGCTGTGCACGTCGCTATGCTGCCGGTCGGAAACGGTGTCCGCGACATCAACTCACTCGCGACGGCGGCCGAGCGGATCGGCGCGCGCGTCCACGCGCTGATCAGCGCCGGACCGGCTCCCGCGGGCGCGACGAACGCGATGCCACCGAAGTCGGCCGTGCAGTCGGTCAGCGGCGTGCAAGTCGAGGGCGATCTGGCCCGGGTCGATCTGGTGGTGAACGCCGGCGCGTGGCAGGTTGCCGGGGCAGCCCGCTCGGTCGCTGTCGTGCAGCAGCTCGTATACACGGTGAGCGAAGAGCCGGGCATCCGACGGGTGCTCATCACCCAGAACGGCGGCAAGCCCACGACGATCGACCAGCTCGCGTGGGACAAGCCACTCACGCGCGAAGACGTGTCCGGGTATGGCCCGCAGAAGGACGAGACCGTCAGCGAAGACCAATCGCAGCCGTGCGCGCCCACCTGTCCGAGTCCATCGCCCGCGGTGCTGAGCAACAACTGGTCGGTCGACACTTTCGCGCTCGGCGTCGCGCGCTTCATCGTGCAGGTCGACTCGGGCGACTGGCAGACGTTCACCGCAGTGGGCCACGGCACGATCGATGTCAAGAACCCGGCGTGGAGCAAGTACATGATCACACTCGAGGTTGGAGGCGGGGAGACAAAGCCCGGTCTCGAGATCATCGATCGCTCACCACTGCGATCGATCCAGTCGGTTACAGGTGGCGGCAAAACCATCTATGGCCTCGCGCTTGATGATCAGCGCCCTTGGAGGGTCGCTCTCCTCAGCAATCCCGACCGCATCGTCGTCGACATCGGCGGCTTCGCAACATCGCTCAGTGACACTGTGGCCGTGTATTCACCAAAGCCCGGAGATAGCGGCCGTCAGTTCACCGTCAGCGGACTGTCGCGCACGTTCGAAGCGACCACCGCGTGGCGCGTCGTCGACTCAGCGCGGCACGTGCTCGCGGAGGGAACGACCACCGCCAGTCGGGGCACCAGCGCCGTGTGGGGCACGTACCAGATCTCGGTGCAGCTCCCGGCGAACGCGAGCGGCAACGTCACGCTCGAGGTGTACTGGGCGAGTCCGCGCGACGGCGCCGACACCGGCCTGGTGCACATACCGCTGGTCGTGCGCTAGGCCGAGGGCTCTTTCCGCCCGCCGACCGCCGTCGCGAGGACACCGTTGACGAACTTGGGCGAGGCCTCGCTACCGAACATCTTCGCGAGCTCGACGGCCTCGTCGATGATCGCGGCGGCTGGCGCATCGCCAAGGACACGCAGCTCGTATAGCGCGATCCGCAGCACGTTGCGGTCGATGCGGGCCATCTGCTCGATCGGAAACTCCGGCGCGAGCTGGTGGATCTCCTCGTCGAGCTCCTTCCGATGCTCGAGCACGCCCTCCACCAGCTGCCACGCGAAGTTCGCCGCCTCGTCAGTGAGACCGGTCCGGAAGGAGCCACGCTGCCAGGTCTCTTTCGCGTCGGCGCGGTTGAAATCGATCTCGAAGAGCGTCTGCAAAGCGACCCGACGCGCCGGGTGACGGCCGGCGCGTGGCGCTCGCTGCTTCATGCGGCGGTGGCGGCGCTCGAGCCGATCGCTTCCACGAGGCGCGACGAGACCGCACGCTCGGCGACCGCGATCGCCCAACGGACCATGTTCGCCCGCGCGCGTCCGTGCGTGACGACCGACACACCGGCGATGCCGAGCAGCGGCGCGGACACGTACTGGTCGTAGTCGAAGCGATGCCGGAACTTCCTGATGCCCGGATACGCGAGAAGCGCGGCGATCTTGCCCAGTGGCCCACCGAAGATGTCCCCGCGTATGCCGACCTGGACGACGTCAAATGCGCTCTCGAGCCCCTTCGCGAGCACGTTGCCGGTGAACCCGTCGCACAGTGAGACGTCAGTGACGCCGCGGAGGACGTCGCGTCCCTCGATGTTGCCGTAGAAGTTCATGTCGCTCGCGGTCAGCAAGGCATGAGCCTCGAGCCTTATCTTGTCGCCCTTCTCAGGCTCTTCACCGACGTTGATGAGGCCGATCGATGGACTCGCGACGCCGTGCACCTTCTGCATGAACCAGGTCGCCATACGCGCGTACTGCACGAGGTTCTTGGCGTCCGCGTCCATCGTCGCGCCGGCATCGAGAAGGCACGTCGCAGGACGGTCGCCCAGGACCGGCAGCATGCCGCAGAGCGCGGGACGATCGATGCCTCGCACGCGACCGAGCACGAGGAGCGCCGCGGCCATCGTCGCGCCGGTGCTGCCCGCCGAGACGACGGCATCGGCCTCGCCCTTCTTCACGAGCGTCGTCGCGACGCCGATCGACGTGTCGGAGCGTCGGCGCAGCGCGTTCGCGGGATGCTCGTCCATCGCGATGACCTCGGCTGCGTGTTGGGTCTCGATGCCAGCGTGCGCGCCACCGAGCAGCGACCGCAGGCGCTCCTCCTGCCCCACGAGCACGACATCGGCGGTGCCGCCCTTCTCCCGATACAGCAGCGCGCCCCGGACGATCTCGTCCGGGGCGTGGTCGCCACCCATGGCGTCGACGGCTATGCGCACGGGACTACGCCGCGGCGCGCTTCGCCTTGATCTTGAGCACCTGGCGACCGCGGAACATGCCGCAGTGCGGACACGCCTGGTGCGGGGGCTTGGGACTCTTGCACTGCGGACAAGGCACGAGATTCTGCGCCTTCAGCGCCAGATGGCTGCGGCGCTCGCCCTGCGCGGCGTGCGGGATGCGCTTCTTGGGATGACCTGCCAAAGACTGCTCTCCTTGATGTCGTTCTCGATGATTCTATGGGCCAGATGACCTGGCAGATCGCGGTCTTCGTCGCGTTCCGGGTGCTCTGCGCGGTGCCCGCCCTGCGCTGGCCGTTCGCGGGTGGCCTCTTCGCGATCGTCACGGACTTCTCGGACCTGTTCCTCATGGACGCGATCGGCGGTATTGAGGACTACCAGCGTCTCGACAAGCTCTGCGACCTCGCCTACATGCTCGTGTTCTTGCGAGTTGCGCTCGGCTGGAAAGGCCTCGAGCGCAACGCCGCGGCAGGCCTGTTCGCCTACCGGATGATCGGCGAGGTCGTCTTCGAGTTGACCGCCGCTCGCTGGACGCTCCTCGTCTTTCCGAACGTCTTCGAGTTCTGGTTCATCGCCGTCGCCGCGCTCCATCACTACCGTCCCGGCGCGGCACTTTCACTGCGTGACACCGCCGTCGCGTTCGTCCTACTGCTGCTGGGGAAGGAAGCGCAGGAGTACTTCCTCCACTTCGACCGCTTCCTCGACAACTTCACCGCATTCGAAGCCGTCACCGGGATCTGGCGGACCCTCTTCGGGCGCTAGTCGCGCTCGGCGTGGAAGTCGCGAAGCTTCTCGAGCTTCGCGAATCGTTCGTCCACCGCAGTCTCGTGCTGATGCGGACGCTGGTTCAGATCGTCGCCGCAGACCTGGCAGAGGCCTTTGCAGTCCGGCCGGCACAGCGGTGCGAACGGTGCGGCGAGGAAGATCTCCTCCCGCAGGAGCGGGGTCAGGTCGATCTTGAAATCCGAGCCGATCGTCTTCGCGTCCGTCGGCGCGTCGCCCAGTGACTCGCCGGACAAGACGCCAAACCTCGCGTAATACTGCTCGGCGAAATCCGCGTGCACCGGCGTTTCGATGGGCGCCAGACAGCGACTGCAAATCGTATCGAGGCTCGCATCGGCCGCGCCCTCGAGATACGCACCAGGGTTCGTGTGGGTCGCGACGATGTCGGCATCGATCGAAACGGCGCCGGCCTCAAGCAAGCCGGAGTTCTCGCCGTGCGGATCGATCGGCGACTCGGCGACGTGATAGTCGGCTTGCGCGCCGACGGGCTCCTTCAGCAGCGGCGCGACGTTGACGATCATTGATTACCCCTCGGTCGGCTGTGGCTTGCGCTCCTCGATGACCTCGAGGCTCCTCTTGATGATTGACAGAGATTTCACCAGATCGCTCTCGAGACGAACGAGAACATCGGCGGCGTACTGGTCGGCGCCGCTCATGGTCTCGTCCGACTTCGCCTGTGCCCGGTCGAGAAGATCCTGCGCCTTCGTCTCGGCCTCACGGAGGATCGATTGATCCTGCAGGAGGAGCGCGGCCTGCTCCTGCGCCGCGCCGATGATCTGCTCAGCCTCTTCGCGCGCCTTAGAAAGCACGCGGTCGCTCTCCTGATTGATGCGCCGCGCCTGGCGCACCTCTTCGGGAATCGCGACGCGCAACTGATCGATGACGTCGAGGATCGCCGCTTGCTCGAGGATGACCTGGCTCGTCATCGGCACTTTGCGTGCGTTCACGACGAGCGATTCGAGGCGTTCCACGAGGAACTGGATGTCCAAGGTCACCCTCCTCCGCGACCGCCATCGTACCGTAGGAACAGGAGGCTTTCCTCGCCGATGTCCTTGACCCGCTGCACGCGGGCGCCCTCCGGCACCTTCGGCTGATGCTTCTTGTGGACCCGAGCAACGAAGCTGGCGTCTGGTGCGAGGGCACCTGCGATACGCGGATGCGCGAGCGTCGCCTCGAGCAGCGCAACGTCCGCGAACGGCGGGTCGCAGAAGACCACGTCGTACGGTCCGGCGACCCGTTGCTCGAGGAACCCGAGGACATTCGCGGCGATGACCTCGGCGCGGTCGTCGAACTCGGTCGTCTTGATGTTCTTCCGCAGCGCCTTCAGCGCGGGGGCCGACCGCTCGACGAATGTCACGCGTGCCGCGCCGCGCGATAGGGCCTCGATCCCGAGTGTGCCCGCCCCCGCGAAGAGATCGAGCACGCGCGCGTCGGCCAGGATGGGCTCGAGGATCGCGAACAGCGTCTCGCGGATCCGATCCGTCGCGGGTCGTGTCGCGCCGCCGCGTGGAGCGTCGAGCGTCCGACCCTTCGCGCTGCCGGCGATGACCCTCACGCCAGCGCGTAGCGGCGCCACAGAGCCGCAACGGCTCGCTCCAGGGATGCGTGCTCGGGACCCTCGAGCTGCGGATCGGCGGCGAGGATGCGGTCGGCCTCGACCGTGGTCTCGTCCAGCAGTACCGGGTCGACGTCTGCCATGTCGACGATCCGCAGCTCATTCCCCTCGCCGCTCTGCCGCTTGCCGAGGAATTCCCCCGCGCCGCGGATCTGCAGATCGCGCTGCGCGAGGTCGAAGCCATCGAGCGGCTCATCGGTGCCGGGCTTCTTCTGGGTCATCGCGGCGAGCCGATCCGAGTCGTCCGCCTTCGCGCTCACGAGAATGCAGAACGCGCGCTGCCCGCGACGCCCGACGCGGCCGCGCAGCTGGTGCAGCTGCGCGAGCCCAAAGCGCTCGGCGCCCAGGACGATCATGACGGTCGCGTTCGGGATGTCGATGCCCACCTCGACCACGGTCGTCGCCACCAGCACGTCGAGCTCGCGCGCCGCGAATCGCCGCATGACGTCGTCACGCTCGCGTGCCGGCATCCGTCCATGCAGTAGACCAATGCGCACGCCGGCGAGCTCTTTCGCCCTCAGATCGCGGAACGTCGCCTCGGCGCTCGGGATGTCGTCTTCCGGATCCTCCTCTATGCGCGGCGTCACGACGAACGCCTGCTCGCCGGCGGCGACGCGTTCTTTGACCCAGGGCCATACCTTGGGGAGCGATGAATGTGGCCGCACCTCGGTCCTCATCGCCCTGAGCCCGGTCGGCATCTCGTGCAGCATCGAGATGTCGAGGTCGCGATACACAGTCTGCGACAGCGTCTGCGGGATCGGGGTGGCGGTCGTCAGCAGCAGGTGAGGGTCGATCCCCTTCTCGCGGAACGTCGCGCGCTGCCGCACCCCGAAGCGGTGCTGCTCGTCGACGATCGCGAGACCGAGCCGCTTGAACGTCACGGTTTCCTCCACGAGGGCGTGCGTACCAACGATGACTTCGAGCTCGCCCGATGCGAGGCCAGCCAGTATTTGCTGACGCGCCGAACCGGTGACGCTCGAGGTCAGCAGCGCGTGACGCGGACCACTGGTGGCGAACAGCGTTTCGAGCGAACGGTGATGCTGCTCCGCGAGGAGCTCCGTCGGGGCCATCAGCGCGGCCTGTGAACCGGACGCGACGGCGATGCGCGCCGCGAGAGCCGCGACGACGGTCTTGCCCGAACCGACATCGCCCTCGAGCAGTCGCGACATCGGGACGCGGCGCGCGAGGTCCGAGCGGATCTGTTCGAAGGCTTCGAGCTGATCGGCGGTGAGCGTGAACGGCAGCGCCGAAATCCAGCGAGCGATCTCAGCATCGTCGGCGCGCAGCGGCAGCGCCTTCGCCTCCTTCGTCCAACGCGCGCGCCGCTGACCAAGCGCGAGCTGGAGCACGAGGAGCTCGTCGAAAGCGAGGCGTCGCCGTGCGGTCCAGAGGTCCTTCCACTCCGACGGGAAATGCACCTCGCGCAGCGCGTCCTGTATCGGCACCAACGAGCGGCGCGCGCGCACTCCCTCCGGCAGCGGATCGGCGACCTCGCGGACGACCGGCGTCCGCTTCGCACCGCCCATCACCGCGGTGTGCAGCCAGCGCCGCAGGTGGCCCTCCTTGAGTCCTTCGGTCAGGCGGTACATCGGCACGATGCGGCCGGTGTGCACGGCCTCGGCCGCCGCGTTCTCCATCTTCGGGTTCGAGAACTGGAGTGAGCGTCCGAAGAACTTCACCTTCCCGGAGAGCCGCACGAGCTGTCCTTCGGGGTAACGCTCCTTGATGAACTGACGGCCGAACCACGTCGCCTTGACGTTCGTCGGCGAGCGGTCCTGTGGGTCCAGCAGCTCGACCTCGGTCATGAGCTGGCCGCGGGCCGTGCGCCGCTGGGCGATCCGACCGAGGACCGCCTCGACGGTCTGCTCCTGTTCGGCGCGCACGCTCTTCAGCGGCGTGAACTTCGAGAAGTCCGCATACGTTCGAGGCAGGTGCCACAAAAGATCGCCGATGGTGCGGATCTCGATGCGCTCGAGCAGCTTCGCCGAGTCATCACCGATACCCGGCAGCGCGGTGACGGGAAGCTCGAGCGAGCTGCTCGGCCTAGTCGCGGACGCAAGCGACTGCGGCACGATCGGCCCCCTTCCGTCGTAGAGTCACAGCTTGATGGAAGCGCCTCCGCGCATCAGACCTAAGACTATCGACGACTACCTCGAGCAGCTGAGCAAGAGCGTCTTCCAGGCGGGCATCAGCTGGCGGGTCGTCGACGCGAAGTGGTCGACCATCAAGCCCGCCTTCCGCGATTTCCAGGTCGAGCGCGTCGCGCGCATGGGAGACCGCGAGATCGACGCGCTGGCGAGTGATCCACGGGTCATTCGGAGCCGGCCGAAGATCGCCGCGGTGGTACACAACGCGCGCGCGATCCTCGACCTCGAGCGCGCCGGTGGGTTCCGGAAACACCTTCGCTCGTTCGACGACTACGAGAAGCTCGCGACAGATCTCAAGAAGCGCTTCAAGTTCGTCGGCGACAGTGGGACGTACCACTTCCTCTGGACCGTCAGTCACCCTGTGCCGGACTGGCACGTCTGGGCCAAGGCCCACGGTATCGAGTGGGGCGATAAGACGACACCGAAGGGGTCCGCACCGAGAAAGGCAAAGAGGACCTCGACGGCGAAACCAAAGACGACGAGGCGGCGGCCAGCGGCGCGCTAGCTTCCTGTTCGTGCCTTCGCCATGACCGCTTGTAGGAACGGCCGTTTGGCGTCGCGAAAGCCTGCGATGTCGTCCTGAAAGACGAGGGCGAGGGCCTTCTTCAGCTCACCGTACGCCGTGGCCACATCGGAATGCGTGCGCAGGTAGTCGCGAACCAACATGAGCTCCTCCCACCGAGGACTCGACGGCTCCATGACGTGAGCGTGGTGCGTCCACGGACCGGGAAGGCCTTTTCGGAACAACATTTCGCCGGGCAGCCACGCCTCGTATTCCGCCATGTACGTATAGCCCAGTACTGCGAGCGCCTCGATGGAGAGCGCGCGCGCTTCACTGAGACTGCGGACCCCGACGAGCACATCGATGATCGGCTTCGCGGCGAGCCCGGGTACGGCAGTACTGCCCACGTGCTCGATCGTCGTCACGACCGACCCGAGAGCGGTGTGGAGGCGCGTCCGTTCCTGTTCAAACTGGGCTGGCCACGTCGGGTCGTACTCGCAGATCGTGATCCGTCCACCGCCATATCGCTCCACCTCGGTTACTGGACCCTCCGCGATCACTCCGCCGCGACGATGAACGGGTAGTGTTGCTGACCGCCGTCGATCACCTCGACCTCAGCGCGAGGGCATGCGGCGCGGAGCCGCTGAGCGGCGTGCTGCACGCGCGAGGCATCGACGTCGGCGCCCGAGTACAGCGTGAAGAGTTCGGCATCGGTGAGGCCCTTGGCCGCGTCGATCAAGACCGCCACCTCGTCCTCGCCGTGCGCGACGACGCGCCCATCCAGGAGCGCGATCGCTTCGCCGGCGCGGACCTCCTGTCCGTCGATCGTCGTCGACCGGCTCGCGCGCGTCACCTCGATGCCGTGCGCGCGCTCGGCGACCTCCCGCATCTCTTCGGCGACCTGCGTCGCCTCCTTCGTTGCGTCGAACGCGACGAGCGCGGCCATTCCCTGAGCAACCGTGCGGGTGGGGATCACCGTGACCTCGACGTCGGCGAGCTTCGCCGCGGACTGCGCCGCCAGGATGACGTTCTTGTCGTTCGGCAGAACGACGACATGACGCGCATTCGCCTCGCGGATCGCCCCGAGCAGCTCCTCAGTGGATGGATTCATCGAGGCGCCGCCCCGGAGCGGTGTCGCCCCAAGCGAGCGGGCGACGGTCGCGAAGCCCGCTCCCGGCACGACCGCTACGACACCGACGGCGGCCGACCGGCTCGGAGGCTCGATGACGATGCCGGTCGCCGCCTCGTGCTGCTTGGTCATCGCGTCGAGGTCCTCGACCACCACATCGCCGAGCCGGCCCGCGGTCAGCCCGATCGCGACGATCTTGTCGGGCTGGAGCGTGTGGACGTGGACCTTCATCACCGACTCGTCGCCGACAACGAGCACGCAATCTGCGCCGAACTTGGTCATCTCCGCCCGGATGTCCTCGATCGGTCGTGACGGGTTCTCGACGAGGAACTGCACGTCGTACGCGCCGGCCCACGAGGAGACCTCGCTTGCCACGACGTGTGCGGGCGCGGCCTGCGACCTCGTCGCCGCTGCCCCGATGCTCGGGCTGCGATCTTCGACGGCGGCCAGCGCGCCGTCCAATAGATACCAGAGACCCTTCGCGCCGGCGTCAACGACGCCCGCGGCCTTGTTCACGGGGTTCTCGATGCGCGTGCGCGCGACCGCCTCGGCGCCGGCGTCCACCACGCGACGCAGCATGGCCGCGACGCCGCCCGAGTCGTCGGCCGCAGCGTCCTCGATCGCGACCGTGACGGTGAGGATCGTGCCGGGCGCGGGAGCGGTCACGGCGTCGTGCGCGTGGCGGCGCGCGAGGTTGAGGGCCGCGCGCAGCTCGCGATTACCGAGATCCTCGGCGTTCGCGAGCGCGTCCTTCAGGCCGCGGATGATCTGCGAGAGGATCACGCCGCTGTTGCCACGCGCGCCCATGAGCGCGCCGTGGGCCGCCGCGGCACTGACCGCCGCGAGCGTCGGCTCGGCGGCGCGACCGTGCTTGAGCGCGGAGCGGACCGTATGGACCATGTTCGTTCCGGTGTCGCCGTCGGGGACCGGATACACGTTCAGCGCGTTGACCTCATCGACCGCGCGCTCCAGACGATCGGCGGCGGCTTCGAGAACGCGCAACAGGGTGGTGCCGTCACATTGCGTCGCGATGGCGGCGACAGTACCATTGACGTCAGTTCCCAATTCCGAGGAGATGCCGCCGATGCCACGCGCCTGCGCGATCTGCGGGAAGACCGCGGCGTTCGGATCGAACGTGAGCCATTCGAAGGTGCACACGCACCGCCGGTTTGACGCGAACCTACATCTGTCGATGGTCGCCGGGGAGAAGCTGCTCATCTGCACGCGCTGCCGCCGGAATCAGACCAAAGACGCGCGCATGGCGAAGAAGCGCGAAAAGGCGAAGGCCCGCTAGACCACCGCGGCCGCGGCCCTTCCCTCGGGGACTTTCAGCTGACCGCAACCCGCGGCGATGTCCTGTCCTTTGCTGATGCGCAGCGTCGCCGCGATGTCATGCTCCTGAAGGATCTCCGCGAAACGCTCCATCCGCTTCTCCGATGGACGCGCGAATCCCCCCGGCCCCTTGTTCACCGGGATGAGGTTCACGTGATAGCCGGACGTCTTACCCAGATGCATGATCCGCCCGGCTAGCTCTGTCGCGTCTTTCTCGGAATCGTTCACGCCCGCGAGCAGCACGTATTCAAACGTCACACGACGCTTGGTCCGCGCCACGTAGCGCGCGGAGGCGGCGAGCACCTCATCGATGCCCCAGCGCTTGTTCAGTGGCACGATGGCGCCGCGAATGGTGTCGTTCGGAGCGTGCAATGAGACCGCGAGGTTGACCGGCAGATCGAGCGCCGCGAGCTGGTCCATCTGCGGCACGACGCCGACCGTCGAGATCGTCACACGCCGCGGGCTGATGCCGAAGAGCTGCGGGTCGATAAGCATGCGGACCGCGGCGACGGTCGCATCGAAGTTCGCGAGGGGCTCCCCCATTCCCATGGCGACGACGTGCGACACGCGCTCGCCACGGCCGACGAGCTCGCGCTGCCAGTGCCGGACCTGATCGACGATCTCGCCGACGGTGAGGTTGCGCACCAGCCCCATTTCTCCCGTCGCGCAGAACGCGCAGGCCATCGGACAGCCGGCCTGTGTCGAGAAGCACACCGAGTTGCGCGCGCCGTGGTGCGGCATGAGGACCGATTCGATGTGATGACCGTCGTGCAGCCGGAGCAGCGCCTTGCGCGTCTCGCCGTCGGCGCTCGCGATCTCGGTCTCCGGCTCGACAGCGCTGAAGCGGAACGAACGCGCGAGCAGGTCGCGGAGTGCCTTCGGCAGATCCGTCAGTCCGTCCCAGCTCGCTTCGGTGCCGCGCGCGGTGTGTCGTCGGATCTGACGGGCGCGATACGCCGGCTCCTGGCGGTCGCGCAGCCACCCGACGAGCGTTCGCTCATCGATGTCGCTTATCGCGGGACGCGCGGCTTTCACCTGACGAGCGTACCGGTCGCGGCGGGAACCGCGCCCCGACGCGGTTGTACTTGTGACGTGGGCCGGCGGATCCTGGCTGTCCTTCTCGCGATCGGACTATCCGCCTGTGGCACGGCGGCGACAGGTGGCCAGCCGAGCGCCACGCTCCCGCCCTGCCAGTCCTTCGACCCACCGCCGCAAAACGTCGGCGCGGAGATCGGGCACCTCAAGACGTCAGCGTCGGTGATCCAGGTCACCAGTGCCTGCACCGTGCGTGTGTTGATCGCCGGGGGTGGTGGCACGCTCGCGACATTTACGAACAGAGAGATCGTCCTGCGCGCGACCAGCCGCACGACGTTCGTGAGCGCATCGCAGGGAGACCTCGAGGCGATCGGGCGCTTCGGCCTCAAAGCCGGCGACGTGTTCACGCTCTCGTTCGATGGCCGGCCGTTCAGTGACGGCTCGTACCCGATCAACGGCATGAACCGCTAGCGCTACGAGGGCAGGCGCGCTCCGTCGATGCCGCGCAGTCCGCGGGCCCAGTCCTCGCCGGTCATTGTCCTCTTGCCCGCGGGCCGCACCAGCTCAAGACGCAGCCAGCCCGCGCCAGTCGCGACCCCGGGCCGCTCGTCATGGATCTCGAGCACCCCGTGCTCTTTCGGTGTGCAGCCCGACACCGCTGCGCCCGCGACGACGAGGCGATCTCCACGAAAGGTCGTCCATGCTCCGGGCTCGGGCGTGAGCGCACGCACCCTGCGAGCCAGCTCGTCGGCGGGTCGCGTGAAGTCGAGCTCGCCGTCGCGCGAGGTGAGCTTCGGCGCCAGCGTCGCCCGCGATCCGTCCTGCGGTGTGGCCTCGAGCTCTCCCGCGATGTAGCGGGGCAGCTCGCGCTCGAGCAGATCCGCGCCAAGCATGGCCAACCGAAGCGTGAGATCGCCCGCCGACTCGGCCTCGCCCATCGGGGTCCGCTCCTGCGCGAGGATCGGGCCCACGTCGAGCGCCGCAGTGCCCTCCATCAACGTGATGCCGGTCTCGCGGTCCCCCGAGAGGATGGCGTGCGCGATGGGGGCCGCGCCGCGCCAGCGCGGTAGCAGCGAGGCGTGCACGTTCACCGCGCGATCGTTGACCGACGCGAGCAGCGTGCGCGGGATCCGGTTGCCATACGCGGCCCACACCAGGAGCTCTGGGTGGAGAGACAAGATCTCGCGCAGTGCGGCCTCGTCGATCCGCCCCGGCTGCAACACCGGGACGCCGAGCGCGAGCGCGCGGGCTTTCACCGCGGGCACGCTGAGGCGTCCCCGATCGCCGGCACGGTCGGGTTGGGTGATCACAGCCACGAGGTCGAGCGCGCCGCGACCGGACAAACGACGGATCGCTTCCAGCGACGGAACCGCGAACTCCGGCGTTCCGAGGAACACGGTGCGCGTCACCGAGCATTCCTTGCGCGCTTCAGGACCGCAGCCGCTCTCCCTCGCCCGCATCCGCCGGCTCGTCGACCTCCACCGCATGCAGGTCGTCACGAGAGCGAAGGCGGTCGACGTAGAGGACGCCGTTCAGGTGATCGGTCTCGTGGAGCATGCACTGCGCGCCGAACTCCTCACCGTCGATGACGAACTTCTTCCCGGTGATATCCAGGGCGACGAGCCGCGCTTGCAGCGGCCGCTCGAGCATGCCGTACATGCCCCGCACCGAAAGACAGCCCTCGCTCGTTTCATCGACCTCGTCGCTCACCCATTCGATCTTTGGCTCGATCGCGACGATGCCGGCCTCGTCCACGTCCATGATCGCGACGCGGAGCGGAACGCCGATCTGCGGCGCGGCGATGCCGATCCCACGAGCCGCGACCATCGACGCGAACAGCCGCTGCGCGAGCGCTTCGAGATCGCCCCGCTGCATGCGCGGCTTCTTCGCGGGTGCGTGCAGCACCGGATCGCCGATCTGGCGCACCTCGACGGCGTGCGCGGTCACGAAGGGGGGCGCGGACCACTTCGCGCGACGACCCGGGTCGATCCGCCACGGCGATCCCTTCGCGATGCGTATGCGCGGCGGCTGCGGCTGACTCTCCGGGGGGTTCTCGGGGGGCGCAGCCCCAGGGGTAGGGGCCCCTGGGCGCGAAGCGACGTGGTCAGTCATCCGAGAAGTGTCACCGGGTCAACGTCGACCGTCCACTCCGCCGAGGGGGGAACGCGGTCGAGTAGCGCCTGCGGTCGAGCGCCGCGCAGCACAAGCTGCATGCGGAATGCTCCGGCTCGCTTCGCGGCGAAGGCCGGGGCCGGACCGAGGATCTCCGCGTCGCCATCGGCCGCGCCGCGCAAGGTCTTCGCGTAGGTCTCCGCGCGGCGCTCGACCGTATCCGCGCGATTCGCCAGCGTCTGCAGGAGCACGAGCTTCGCGAACGGCGGGTAGCCGAACCGCCTGCGGCCGTCGAGCTCGGCGACGGCGAACGTCGCGTAGTCGTGAGCCGCGGCGGAGCGGACCGCGTAGTGATCGGGCAGGTAGGTCTGCACGATCCCCCTGCCGCCCGCGGGTCCGCGACCCGATCGACCCAGGACCTGCGTCAGGAGCTGGAACGTCCGCTCCGACGATGAGAAGTCGGGAAGGCTGAGGACCGTGTCGGCGTTCACGACGCCGACGAGCGACACCCCGGGGAGATCGAAGCCCTTCGCGACCATCTGCGTCCCGACGATGACCTGCGCGCGCCGCGATCGCATGCGTTCGAATAGGGCGGCGTGCGAGCCCTTCAAGCGCACAGCGTCGCGATCGAGTCGCAGCAGCGCGGCCTTCGGCACGATCGCGCGCACCTCTTCCTCGACGCGCTGTGTACCGACGCCGAGATGCTTGATCCGAACGCTTCCGCAGTTGGGGCATTTCTCGGGCGCCATTCCGCGGCGACCGCAGCGGTGGCACACCAGCGTCCCATCGACGTGGTACGCGAACGGGATGTCGCAGGCGGGACAGTTGACGACATACCCGCAGTCGCGGCACAGCACGACGGTCGCGAAGCCGCGGCGATTGAGATACAGGATCGCCTGTTCGCCTTTCGCGACCGTGCGCTCGAGCGCGAGACGCAGCGCGCGCGAGAGCGTTCCGCGGTTGCCGGCCTTGAGCTCGAGCCGTAGGTCGACGATCGTCGTCGGCGGCATCGCGAGGTCGCTCACGCGCTCCGGGAGCGCGAGCAGGCGCAGCGCCCCGGTCGTCGCGGCGTGGTACGTCGTGACGCGTGGCGTCGCGCTCCCCAGCACGACGACCGCGCCGGCGATCCGCCCAAGGGCCAGGGCGGTGTCGACGGCGTGGTAGCGCGGGGCGCTCTCCTGTTTATAAGAGGGCTCCTGCTCCTCGTCGACGATCATGAGCCCCGGGCGCTCGAGCGGCGCGAACAGCGCGGAGCGCGACCCCACGACGACGTCGGCCCTTCCGTCGAGGACCCGGCGCCATTCGTCGTAGCGCTCGCCGGCCGAGAGCGCCGAGTGCAGCAGCGCGACGCGCTCGCCGAAGCGCGCGACGAACCGCGCCACGACCTGTGCGGTGAGCGTGATCTCCGGCACCAGAACGATCACGCCGTAGCCCATCGCGAGCGCCCGCGCAGCGGCGCGGAGATACACCTCGGTCTTCCCGCTCGCGGTCACGCCGTGCAGCAGGAACGGCGCGCTCGCGCCGAGGCTGGCGAGGATCGTTTGCAGGGCGTCGGCTTGACCCGCGGTGGCGATCGCATCGCGGACCGCGTCGTCCTCGCCGAGCGCGAATTCGCGCGGGATGCGGCGGACGCTCCGGGCGCCCTCCAGCACCAGACCCCGCTTCGCGAGCGCGCGTGCCGCGATCGCACTGCCACCGGCTTCGGAGAGGTCCGCGGAGCTGACCGCGCCGGTGGCGAGCGCGCGCAGCGTCGCGAGCTGACGCGCACCGATGCGTGCCGGGCTCGAGAGCGCTTCGCGGCCCGCTGGCGTCAGGGCGAAGACGGCTTCGCGCCGGTCGCCGCGCGCCGTCGGCAGACCTACGCGCGCGCAGCCCG
>WNGF01004051.1_pt1 | contig 19386 bp, 15 predicted proteins | sample 5400641 | NCBI WGS metagenome assembly WNGF01 (sample SAMN13153371, study PRJNA577476) | soil metagenome | isolation source: 80 cm soil or saprolite under grassland replicate 2 | place: USA:California | collected 2016-06-15
AACCTCGTCATTCACCAGATGCAGCCCGTCCGCGACCATCGTTCCGGTGCCGACCGCGCTCAGCGATGGGTTCGCGTGCCTCACTTCGGTGCCGAAATTCACCCCGGTCTGCATGACTGGCGAAAGACGATATCCAAGCCACTGCAAGAAGTGGACGATATAAGAGCTGTCACCGAACAGATAGGTGAAGAACTTCATTGTGCCAATCCGCGCAATCGCCCGGTGCGCCGCATCGTGGAAGCCGTAGAGCGGATACACGGTGTCCGGCTTGATAAACGCGTTCAACACGCGAGAAACAGCGACCGTAAGCAGGAGGCCGACGAGCGTGAGGCCGAAGAAGAGCACGAGTGAGAAGATCAGCGCTTCGACGACGAGCCCCCACAACGTGCCCGCACGCGCGCTCGGAGCCACCACCTCAGCTAGGGACGATGCCGCGCCGACCGCCAGGGTGAAGCCTCCCTGTAGCAGCGGCAGGTAGAGGAGGAGGACAACGAGCAAGGCGGCAGCGGTATAGGCGGCGCGACGGAGCGTGCCGCACCGAGCCGGCGGGACTTTCACGTAGTTGACGTCCGTGCGCTGCGCGGGACAGCCGTGCCACCGCTCGCCAGCCGGCACCGCCCGGCCGTTGTGCAGTGCGGAGGCGTGACCGAGCTGCGCCCCGTCACCGATGGACGTATTGATGTCGAGCACGCTCCGCTCGCCGACGAACGCGTCCCGGCCGAGGGTTACCGGTCCGGTCTCAATCCGTCCGGCCTGTGCCCGGTAGCAGTTGAAGATCGCCTCTCTGCGGATCACTGCCCCCGCGCCGATGGTCAGGAGATCAGTGCATACCGGCACGCGCCGGGAGAAGATCACGACGCCCGGTCCGATCCTCGCGCCCAGCGCCCTCAGATAGAGCACGTACAAGGGCGTGCCGATAAACACCCGAGCGGCGGGGCTCGACCGGACGAGCGTCTTGACGATCCAGAAGCGGACGTACGCGAGGCTCCACAGCCGGATGTGTTGGGCCTTCCAACGGCCGATGAGCACCCACTTGGCGGCGATCGGAACGGCGCAGACCCCTAGGAAAGCCGCGCTGCTCGCCAGGACTAATCGCAGGTAGATCTCGATGGGGCCTGCGACGGCCGTGACCCACGCGTAGCCCGCCGCGATGCCGAGCACGGCCACATAGGAGTACGCCAGGAAGAACAGGGCCTGAAGCGCCCCACAGAGCATGTACTCCGCCGCGCTGGTCGGCGTCGGCGCCTCGACGCCCGCGGAGACCGGCGGCTTGGCGGCCGTCGGCGTCACCTCTGCGAGCGCCGCAGCCAGACTTCTGATCGTCGGATGCTGGTAAACGTCCTGCATCGAGACCGATGGCAGGTCCCCTCGCTTCCTCACTCGCGCGCAAAAATGGGCCATGACCAGCGAGTCCGCGCCGAGCTCCTCGAAGAAGTGGCTATCGACTGACACGCGGTCGACGCGCAGGACGCCCGCGAGCACCTCGGCGAAGATGCTTTCGACGCCGATCGTCGCGGTGTTGCTCCGATTCTCGATCAACATGGATTCAGCCATTGTCCTAGCACAGAGTGAGCCCTGCGCCAAGTGCTCATCGCTCGGTCTCATAGAAGAAGTCGGATAAGCGCAGCTCTTGGCCGCTGGCGACGGCCTGCTCGTACACCCACTTGCCGACCGCCAGGTCGAGTATCCCCATCCCGAAAGGCGAGAAAATGATCGGACGGCTACGATTTACTGACCGTCGTCCGATCATGATGTCGGCAAGAGAACCCGTCACAAAGCTTCGATTTCCCGTCTTCTGCTCCGCCAGATGGGGGGAGGTGTTGGCCTTCATGACGTGCTCAACGTCGTCCACCACGTTCTGCGACCGCAGAAGTATCTCGGGTGCGAGATCGCGAAGGGAAATATGCAGCACCAGCGGGTTGTGCTCGAAGAGCGTGACATCGTCGATGTGGGGCCTGGAAGCAACGGTCGTGAACAGGATCAGATCACAGCCCCTCACAAGTTGTGCCACGTCGGGGACAATCGTGACGGTGCGGTGGTGCTCGGCGTGGCAGGCCGTGTCTCGGAACTTCTCACTCTCCTGCGGCGACGTGTCGTATAGCCGCACTTCGTCGATCTCCCATCCCGTGTCGACCAGGAAGTCGTAGACGTAGCGGGCGATGAACCCGGTGCCGACGATGCCCAACGAATGCGCGCGGCGCGATTGCCCGTTCAGCCAGTACGCGGCGAGCGCGGCCGACGCGGCGGTCCGCGCAGCCGAGATGATCGAGCTCTCGAGGATGGCAAAGGGATACCCCGTGTCGTAGCTATTCAGGACGAGTACCGCCGAGGCACGCGGAAACCCTCGCTGGATGTTGGCAGGATAACTGGCGATCCACTTCAGCCCGGCCACGGCGAAGCCGTTTCCGAGGTAGGCCGGAAGCGCGATGATCCGGCAATCTGGCTTCCCAGGGAACCGCAGGAAGCAGCTATCAGGGTTGACGGTCTGTCCGCGGGCGTGCGCGAGATATGCGTCCCGGACGATCTCGATGCATTCATCCCGATGTGTGCGGATGATGTCGGAAATGGTCTTGCCGTTGACGATCGATAGCTCGAAGTGCATGGCTACGCCGCTTCGCTATACTCAAGCTTGGCCGTCCACCTGGGATTGAAGACCGTGTCGAGGTAGGGCGTGCCGCGGTCCGCGCATAGGAACAGCACGGCGGGGTGCTTGTACGCCGGCATCTTCGCCGCATACCGCTTAACCGCCGCGAACGCTGTGCCGCTGGACCCGCCCACGAACAGTCCGTGCCTCGTGAGAAGTTCCCGGCATGCTGCAACGGTCTCGCGCTCGGATATCAAGACAACGTCGTCGATGTCGGCGTAGGACAACAACGGCGGGACGATGCTCGATCCAATGCCCGGAATATGTCGTTTGCGCGGTGTCCCACCGAAGATGGCGGAGCCTTCGGTATCGACGGCGATGACCCGAATGTTGGGATAATGCTCTTTGAGCCGACGAGACACTCCGGCGATCGTTCCCGCCGTGCTGACGCCGATGAACACGTAATCAAGCGAGTCGAAATCGGCGCAGATCTCAGCCGCCGTGAGCTCGTAGTGCGCCTCCATGGCGTCCAGATTTCCATACTGGTTCGTCCAGTAGGCGTTCGGAACGGTGGCACATAGTTCCTTCACCTTCTGCAGGCGGGTCTTGAGGAACCCGCCGGTGTCGTCACGCTCCTCGACCTTCACCACCGTGGGACAGATGCGCCGGAGGAACGACTCGTAGACGCCAGAGATATTGGGGTCGATCACCGGGATGAACCGCAGGCCGACCAGGTGAGTGAAGGCTGCGAGAGCAGAGGCGAAGTTCCCGGAGGAGGACTCGATCACGGTTGTCTCCTCGCAGATCTCACCTCGCTCGGCCGCCCGCCTGAGGATCCAGTAGGCGGCGCGGTCCTTGATGCTTCCGACCGGGTTGACATACTCGAGTTTGGCAAACAGATCCATTCCCTTCGTTGCCAACTGCACATGTGGCGTGGGTCGCAGGGTATTTCGGAGCAGTTCCAAACGCCTGGTGAGACGCGACGCCGGGATCGGATCGAGATGTTTCCCTCCTCCTTTTGCGGAGTAGCGGAGAAACGCCGGGCGCTCGATTGGGGCCGGATTCTCCCAAGGAGAATCCGGTGTCAGCTGCGGCCGGCGATGTTCGCGCCTCTTCTGACTTGTCTCGACAGGCGTCAGAGTTGTCGTGGGTGTGGTTTCGTTTGCAGTTTTCATGTGGTTCCGATCACTTGCTTGATTGCCCCCCCCGCGCGCGTACTACCCGACTCTTGCTGATACGCACACCCTACCTCTCTCTCGCTAATTTTGACAAGGTAGGTGAGGGCAGTAGACCAGATAGGTGAGTGCCGCAATTGTTGGTGGGTCTAGACCTACCTGAGACGCCTCGGAGTTGTCACCGAATTGTCACCCAGTGGTCGCTGGGTGAGGCGTTTGGCCGCGGTTCGTCCTCGTCGTCGTTCTCCTTAATCCAGCAGGAGATCGTAGTCCGCCTCTTGGCCGGCCCTCAAGGTTTGTATCTAAGGCAGGCGGTTGCCCTTCTTCGCGTTCACGGCCTTGCTCGACCACACCAGGTTTTCCCACGCGTCCTTGCCGCCGCGCGAACGCGGGACCACGTGGTCGAGGCTGCCTTCCTCCGGCTTCAGCACCTTGGACGAGACGACGGCTGAACTTAAACGGATGTACGTGGTGCCGTCCCTCCGGGGCCGAGGCATCGGACGCCGGATCGTCGAAGCACTTGAGCGCGAGGCGCGACTACTCGGCAGCACGAAGCTCGTGCTGGAAACGGGAACGCGTCTTAAACCTGCGGTAAAGTTGTACGAAGCGACGGGATACGTGCGCATCCCGCTCTTCGGCGAGTACCTCTCGTCCCCGGACACGAGCGTGTGTTTCGGCAAATCACTCGTATGAATGGCGGAATGCCGTGGACTTGCACCACTTGCCCGGAGGCACGCACTCGGTAGCACCCAGGCCCAGCTCGCTCGTCTGGTTGACATTCCAAAGTGGCTCGCCGGGCCGAAGATCGAGAGCGAAGGCTGGTCCGCGTGGCAGGACTTGCACCTGCAACCTTTCCGTCTTGAGCGGAACGCCTCTGCATTGGGCTACACGCGGTGCTTGCGCACGGCCACCAGTGCCCACGGCCGGATTTGCGCTGGCTAGGAACCAGTCTTTGGCTCCATTAACCCGTCGTTCCCAATGGATTCAGTCGGACATCCCTGTTTGGCCTCCTCTGCCAACGCGTGTTCTTCTGCCGTGGCGGGTTGGCGATAGACAATTGTCATGCCGATTTCGTCATCGCGTCTGAAGAAGTCAGGCGCGGTGCTGCGACACATGTCGCAGTCGATGCAGGTTGGGGATCAGTTTTGTGCCCATCCGCGCTATGGCTCTATACAACCAGAAGCAGAAGTTGCTACGAGTTTCGCTCCCAACACGGTTCACCAGGGAGTTGGTTGTTGCGGTTCGCAAGCATCGGAAGCTGCCTGCGCACATTGATCAGTTCATCGCGAATGTCCTGTTTTGAAAATGGCGTCCACGGCAGGAATCGCACCTGCGACCTCCACCTTCGCACGGTGGCGCTCTGATCTAACTGAGCTACGCGGACAAGAATGGCATCCGTGATCGGACTTGCACCGATTAGGCCCGACTTGAAAGGCCGGCTGCGCGAGCTGCTTTGCATTCACGGACTACTTGCGTGGGGCCATCAACTGGTCCCCGAGGTTGGTATCGCGCCAACGTCTCCTCGGCTTCAGCGAGGCGCTAATCTGTCTCAGCTACTCGGGGAAATGGTCGTCCCGCGCGGTAACGCGCTTCGCAAGATCGCTCCTGAGGTTCTCGCCAAAAAACCTTCTCAGTGAGGTTTCCGTTCGTCACCACCGCGCGTCGGGCGGAACACGAAGTTCAGCTTCGGTGTCGGTCGGATTCGAATGACACGACTTGGTTTGTAGCTCTTGCGATAGAGCAACTGGCTTTGGTAACGGATCCCAGGTCGCATAGGATTTCCTTTCTTTGGAGGTTGCGGTTAAGTGTTGGCACACGGCCAACATGGAGGAAGGCGTCGGTAATGCTCCGACCTCGGGTTTGAGCCGATCCTGTTTTCGAGACAGGCGCAGCCAGCTTGTATCTGCCTGCCTTCCAGAAATGGTCAGAGTGGCAGGAGTCGCACCTGCGTCCTCCTCCTTCCGAGGTGGTGGCCGCGTGCTAACGCCCGTCGGCTGCTGACATTACACCCTGGAATTGGCTGCCAGACTTGGACTCGCACCAAGACAAGCGGCTTAACAGGCCGCCGTGCTACTTTGACACCACCTGGCAATGGCGCTGCCGGCAGGACTTCCACCTGCATCGTTCCGCTTAGAAGGCGGGCGCCTCATGTGTTCGGCCACGACAGCATTTGGGATTGGTCAGCGCGGCAGGATTTGCACCTGCGGTCACCCGGTCCCAAGCCGGGCATGTTGCTGCTACACCACGCGCTGGTCGCCCCGGTGTGCTGGGGGCACACCGGGGACTTTGTTTCATGGGGATTGCGGGACCCACACACCTTGAACCTGTGGCCCGCGGTAAGATACGAAAATTGGCGGACTCGAAGGGAGTTGGAGCCTTCCCGCAGACAACGGGTTGCTCCGCTAATTGAGCGACGAGTCCAAAATGGTGGGAAGTGCTGGTAACGCTCCCACATCAACCTGCTTGCAGGGCAGGTGCATTCCTTGTCTGCCACGACCCCGGCATGAATTTTTGATAGAACAAACACCCCTTGGCGATCGACTCGATCCCAACCCGCGGTTTCACGGCGGCTGTTTCGGTGTTTAGGGGCACACCTCCTGCAAAGCCCTTCAATTGTAAAATCGGATCTAAACGTCCTGGCGCTCGTTTCGGCGATGCGTGGACAAACCACATCGGTTGAGCTTGACCGCTCTTTCTCGCCCAATTCAGTTTCGCGCCCGTTGACATCATTCCGATGTCCGTTTTTCTCGACTCACAGCTTCGATCCTTTCGTTTCGTTGATTTGATCGCTCATAGACAACAAAAAACCCTGCTCACACGCGGTAAGCAGGGTTTGGAAATTCTATGGACTTCGATTACCTGCTTACCTCCGGTCTATCCAAGGTGGGTTCTTGACCCTGATATGCCCTGGACAGGCTAAGGCCGAACGCACAATTCGAGTGGCTATGACGTGTCGCTAACGCGACTGTCGTCTTCGGCCAAATCGTGACTGATATGTTCATGCAAGTTTTCATCGAATGCAGGAGAGGTTTACACCACGAAGAAAGTTACGTCAAATATTTTCACGAAAATTCTTCATTGGAATCGAGTGATCGCAGATCTATGCCGCGGGGCCTGTGGGGGCGTAGTGTGGATGCGAGTGCTTCCTCCTCTCTCTTGGCGAAGCGAGCGGCATTAGCGAAAGGCGGCGAACTGCATGCCAGAGGCATTACCGCGTCTTTTCCACTCATCATCGTTTCGATCGTTCGCTGTGCTCAACTGCCGCCATCGCGCTTATCTGGCTTTTGGACTGACGTCAGATAGCGCACGGCATAGTCAATGAACGCGCTCACGCGGGTGGGCAGGACTCGTTGTCCGGCATAGACGACGTGAATCGGCAAGTCCTTGGCTTTCCATTTCGGCAACAGCTGCACCAAATCTCCGGCGGCGAGTTCCTTCTGGATCAACCAATCCGGCAACAAAGCGACGCCCAATCCGTCCCGCACCGCTTCGCGGACGCTCGTAACGCCCTCGGAAATCAACACGGGCGAGATGCGCAGCGTCTGCTCGACTCCATCGCGACCGAAGAGCGTGATCTCTTTGGCGCTCCAGAATTGCGAGCCCGAAAGCGAAACCCATAGCCACGATTTGAGATCGGCCAGCTCCTTCACCGGACGCCGGCTTTTGACTAGCGCGGGCGAAGCCACCAGATGCAAAGAAATCACGCCCGCCGGCCGGGCGATGACGCTCTCGTCAGTGATTTTGCCCGGCAGGATTCCGACATCGCAACCTTCCTGAATCATTTGCAGCGGACGATTGTTCAGCGCGAGCGTCGCAGTGACCTTGCAGTTCTTTTGCAAGAATTGGCTGACGAGCGGCGTCACGATCCATTGCCCCAAATCCACCGTCGCAAACAAACGCAGATGACCGCTCAACGTCGTGTGATCCTCATGCAACCGGCGGTCCGCCTCTTCCGCGTGAGCCAGGATGGCTTTGGCATCGGCGAGCAGCTGCTGTCCCGTTTCTGTCACGCTCATCCGATGCGTGTCCCGCCGCAGCAATGCCGTGCCGCACAGTTCCTCCAACGTCCGCAACTGCCGGCTCAAGGTAGGTTGCGAAATCTTCGCGCGCCGCGCGCCGGCGGAAATGCTGCCGCACTCCACGATGCAAACAAACGCGCGGAGCAGCGTCAGGTCTTCAAAGGCTCTCATGCAAATGCTGCATGACCGTTATAGGCATTCAGGGGCTACACGGAAAGGCATATCGAGACAATGATGCTCACGTTATGAAAAACCAAACCTCTGAAACCAAAAACAAAGCTATGAAAATCGTCATCTTCGGCGGCACCGGACTGATCGGCACTAAACTCGTCAACACTCTGCGTCAAAAAGGCCACGAAGTCGTGACCGCGTCTCCCTCGCGCGGCATCAATTCGGTCACTGGGGAGGGACTAGCGGCAGCGCTGGTCGGCGCGCAGGTCGTCGTTGATGTCACGAATTCTCCTTCGTTCGAGGACAAGGCCGTGTTGGAATTCTTCGAGACTTCAACCCGCAATCTCCTCGCCGCGGAAGTCGTCGCGGGCGTCGGTCATCACATCGCGCTTTCGGTCGTCGGCAGTGACCGGCTTCCTGGTAGCGGCTATCTTCGCGCGAAGGTGGCGCAGGAAAAATTGATTCAAGCCTCCCCGGTTCCCTACACGATCGTCCGCGCGACCCAGTTTTTTGAGTTCGTGGGCAGCATCGCTAATTCGGCGACCGACGGACAGACCGTCCGGCTGCCCTCCGCCCTCCTGCAACCCGTCGTTTCTGATGATGTGGCCGCGGCCCTGGCCGGCATCGCAGTCGCGGATCCGTTGAACCGCATGGTTGAACTGGCCGGCCCCGAAGCCATCCCGCTCGACGAACTTGTCCGGAAATTTTTGAAAGCCAATCGCGACCCGCGCACGGTCATCACCGACGATAAGGCCCATTATTTCGGCACGCCGTTGAATCTCCGCAGCCTCGTCCCGGGCGAAAACCCGCGCCTCGGCACCACCCATTTCGAAGCCTGGCTCTCAACGCAGAAGCCCTAACAAGCGTCCAAGTTGGTCCGCGCAAATCCGCGCTCCGTTGGAACGTGAAAACTGTGAAGGGCTTAACGTTCCACGGCGCGGTAATAGGCCGTGCCGGAGGGCGCGTTGCTGTCGGTGAAAGTGAATGACCCGTCCGGCGCGGGGGAAAGCGGATTGGTGGTGATAATGGTCCAAGTGATCGGCGGGTTGAGGTTCGTCGTGCGCTGCACGTCGTATTGGTAGCCGGTTACGCCGGAGAACTGGACGGAAGCACTGGAGTTGGCGGCTGCCACCGACTTGGCGATACTGCCAATGCGGGCCATGGCCAGACAGGCTGATACTTTGCCCTCTGCGGCCGTGAACGGGCCTCCCACATCTAGATCAGGGCCCAACACCGCCAGCGCAGACACAGAGTTGTCCACCCCCGAGCCGAGCGCGCTCCACCTGCTCCCGTTCCATTTCGCGATATTGGTGGCGAACACATCTCCCGCTAGCGTGAATTCGCCGCCGATGTAGAGGTTGCCGGAGCCGTCCGCCGCCGCCGCGCTAACCCGGCCGTTCGCGCCGGGAATGCCCCCCATGCTAATCCAATTGGCATCGCTGAATGTTGGGTCAATGCGAATGGGATATACCGCCTGCGCGTCATCCACCTCCACGGCCATAACAGTTGCGGAGTGCGGAGTGCGGAGCGTGGAATTTGATGCCATCTCAATGCGTGCAGGCAATTCTTTGGCGTTGGCATCCGTAACGCGCAACCGCGAGTAAGCGATCTTGCGCCCGGATTTTTCCAGCACCAGTTGCGCACCGTAAGCGGTCGGCTCGCCCTTCGCCCCAGTCACCACCAGTTCGACCTGCAATGCTCCTTCGCCGGGAGGATTTTGTTCGATCACAAAATCCTGCCGCACTCCGTCCATGCTCACGCTGTATTCCTCGATGAGTCCGGGCCGGATGAACTGGACGACCTTGCCGGTCACTTCCACTTTTCCCGTGGGCGAAAGGAACGCAGGTTTTCGCGCCGTGCGTTCCAACGACGCGGCCGTCACGCGAAAACGGTCGTTCACCGTCGATCGCCTTGGCGTCCTGCCATGACCACAAAATCTTACCGGTGCGGGCATCGCTGGCCTCGAGGCGATCGCCGGTTGTGTCATAAAGGATTCCGTTCACCACCACGGGCCGAGAACCCTGAAAGCGCCAAGTCCGGCTGACCAACTCTTCGCCAACGAGATTGTTGGCGACACCGAGTTTGGCGCTGCCAGGTGCTGTGCCGAAGCCGACGGCGCTGTCCATCATGTGATAGTGCGCAGTCTTGCGGGCGGCTCCTGAGCGACTGGAAAGATAAAACGCCATTTTGAGCGAATAACTGGCTTTGAGCGAGCCGGCTTGCGCGTCAACGCGGCTGGTCCGTTCCCTAGGAACCTCGGTGTTCCCGGCGGTCGCATCAGCCTGGTGCGTGCGGGTGGGGTCGCCGGGCTCGCGGGCGCCGCCCCGCGAGTCCTCGCGGTGGGCCACATAGACATCGCCCTGATAGACCCAGGGCGCAGAAGTGGCCTGCATTCGCTGGCTCCAATTGAGCCGGCCGGTGTCCGCTTCGATGCACCAGACCGTGCCGTCGAAGGTGGAGAGATAGACTTTACCTTCGGCGACGACCGGGGCGGTAATGACGTCGTGGTCGAGTCAGGTTTCCCAGAGGGGCCGGCCTTCCTTGAGGGTGAAGGCGCCAAGCCAATGCTGTCCGTCCTTCGGGTAAACCATGAAGACGCGTCCGTTCATCACCGCGGGCTGGGCCAGGAGAGGATCGCCAAGCCACTTTCCCCAGACGAGCTGGCCGCTGCCGGCTTCGACGACCTCCAGAGTGCAACTCTCGGTGTTGAAGATGACCAGGCCCTCAGCCGACACGGCCGCGGTAGGACCGTCGTCCGCCGTTCCGAGATGCCACACCTGCGCCCCGGTGGGTGCGTCGAAAGCGTAAAAGTCGTAGCTGCCGAACCCGCCGCCCACGAAGACGCGACCACGAGCGACCGCCGGGGTGGGGACGGCACGCCCTGTTTCCAATTTGACCCTCCAGCCAGTGAAGCCGGTGGAGTCATCTCTGAAGGCGACCGGGCCCTGGGCCTGCCGCGCGGATCTTATTCGTTGATAATTGCTAGGCATAAATTCCTTTCCTCCGCCTTGTTATTTTGCAGTTTTCAGTCGTTCCCTAAACTTCCCACCCCCGCCTCATCGCCCGGTTCCTGGGCCAGCTTCAATCTGAAAGGTAAGCATAGCGGTTCTTTCGGGACACCTCTCTCCGAATCGGAAGCTGAGGACAGTTCCTGCCGGGCATTTCGCATCGTCATTCTTGTACACGGGATGCAAGCGGCTGTCCTTTCAAAACGACAGATCAACGACCGGAACTCGAGAGCCCGAACTTTTTCCGCTCCCCTGAAAGGTTCGGCCCTCAGCATCCGTGAACAGGGGTGGAAAGATCAACTCGATCAATTCAAAGCAACAAACACTATTGAAATGAACACAACATTCAGCACTCAAATCGTTCGCAGAATCCTTTGGCGCTTCGCCGCGCAAAGCGCAGTCGTGCTCGTAGCCGTCGCCAGTCTCACAAGCAAGGCGGCGGCCGATCAAGTCAAGTCGTTCTGTGAGTACGCTTCTGCCACCGCCCTCCAACTCACCGCGGGCGGTGCCGTTTGGAGCCAGCAATGGGGCCTGCCTTCCTGGTCGTGGTACGATTGCCAGGCCAGCCCGAACATCGGGTTCCTGAACGAATATGTCACTGGTCGCCAGGAAACGGTGACCAGCGGCACCCCCGTTGTTGACCCCAACCTCCTCCTGTTCCTCCCATTTCAAGGGACCCTCACTCTGACCGCCTACGATGAGGACAACCCTGAGCAGGTGTCGGGGCGAATTGCCGGCGCGATGAGCGGTACCTTCGTGGCCGACCTCAATGCCGCCCACGCTACGATCACCGACTCCACCATCACCATCGCCTTCGGCCAGTCCGTGCATTCCGGGCCCGACGCGCTCATCCAGGTCACTCAGACCACGGGCACGTTCCAGAGCCTGCACGCTTCCGGCGATTGGGACTGGCGTGTCTCCGGCACCGTGACCATCGCGCGCGTGGCGACGCTCGATCCGCAAACTAACCTCCTGGGTGCATTGCGAAACTCCGCTCTCCTCCTGGGCGCCAGCGAAGAGGTCGTCCTCTCCGGTCAATACACGCGCTCACAGCCGGCAGGAGCACAGTGAGCCAGTCCTCGCGAAGCCCGGCGCGCGCTGACACAGAGCGCGGCGCGGGTCGCCTTCCTGGCCGTCGAACAAGTCTCGAGTGAACGATTCTTCGAAAATTCCCAACTTCGGGACGCCCAGCAAGGCAGGCCTGCCCGGCCTCGCGGAGGACGAATCGCTGCCCTCGGCCTTCCGAGGTTCTGCGGGCTGCGGCAGGCCGGTTCACAGATTACTGCGCAGCCAGGCGAGCACATCGGCCACGTCGGCCGGCTTGAGCCCTTCCGCGAAGGAGGGCATCAACGATGTCCCCAGTCGGCGCACGCCCGTCACGTCTTTGCGCAGCAGCACCTGGTCGACGGCGCCGGCCTGCCTCAAGGTGAGACTGGTCGCGTCATCGCTTTTCAACAGCCCGATCACCGCCCCGCCATCACGCGTCTGCACGAGAGTCGTTTCGTAGCCGGGCCGGACGCGTTCGTTGGGCATGAGGATGTCTTTCAACAACGATTCTTCCCCCAGGCCAAGCTGACCGATCAGGTCCGGTCCCACCTCGCTGCCTTCGTTGCCCAGCCGATGACACGTCGCGCACGCTTGCAGAAAAATCTCGTGGCCGTGTTTCAAGTCACGCGGTCCCGCCAGGGCCGCGACGAATTTGCCGAACCTCTCCTCGCTGATCCGCTCGATGGCCGGTAACTGGCCGGCCGGGAGCAACGATTCATCGTCGGCCAGGGTCGCGCTGAAGCTGTCCTCCAGCGCCCGCGCCGCGGTGCGGACTTCGGCGACGGGACTCGCGGCGAGACTCGCCAGCGCCGCCCGTGCGGATTTGTCACCGAGCGGCTGGCGTGGAGCATTCTTGCGGCCCTTGCTGAGCGCATTGAGCAGAGCGGCCTGCGTGTCCGGCTTGGCGGGGGAGATGAGGCCGAGGGTGCCGGCCAGTTCGGATTCATCCCGCCGCGCGGCGATGGCTTGGGCGAGCGCCGGAAGGAACGGCGCGGAGCCGCCCGGATCGCGCAGCAGTGCCCCGAGCATTTCCCGGCCGCGCCCATGGAGCGAGGACAACAGAGCGACGTCCATCCAGCGCACGCCGAGCCGCTCGCGGGCGAAGCGCGCGAGCATCGCAAAGGCGCGCGGGTCGCGAGCTTCGCCGAGGCTCAGGGCAAATTGAATCTGCACGCGCGGATTCGGCTCGGCGTCCCCGGCGGTCAACGCTGTTTCGAGCAGCGTGCGGCCTTCCTCGCTGGCGAACCATCGATCGGCCAACTGGAGGGCATGAATGCGAACTCCCGCGTCGGCGTGGCGGATGAACGGCCGCACTTCCGCTGGCGTGCTCGCACCGAGTTGGTCCAGCGTGCGAAGCGCGGTCATCACGCCGGATGGATCGGTGGCGGGATTGGCCAGCAGTTCGCGCAAGGTTGGAACGGCCTTCTTTTCTCCGCGCTCCACCAGCAAACGTTGCGCGGTCTGCCGTCGCCAAAAGAGCGGGCTGGCGCATTCGCGGGCGAGAGCTTTTGGATCGAGCGAGCCCAGGTCGGCCGCGGGAGCGCGCGGCGCGGCGCGGTGGGTGAGGCGATAGATGCGGCCGCGGTCGTGGCCGGCGTAGACGCCGTATTGCTGCTGGAGATGACGCGGAATGGCCGAGTAATCCTCGATGATTTCGCGATAATAATCCGTGACCCAGATGGATCCATCCGGCCCGTGCGTGAGGTTCATGGGATGACTCCAGGCGTCCGTGCTCGCGGCGAACTCGGATCTTTCCTCGCCGGGAACGCGTTGAATTTTCAGCGCGGAACCATCGACTTCAATCCGCGCGCGATGGATGAGATTTCCCGCCGGTTCGCAGACGAAATATTGTCCGCGCAGGCCCGGGAGCACGCGGTCCTGATAGACCATCGGGCCGCAGGCGGCGGTGAACCATCCGTCGGCCTCGCTCTCCGCCGCGCCATAGCGCGCGTTGTAGTATTTGAAATAGGCCGGGTCGTCGGCGCGCTTTTGCCGCCACGGGTGCGGCTTGGAAATCGAGTAGGCGCGGCGGTCACCCGTGGGGATTTCCAGCGCGGGCAGGGCGGCGTCGGGATTGCGCGCGAGATAACGCCAGGGCAACGGCGCGATCCCGATGGCCGGAATCGTCGTGTTGACCGTGAAGCGATCGCCCGACTCCAGCATCGCGAACCCGAAGGTGTGCGTGCCGCCGGTCACCGGCTCGATGGCGCTGCCGTCGGCGCGAATGCGGAAGTCGGAGCCGGGCAGCGACACCGGTTCGCGCAGATGCGGCCCGGTGATATTTCCGCCGCCCCAGCCGCGTCCGAAGTAAATCCAGCCATCCAGGCCCCATTGCGGCGCGTTCACGCCGCGCTCCAGTTCGCCAGTGGGAAACCCGGTGAAAAGGACCTCGCGCGTCTCGGCTCGCCCATCGCCGTCGCGGTCGGCGAGGAACACGATGTCCGGCGCACAGGCGACAATGACGCCGCCACGCGCGGGCGCGATCCCGTAGGCGGGTGGCAGGTTGGTGGCCCAGAGGTCGGCCGCGTCCATGCGACCGTCGCCGTTGGTGTCACGCAGCAATTTGACCACGCCGAACGTGCCGGCCTTGGCGGCGCGTTTGAATTTCTCGTCGGCCTGCACGCGGCGCACCTGCGTGTCGAGCTTGCCCGTCCGGTTGAGTTCCTCGATGTCGAGCTGGCCTGCGAGATTGTAGCCGTGCAATTCGCAGACAAACATCCGCCCCCGCTCATCCCAACACACCGCCGACGGCGATGCGATGAGCGGTTCGCTGGCGACGACTTCCATGCGAAATCCATCCGGCAGCTTGAACGACGCGGCGCTTTGCTCGGGAGTCAGCGGCCGAGGTGCGTCGGTCGGCTTTGGAATTTGCGCGAAGGCGAGTTCTGTGGCGATCACCATGGCCCACGCGAGCGCGGTGGATCTCAGCGGAGCACGATTGGTCATATCTGCCAAGGATAGCGGCGGTTGGCTGGGGCGCACTTGGCGTCACGTTCGAAATCGTCCGGCGTGATGCCCAAGCATCGCTCGCCTGGCTTGGGCGTCGGGCCTGAGAGTCCCACCGGCGCAACCTCAAGCATGGTAGGCGGAGACCCGGCGGAGGCAAGCGTGGTGTTGGCGATAGTGCGGCCGCCGGCTAACCGCATCGTGGGCAAAGGGGCCAATTCTGATTGCATTTTTCCACCGCTTGGCTCAAGCTTCGGACCGTTAAGAAAGTGCCGCCTGGTTCGTTCCGCTCGGGCGGCAGTGGCCATGCGGCCGCACTTGGAAAGGAAGATCATCAACAGAAAGGAAACCCAATGAAACTGAAAGCATTCACGCTGCCGGGGCTGCTGCTGACGCTCTTGGCCCTCGCGACTCCCGTTCGCGCACAGTTCAGGCTGTTCGCGGACAGTTTTGAGAGCGGCAACCTCAGTCAGTGGACGGGAAAGCTTGGCCTGCCCCATCACGGGCAGATTGTCACCGACCCGCTCGACCCCGCCAATCACGTGTTGACGTTTGCCGACGTGAACGCCGCCGGGGACGTCTTCAGCGCATCGTCGATTCCGGTGGACGGGCTGCCCCGGCGTTTCATCCTGAGCTTCGATTTTCTTGCTCTGCCCATCGGCGGGGTCGCCCCGTCGGAATACGGCGGCTTCGCGGGAGTGACGACGGATCCAGACGGAGTGCTTCCTCACTATTGGTTGGCTGGGACGTACCTGTCGGCCATCAACGTCCCGGCCCCGGTGGCAACTGTGCTGGCGGTTGATGGGCTATGGCACCATTACGATGTTGATTTTACGCAGGTCGTGATGGCCAACAGCCTAACCAGTTTCCGCATCATGCTCGAGGATTGGTATGACCGTGGGAGCATCCCCGGCGATGTTTACTTTGACAATGTGAGGCTGACGGCCCCACTCGATCTCGAACAACTCGTCCCCTGCGACGGGCCCCTTTCCGGCCGCAAATGGAAGAATCACGGCCAGTATATGTCCGCCGTGGTTGAAGTCGTCGAAGGGTACGTTCAGAATGGCCTTCTCACCGGAAGGGCCGCGGAATCGGTGATCGCGGCATCAGCCCGCTCCGGGTGCGGAACAAAATGATAGGGCAGGGGTCAGTCCGTGCATTTGTGCACGGTTCAGCAGCAAATCATCCGAGGAATGGCCCTTCCAGTACAGCTTCCCGCCCAGTGCGTCTGCCGGCCAAGTCTATGCACAAATGCACCGACTGACCCCGGCGCTCGGCGGAGGATTTCAACTTTTCGTCAGTAGGCGTCTTTGGACTTGCGTTTCGCCATTCCAGGAGACCCTGCCGTCCGGCCAGATGGTGACGCGAATTGTCCCTCGGTACCTCCGCTCAAAATACACATCAAGGTTGGCGGAATGCTGGTTCCCAGATGAGTCGGCAAACTCAATCGCGAGGTGCGACGAACCGCCGGGATTGACCCTGGTTGCGAACGAGTCAGCCGATGTCAGCTTGGCGGCGGTCTTGCTGCCGCCGGTAAATTTGAGGCGGAGATCCGTTACATCGTCCCCGCTCTCGTTGTTCACGGTGACCGTTATCCCGCAGTTTGCGGTGGAGCAAGACCAGAGTGCGCATGCGATCAAAGCAAGCAACGAGGCAGCGATGATCGCGCTGATGGTTTCGAACCGAGTGCTCATATGCTTCAGGCGGCTGCTCATGCCGAAGACGCGAACGGCCCGCGAACTTTTCGGCGTGATTGCAAGCAAGGCGAAGCAGGGCAAGTCTAATGCCATCGCGTTGCATCGTTGAGCACGCGGCTGTTACGTTCATTTACGGGCAGTGAGGCCGGAAGCTTGGGAAACTTTTTGCCAGGGCACCTGGCAGTTTCTTTTCCAGTGGCAAGGAGAACGATGCGATGCGGTGAAGCGAACACAAGCCTCGTTCAAAAATGGTCCAGCGGTGCGGGTCTTGCGGGCTGAGGGTCGCGGTCAGCGCCGGGCTGGTTTCCCTGCAGAAGCGGGCCGGCCTGGGGAGCCGAACAGCTCCCGCAATGGCATCCTTACATTAGAGCCCCTTGGCCAGCTGCCAGACAAAATAGAGCCCCGCCAGACAAGTGACGATGACCATCAGGCGCTTCATGAATAATAGCGCGGTGGCCTCATCATGAAAAAGACTGGATTCCCCTGACCCAAACTCGCGGTTCCTGAACTTGTACGAAAGAAGACCCCAACACCCGCCGATGGCCGAGCAAATGATTAGGGCAACGAGGCCGTTCCACGGTTTGGTGGAGCGGCCGGTGAAGAGGTACATCCAGCCGCCCAAAGCGACGGCAAAAATGAGGAAACCAAGAGCCGCGCCAAACACGCTGCGCAATGGCGCATTGGGCAGGTGCTCTTCCTTGAGCTTTGCGTCTCCCGTCAGCAGCGCATGGTCGTCATGTTGTCTAAATGGGTCGAGGAAAGCGCGCACCTCTCTATTGAGCGGGAGCAAACTAAAGTCCTCGCTCTCCAGATAGCGCAGCAAAAGGCGACGCCGAGTGTTAATGCCAACAAGATAAACCACTGGCGCCAAGGCAATGATACCAACCAATCCTCCGACGAATCCGCCTCTCTCCGGACGAGAATCGCAAAACGCCCCAAGAGTGATCCCAGAAACAAAAACGGCAATCACCAGCGCGGGAACAAACCTCGTCCAAGGACTTCTGGTCAGCCTCCTTGGTCCACTGCATGAGATTTAGCCAGATAATCTTCCGCTGGCGGATAGTGTAGCCCGCGAGTTCTGGAAACTGAGTATATGACCAATACAGTTTCATACGGGGAGACACCTAACGCCCCGGCTCACCGACCCCGCGCCAGTGACGAACGGCTTCCAACTCAGACGCAATCGCGGGGTTCGGTGCAGCAGGTTAGCCCACTTTCTCGACATACTTTTTATGCAAATACGAACTTGGACGAATCGCAAGCTCTGCCTCTCCGCGTGAGAAATACGGAACTGCGCCACCAAATCCAACAAACGTGTCGGGAGGTAACGCAAGAAATGGAATGGTGCGATCATCGTGGCGGGTCACTGCCTCGTAAAGCGAAACCCGCCGCAATGTATCGGGTGACTGGTGGTCGTGTGCTGCACTGTCGCAGCCAAAGAACCAACCCGAGTCCGCTGCCTTTGGGGTGAGCCTGCTCATGACAAAGCCATCGGTCGAACCGAACTCGGTGCAGACAATCGCGCTATCACGCAACGAAGGAAGAGTAATCTCGTCCCCCAAGCCTAAACTCTCGGCTGCGCTCTTCTGAAGGAAGAGGTGAAGCAGCGTGTTCGACACGCTGTCAACGAACCTCACGGGCATGCTCCGAAAGTCCGGCTCGAAGAATCCAAGCGTGCCATCGGCCCGCTGGCGAATCTCCAGCACCGACCACCCAACCTGAAGGGTCTGCTCTGGAAGAAATCGCCTGCCTCCTGCGACTTCGCTCTCTATCCACCCGAGAAACCAATGCAAGCTTGGTGAGAGCGCCGATGAGTCCTCGCACTCAACAGAGATTTCGAGATGGTCGTGCTCTCGGCATTTCTGGGTGCAAGTTCGCATGGACGCGGCGAAGTGGGCTAACGCCGCTGCTCAGTGACGCGCCGCCAAGAGTGCCCGAATTGGAACCAGGACGCAATCGGCGCGTTCACTGGAGCAGCCTGGTTATGCCTTTTCCGATCGGATCGCATCAAGAATCGTGTCTCTGAGATCATCAGTCGCCATCTGCCAGGTCACCGGTTCAACATGGACGGGTTTGCCATGCCGGCAGACAATCAAGCTTCCGGCCCCGGTCGCAATCGAAGGTAGCAATCGGAGCGGTGCTTTGTCGTGCTGGGTGATCCAATCAGCCAATGATCGATTCTTAGCCGGATCGTCCTCGGTCACCGTGAACACCCGCACTTTCTGAGCTGCCAAATCGGGCAATAGAGACTCAAGCTTGCGCAGCGCTTCCTTCGGGTAAGAGGACCATGCCGGCGTCATCAAAATCACCGAAGCGGGGCTCTCTCGAAGCTCAAGTATGTCGGGCTCTGCTTGGATCTCCCGGATGCTAGGCTCCCGGATGCTAGGCATAACATTGTTTAGGGGGCATTGGTCAATGTGATGGAGATGATGCCCGCACCCTGATTCTGAATGTAGGCTCGATCGAGAACGGGGTTGCTCCAGCCCAACAATCCCGGTGGCGCTTTCGTGCAATGCATGTCGAGCATGAGTTTGGCATCACCCGCCAACGGATACGGCCAGGTCAACGTACGACCACGATCCAGGCTGATAGAGTAAATATTCGTCTGGGTGATACCATGATTCTCCATGTACTTGTGCACATCTGTTGCGGGCATACCAACACGCAGCCCAGAAGCTATCTTTACTGCGCTCGATATGCTCACCAGGTTCGAGCGGTTCGTCACGTAGAGCGTTCGTG